>OIXX01000084.1_pt1 | contig 75445 bp, 65 predicted proteins | sample 1588161 | NCBI WGS metagenome assembly OIXX01 (sample SAMN03283274) | human gut metagenome | biome: human-associated habitat; material: feces | host: Homo sapiens | place: Peru | collected 2012 | reverse complement strand
TAAGGGACTATTTGATTAATTAATTAACGTGTCCAATTTTTATTGGACACTAATGATTTTCTATTATAAATTAAAAAAGTAACTACTCTGTCATCTTTATGATGCCGTGGCACCAAATGCTCCTTCAGATACAGTAAAAGATAAGATATCATTTATCCTATCACCCAATCCTCTATGCTGAGCTGACTAAACTTGAATCAGTAAGGATTCGCTACGCGCATACGTATGAATATTTTTCTCGAAAAAAGTATCAAAGTCTCATTATTTACATAAAACATAATATTATATATCTAACACTCAGATGGTTTTATCGAATGAGACTTCTCTAAAAATAAAGAAAGAAGTATCATAGAAATATCATAAATTAATGGATATGTATCATAAAAATACTAATAAGAAGCAGAAAAATGCTATTAAGAAACAGGAAAATGCACTAATAAGCTACTAAAACAGATAAAAAATCCTTGTTTTCAGACAATAAATAACCTCTTTTCTCGTTATGATAGAAATGTTTCATTAAAAACATAACCTATATGGATGAAAAGGAACTTTTGAAAAAGGCTTTCGAATACGGAAACGTTCCTAGCCTCATCACCTATTGCTTCACCGAACCATGTCCGATGAAAGACAAGTGTATCCACTATCTATCCGGCCTCTATAAAAACGAGAAGACTGATAGAGGAGATGCCATCTTCCCAAATGCCCTGAAAAACGGGAATTGCAAGTACTTCGCTCCGCTGCGTGTCGTGAAAATGGCATGGGGATTCGACAAACTCTTTGCCGAAATGAAAGTGAAAGACGCACCCACACTGCGCGCCGAAATGAGAAGCTACCTCGGTAGCAAAGGACAATACTACCGATACAAACTGGGACAACTGAAACTCCTCCCGGAACAGCAGAAATATATCAAACAGCTCTTCGCCAGATACGGATATAAAGACGTTGAGTTCGAACACTTCTCTGAAGAGATTGACTTCACAAACATCTAATCTTTCCAAGAATTTATTGTTCTACTTTTTCCGTTCATCAGTTGTTCCCTCTATGCCCATTAGTTGATCCTACCATGCCCGTTACACGGGCATCCATAGCCCACCAAGTGGGCATCCACAGAACAAGGGCTGGGCAATAAGTGCCCATAAGGCGGGCAATGAGTGCCCAAAAACCGTGACAAGTTTTGGGCAACACCAAAAAGAGTTTATAGTTTACAATTTATAGTTTATAGTTAACACTTAACCATTAACCAGAAATACAATGAAGGTAACTATCGTACATACAAATAATAAAAACCAGCTTCTCGTAAGTACCAAGACGATGGAGAAGCTGATGGAACGATTCGCAAGGGATGATAGCAAACTGACTATCACCCACTTCCGTGAACACGTTCCGTATCTTAGCAACAACTATGAAGGCTACAAGGATTTGCCGAAATGGATTCACATCTATCCCGCTGCTGAATTCGCCAAAGACGAAAACAACAACCTGAAGATGAAGGCTTTCAACGGCATCCTGCTGCTGAAATTTGGCAACATTACCGATGTGGATGGTGTGGAGGGCGTTAAACGCTCGGTAGCCATTCTGCCTTCTACCCTTGCTGCCATCACAGGTGCCGACGGAAAGACTGTTATCGTTCTGATAAAATTCCAGGGCGAAAATGATTCCCTGCCTACATCTGAAGCGGATGCCGAGCATCTCTATCGCATCGCTTACCAGCAGATTTTCCCTGTATATCAGGCTATTGTCAAGGCTTCGATTCTTGTAGATGGTCCGAAACCTTCTATCGAGGTTGGCTCTACCCTATCCCAAGAGCCTTCGATTCACAACAGTTTCATGATGACAATCGATGCGGAGCCTTATTTCAACAGCAAGGCGGTGGCGATGAAGATTGATAGTCATGCACGATCTCAAAGCCCAGCTCCCAGCACGGATAATCATCAGCAGACAAATCCTGATTTCAGGGCTCCGGAAGAAGGAAAGAAAGTTGACAAGAACAGTATTCGCGAGAATATCGTGAACATGATGCAACTGCTGGAAAGCAGATATGATTTCAGATACAACACGGTGATGAAATTCGTGGAATACATGCCGAAGGACAAGGGATGGTATGGCTACCAACCTGTGGATCCGAGAGTGCAGAAGCGTATGACGCTGGAGGTGCAGCTGGCTGATATCCGGGTGAGCATCAAGGATGTACGTAATTTCCTGGAGTCAGATTATATCAAAAATTATAATCCGATAGATGAATATCTCTTCCAGTGCTACGACAAATGGGATGGAAAGGATCATATCCGTGCCTTGGCCCGCACGGTGCCTACCGCCAATCCTCACTGGGCAGACTGGTTTTACACCTGGTTCCTGGGCATGGTGGACCAGTGGCGCGGCTATTCACATCGCCAATACGGCAACTCGGTGGCTCCGCTTCTCATTTCCAAACAGGGTTACAACAAGAGTACTTTCTGTCGCCGACTGCTGCCGCCGGAACTGCAGTGGGGGTATAGTGACAATCTTATTCTGTCAGAAAAGCGTCAGGTTTATCAGGCGATGGCGCAGTTTATGGTTATCAATCTCGATGAGTTCAACCAGATTTCGCCACAGGTACAGCAGGGATTCCTGAAGAACCTTATCCAGTTGCCTACGCTGAAATACAAGCCTCCGTATGGCAGTCATGTCATGGAATTTCCTCGTCTCGCCTCGTTCATCGCCACGAGCAACATGAAGGATATTCTCTCCGATCCATCCGGCAACCGAAGATTCATCGGTGTGGAACTGACGGGGCCTATCGACGTGAGCGTTCGCCCGAACTACCAGCAGCTTTTTGCCCAGGCACTTTCTGCCTTGAACAATGGCGAAAAGAGTTATTTCGATGCGCAGCAGGTAAAGCTGATTATGAAGAGCAACAGCCAGTTTGAGATCATCCAGCCGATAGATCAGTATTTCCTGCTCTATTTTGAATTGGTTGAGGATGAGAAAGAGGGTGACTATCTTACTGCCGCCGAAATCTTTGACTATCTGAAGAAGCAGATTGGTTCATCGCTCAAGGTAAACAGCCTGATGGGATTCGGCAGAAAACTGGCGAATATGAGTGAGTTGAAACACAAGAGATTTGCAGATGGAATGAAGTATCTCGTAAAGAAAAAGTGAAATAATGAGACTTCTATGAGACTTTAATGAGACTTCCCGGCGCCAGAACCGAGAAGTCTCATTCTTTTTATCTTATTATCTATCAAGTCTTTAAGTCGATATTTCCAATAGAAAATGAGACTTTGAGACTTTTTCTTCAAAAAAAAACTTTTTCACGTAAGCGAAAACTATGAACCTTTTAAGCGGAAATGCTTATCCTTTAGATAGCATAAAGGAAGGTGCGGATGAACCAGTAGCAGATGATACCTGCGATGTAACCAACGAAAGCAATCCAGGAGATGTGCTTCATATACCAGCCGAAGGTAATCTTCTCCAAGCCCATTACTACCACACCAGCAGCACTACCGATAATCAGCATAGAACCTCCTACACCGGCACAGTAGGCCAGCAACTGCCAGAAGACACCATCCACAGCCATATCGCCAGCGGCAGCCACAGGATACATTCCCATACATCCGGCTACCAAAGGCACATTGTCAACAATACTTGAAAGCACACCGATGATACCAGTAACCAGGTAGTGGTTGCCATCGAATACGACGTTCAAGCCCTGACCCAAAGCAGTCAACACACCAATCTCAGCCAGGCAGGATACTGCCATCAGGATACCGAGGAAGAAGAGGATGGTACTCATATCCACACGAGAAAGCAACTTGGTTACTCGCTTCTGAGTACCCTCGGCATCAGCTCCACGATGCAAACCGCGATAGAAAACTTCGGTAGCAGTCCAGAGAACGCCCAATACCAGAAGGATTCCTACGAATGGAGGCAAGTGGGTGATACTCTTGAAGATAGGAACGAAGATCAAACCGCCTACTCCCAACCAGAACACAGCCTTGCGCTGACCTTCGGTGAAATCGCTGACCGATGCATTCTGCTGGTCAGAAACCTCAGGCATCACGAGTTCGCCCTTCAACATAGTCTGAAGGATGAGGGCAGGAATCACCATGGAAACCACAGATGGGATGAAGATTTCGGCGATAACGCCGGCTGCAGTAATCAGTCCCTTGTTCCAGAGCATGATGGTGGTAACGTCGCCGATTGGTGAGAAGGCACCACCCGAATTGGCTGCGATGATGACGAGGGATGCATAAACCATACGATCCTTGTGGTCGGTGACGAGCTTTCGGAGAATCATAATCATCACGATACTGGTGGTCAGATTGTCGAGGATTGCAGAGAGGAAGAAGGTAAGGATAGCGATACGCCAGAGGAGCGCACACTTCGACTTGGTCTTCATCACCTTGCGAACCCAGTTGAATCCGCCGTTCTGGTCAACGATTTCCACGATGGTCATTGCACCCATCAGGAAGAAGAGTGTTGTAGCGGTATCACCCAGATGTTCCTGGATGATTCCGGTCACCTTCTCCACCATTCCAGCAGCGCCGCCTGTATAATCAGGGTGCATCAACTGGAGATACTGCATTGGATCCATCATGTAGAGGGTCCAACAACCTACCAACATCAACAGGGCTATCGCAGCCTTGTTAACCTTAGTCAAGCTTTCGGTAGCTATGAGTGCATAGCCGAGCACGAAAACGACAATAATAGAAATTGTAAGTGTAGTCATTACTTTTTATTTTTTATTAGATATTCTTTTTTCCTTTAGATATGATTTGGTACTCACAATTGCCAAACGGTTGCAAAGATACAAAAAGAAAAGCAATAACCACCCTTTTCTATATTATATTTATATGAAATCGTTTACTTACTTACGGTTTTAACCTGATAATAACCGATTTCGACCAGTATGGTTGAAACATTTCATAAAACATGTAACATGAAATAGATATAAAACGTTATGGAAATGTAAAATCCGAAACAGATAGCTGCCAATGCTTCTGTTTCGGATTATCTTTTCATTTTCTTATTCTTTCTTATTCTTCCTTAATCTTCCATTCGCTGATGGTTCGCTGGGTGCTGTCAAAGCTGATACCCACTTTTACCAATCGCTTACCTTCAGAATGATAAGGCAGCATGTAGCCCTTTTCATCTATCTGAGCCAAAGCCTCATCGGCACTCTTATCTACCTTCAGTTCGAAGACATATATCGTATCAGGCATGTGCATCACGGCATCAGCCCTGCCGATGGCACTCTTCACCTCTGTGCGGATATAGATGTTGAGGAAGCTGAACATCAGATAGAAGATGGTCTGATAATGCTTCTCGCTATGATTCTCCAAATCGTATGGTATTGTAGCCAGATAGGTGCGCATGTGCTCCAAAGCAGCCTCAATATCGTTTCGATAAACCGCCTTGCAGAATCCCAAGAGAAATGCATCGTTGTCGGAACGGCGAGGATTCACATAATGAGGAATCAATGAATTGAGCAATCCATCGCGTACCTCCTTGTTTGGGATGCCTAGCGTATATTCCCGAAACATCGGTTCATATTTCTTGATGGTCAGATAGCCGCTCTGGTAAAGCAAAGGCAAGGCATCCGTCATTTCTTCCGTAGATAGATCAAAGGAGTTCAGTACTGCCTCCTGGCCCTCCAGAGAAGCCAGGTTGACATGATACTTATCCAATAGTTTCAAGAGGAAGGATGGAGTTCCGGAACCAAACCAGTAAGGAGCAATATCCCGTGCATTCAAAGCCTTTACCAGGCTAAATGGATTGAAAATATCCTCAGGATTCTTACTGAAATGATAACCGTCATAGAATTGCGTCAGCTCTGCCAGGCATTCCTCATACGTCATACCAAGAGCTTCACCCATAGCCTCAATATCCGGTTTCATCTGCGTAGTAAGTTCCGTCTTGCTGATACCACAGATAGCCGAATACTGGTCGAACATGCTGATATTATCGAGGTTGTTGAGTTCGCTGAAGATGCTGAGCTGCGAGAACTTGGTGATACCGGTGATGAAGGTGAACTCCAGGTATGGGTCGAGCTTTTTCAGAGGACTGTAGAAGTTCTGCATAATAAGACGCAACTGTTTGAGATCATCCTCCTCATGCACCACATCCAGCAAAGGAGCATCATATTCATCGATGATGACAACCACCTTTTCACCCGTCTGCTTGTAAGCTCGCTTTACGATTCCATCCAGTCGGTCGTTTGGATACAATTCATCATCATCCCTGCCATAGAGCTTCTCGTATGGCTTCAACTGCAAGTCGAGATAATGCTTCAAGCCTTCCTCATCAAAATGCTTGGCACCGCTCAGGTCGAAGTGAAGCACAGGATGCTTCACCCAATCTTTCTCATAATCAGCAATGGCCAATCCCTCGAAAAGTTCCTTTCTTCCCGCAAAATAAGCCTGGAGGGTAGAGGCAAAGAGCGACTTGCCGAATCGTCTTGGACGACTCAGAAAGACATACGACATCTGCTTTTCCCTGAAATCCACGATATATTTGGTCTTATCTATATAGAGATAGCCATTCTCGCGGATTTTTTCAAATGTCTGAATTCCTACAGGATATTTATTTACTATTTTTGCCATATTCCTACATGCTTTACGTTTTGCGCTGCTAAGTTACGAAGAAAATCTGAATTAGCCAAGTATATTTTTAAAATTTATTAGGAAAAGAAGTGGCGATAGTTACATAAAAAGTAGTATCTTTGCATTTCATAAAACATGTAACATAAAACATGGAATAGATATAAAACGTTATGGAACAGCTGAATAACCCATTTGTTATCTACGGATATAAGGGAGCAGAATACTTCTGCGACCGCAAGAAAGAGACGGAAGTCATCATGAAGGCTTTGCAGAATGAGCGCAACATCGTCCTCATCTCTCCTCGACGCATTGGAAAGACGGGACTCATACACCATGTCTTTGAGAACATCAGCAAGCAGGAGCCTGAAACGCATTGTTTCTATCTCGACATCAATGCCACAAGAAATCTGAGCCAATTCATCCAATTATTGGCAAAGACGGTTATCGGGAAGGTTGATACTTTCTCGCAAACTGCCATGCGCAAGATTACCACTTTCTTTGCCGGCTACAAGCCTACGATGTCGTTTGATGAGATGACGGGAATCCCTACGTTCTCGATTACGGTTTCGCCAAGCCAGCGCGAGGATTCTCTCAAACATATCTTCGAGTATCTGAAACAATCGGAAAAACGAATCTATATTGCTATCGATGAGTTCCAGCAGATAGCCGAATATCCCGAAGATGGCACAGAGGCCCTGCTGCGCTCCTACATCCAGTTTTTGCCGAATGTATATTTCATCTTTGCAGGCAGTAAGCAGCATATGATGACCGATATGTTCCTGTCGGCAAAGCGCCCATTCTATCAGAGTTCGCAAATTCTCAACCTTCCTCTCATCAACCAGGATGAGTATCATCATTTTGCCAACAGATGGATGGGGACACGGAATCTGACCATGGATCATGATACCTTTGCCTATCTATATAATAAGGTGGATGGTCAAACCTGGTATATTCAGGATATTCTGAACCGACTCTATCAGAACGGAAAGGAAATTACGACAGCGGAAATTGATGATGTAACCCTGGAATTGGTGAACGAGCAGGAAGTGGCATTCGTGAATTACTACGATTCCCTTACAGACAATCAGGCAGCCCTTCTATCTGCCATTGCCCAGGACAAGGCTGTCACCTCCATTCTTTCGCAGGAATTCATCAACCGCCACAACTTACCTGCTGCCAGCAGCGTGAGTCTTGCTCTCAAGACGCTGATCAATAGAGAATTCATCTACAAGTACAATGGCAGCTATATCATCTACGACCGCTTCTTCGGGATGTGGTTGAGGAAGAACTGCGCAGCCTCCCTGTAGAAGCAACAGCTCATATAAACACATCATTAAGTATTCTTTTTAAAGCATCATCAATATGAAACATCATCATTATATGAAATATCTGTTTGTGCTTTTCCTCTTCCTTCCTACCAGTCTCATGGCACAGAACAAGGAAGAGAAAATGCCTGGACATATCACAAAAATACAGAAACTGGAGGATGTGAACGTAACAGGGAATCGTCCTCACTTCATCAGACTTAAGGGATATTATCGCAGTTACCAGACCAACGACTCTGTAATGAAATACTTCAACGACGGCATCGTGGAGTATTACATCAACCTGAAGAATGGAAAGACGGATCTCAATGCCTATTCCAAAAGAAATCTTCACAATAGCCGACTCGTTTCCGAAGACAAGAAACGAGCATTCATGGTCAGCGATAAAGGAACCTTCCGACCTTGGCCGGAAGAGAAGACACTTATTGAGCAATATCGAAAGAAATATCAGCTGAAAGATTCACTGGGCTCTCAACTCGTCCTGCTCAATCAGCAGACAATAGGCAGTATTCAAACGGACAGCAGCCGGAATATCTGTCAGATAGAAATCAACCAGCTTCCTACCTACAAGAATCTGACGCACCAGCTTTTCGGTTATACCCAGACAGATATCTACGACCATGTGGTGGAAATCTATCAGATAAGTCCTGAAGATTACTATTCCTTCAAGGACCTGCTCTTCCAGAAATCTGACAACAGCTATCTTTTCTCTCATAAGAAAGATAAGCAGCAGCAACTCGTCCATGTGATTACCGAGCTATATATCACGGAAAAGGAGTATGTAGAAAAGAAGCAATCCATCAAACCGGATTCTTCTACTCCCAAAGAATCAGCTGCCGCCATTACCGATTTCTGCATCAGAAACAAGATACCTGCCTTGCCTGAATCAACAGAGCAGGAGATGCAGCAGTTGACTCCCTATAATCCTGCAAACATGAAAGAAATAAAGGAGTAAGGGGGCTTAAAAATATTGCCTGATGAAATCGCTTACTTATGTTTTTCTTCCAAAACCCGTTCTATTTTGCGTATCCAGTGCTCATCGATTTCCACTTTTTCGGCATAAGACTTGAAGTTCATCACCACGTTTTCCACTTCTTCTATGATACTAGAAGCATTTCTGATATCCTGTCTTTGTGCAAAAAGCATCAAATCTGCTTCGTTATATTCTTTCGCTTGCCAAGAACCGTAAGTTCATGGTTACGATAGAAATGTGAATCAGGATTACCTGCACAACATTATCTTTCATGTCTTACCTTTTCCTTCTTTTCATTCATTTTCTTCACTTGGCTAGGCAGAAAAGCATGCCGTAACATCTTTGTCGCAGCTTCGTCAATGCCTTTCAACCTCATTGCAACCATGGTGTAACAATGCTGCCGTACCTTTGCAACCGTAATCAAACGATATAGGTTATGAATGCTAAAAGGGGAATTATTGTATTAGGATTGCTCTCGGCGGCAAGCATGCCAACGTGGGCGCAACAGATTAAGGGTGTGGTTATCGACCAGAAATCGAAGGAGACACTCATCGGTGCAGTCATCACTGTGGATGGAATCAACGTGAAGGCTATCACCAACATCGACGGAAACTTCCAAATCGATGGATTGGATAAAGAAAAGACATATACACTATATATTAATTATGTAGGATATAAGACTCAAAAAATTGACGGGGTTCAGGCGAAGGACGCAGACCAGGTGATCGCGCTGCAACCTGATGAACAGCAGCTGAAGGAGGTGACCGTTACCGCAGTGGAAAGGCGTAATACGGATGCGGCAATGATACAGGTGGCCAAAAACAGTCCCGTCATCGTGAGCAATGTTTCGGCACAGGAAATATCTCGTACTCAGGATACGAATGCGGGTGAGGTGATACGCCGAGTGCCAGGCGTGAGCCTCATCGACGATAAATTCGTGATGGTTCGCGGATTGTCACAGCGCTACAACAATGTGTGGGTGAACGGAGGAGCAGTGCCTAGTTCTGAGGCTGATTCCAGAGCATTCTCCTTCGACATCATCCCAAGTTCGCAGATTGACAACCTTACCATCGTGAAGTCGCCAACGGCTGAATATCCCGCTGATTACTCAGGCGGTTTCATCATCGTCAACACCAAGGAGATTCCGGCAGAAAACAGTTTCAATATCGCCGTGGGCGGAAACTGGAATACATCTTCTGCCTTTCAGAATTTTTCTTACTCGAAAGGTTCCGCAACCGATTTTCTGGGTTTCGACAATGGCTTGAGAAACTTGAACGGAGGCATCCATGCTGACCTGAATCAGCAGCTAGATGCCAACGGAACACCGGTGGGCGATTATGCTACTTCGCTCCTGGGAAATGGGCTTAACAACGATTGGTTCGTTAAGAACAAGAAGCCTTTGGGCGACTTGAAACTGGCAGCCAGCCTAAACCAGCGCTGGATGCTGGGCGGAAGAACACTCGGAATGCTCGCCGCCCTGAACTATACCAACGAATACCGCACATACAAGAACATGGAGAACAACCTCTATGGCATCTATGATGCGGCTAACGACAAGCCGAACTATCTTCGTCATTCAGTTGACAATCAGTATAATAACAACGTCAGACTCGGAGCAATGCTCAACTTCACCTTCCTTTCCAAGGACGGCAACCACAAGTATCAGCTCAAGAACATCTTCAACCAGTTGGCTACCAGCCGATATACCTGGCGTGAAGGCGTGAGCGCCCAGTCGAACCTGGAGCGAAGCGCAGAGTATTACTATCGCAGTCGAACTACATATAACGGTCAGCTTACCGGCAAGCACACCTTCACTAGCGATGCCCTTGACTGGAGCATCGGGTATGCGTATGCCAACCGCCATTTGCCTGACCGTCGTAGATACCTCATCGACGATGCTCTAGAATCGGGCGTTTATGCCCTGAGCACCGGCAACGACATATCCCGCGAGTGGACTCAACTCGACGAACACATTTTCTCTCTTGGTGTAAATGATAAGCACCACTTCAAGTTTGGCAACTTTGAGCCAGACTTGCAAGTGGGTGCCTACGGAGAGTATCGCAGTCGAGAATACCAGACCCGCAACTTCATCTACAATTGGAATGTTTCAGCTAACAACATGCCATCCGATTTCCGCCACAGCGACATCCCTACCCTGCTCTCCAATGAGGCAAACATGGGTTACGACAAGTTGTATCTTCTGGAGGAAAAACAGATGCGCAATAACTACCGCGGACACAACACCTTAGGCGCCGGATACCTGGCAATGTCTCTCCCCTTTGGCAAACTCGGCATCCACGCCGGTGTCCGCTTTGAGCATAATGACATGGAACTCATCTCCAATTCCCGTGACTATGAGAAGAGCGAATCGAGCCGTCATTACAAGACCGATGATGTTTTTCCATCTCTCAATACAACATATAAAATCAGCGACCAGCACCAGGTGAGACTGTCGTATGGCCGCAGCATTAACCGCCCTGAATTCCGTGAAGTATCGTCGTCGGTGTATTACGACTTCGACCTTGCCAGCAATGTGCAGGGAAACACTGAGTTGAAGAACTGTTATGTCGATAACCTCGACCTGCGATATGAGTGGTATCCATCCCGTGGAGAGCTCATTTCGCTAGCAGTCTTCTACAAGCACTTCGATTCTCCTATCGAGTGGACCTACACGGTGGCTGGCGGCACAGACTTAATTTATTCTTACAAGAATGCGAAGAGTGCCAACAATTACGGTGTGGAACTGGACATCAGAAAGAATCTCGGATTCATAGGATTGAAGGATTTCAGTTGGTCGTTTAACGGTGCCCTCATCAAGAGCAAGGTACAGTTTGAGAAGGGATCAAAAGAGGAAGACAGACCGATGCAGGGTCAGTCGCCATACCTTATCAACACCGGCATCTTCTATAAGAACGAGCCATTAAAGATGGATATCGCCCTGCTTTACAACCGCATAGGCAAGCGAATCATCGGTGTGGGCAGAAGCGAGGGAAGCACAGGCGATGACTCCAACGCCCGAGTGCCTCACAGCTACGAGATGCCCCGTAACACCATCGACTTCTCGCTGGCTAAGAAATTCGGAGACCATCTGGAGCTGAAGCTCAATGTAAGAGATCTTCTTGCAGAAAAGATATATTACAAGCAGTTTGCCGATGTAACGTATAGCGACGGAAGCAAGAAGCAGGTGGAAGAGATAGCAAGATGCTACAAGCCGGGCAGAAACATCGGCTTGCAGGCGATATATAAATTTTAAAGAAAGAAAATATTTGATGTTTGTTTAATAAAACAGGAAACAATGATGAACAAGATGTATTTTTTAGGATGCATGAGCATCCTCGCAGCATCTGCCATGTTGAGCAGCTGCAGCAGTGACAATGACGTTCCAACTCCTTCTCCAAATCCAGGATCAGAAGTTGTTTACAAGTGGACAACCAATGGCGGCTTGAAGGCTTGCGACCACATCCTCTTCGGCACAGACGACAAGGAGAACGCTAACGGAACACAGATTGGTAACGGCGACCAGGAGTTCGTCTTTACAGGCAAGCAGACTTTGAAGAAAGGCACTTATCTCCTCAAGGGATGGGTATATATTGCAGATGGTGCTGAGCTCACCATCGAACCGGGAACAATCATCAAGGGCGACAAGCAGACCAAGGCAGCACTCATCGCAGAGCGTGGCGGTAAGCTCATCGCCAAGGGTACAGCTACAGAGCCTATCGTCTTCACATCTGAAGAGGCTGCAGGCAGCAGAAAGCCTGGCGACTGGGGTGGCATCATCCTCTGCGGTAAGGCCACGAACAACCAGAAAGAGCAGCAGATTGAGGGTGGCCCTCGTACCAAGCATGGTGGCGCAGATGATGCTGACAACTCTGGAGCCTTGAGCTATGTACGTATCGAGTTTGCAGGTTATCCATTCCAGAAGGATAAGGAAATCAATGGTTTGACCTTCGGTTCCGTAGGTTCCGGCACACAGATTGACCACGTACAGGTATCTTATTCTAACGATGATTCTTTCGAGTGGTTTGGCGGTACCGTGAACTGCAAGTATCTCGTAGCCTATAAGGGTTGGGATGATGATTTCGATACCGACAACGGTTTCTCAGGAAAGGTACAGTATGGTCTTTCTCTGCGCGACAGCAAGATAGCCGATACTTCTCAGAGCAACGGTTTCGAGAGCGACAACTGTGCCGATGGTGCTACCGTGGACCCTCGCACCAAGGCTACTTTCTCTAACATCACCTTCGTAGGTCCTAAGGTATTGGATGATAAGTTCCAGAACACCACCGATTACATCAATGCCGGAGCATACAATCCGAACAACGGTTCAGCTCTCGGCAAGTTCCAGGCAGCCATGCAGATTCGCCGTTCTTCTAACCTCAACTGCATCAACTCAGTGGCCTTAGGCTGGCCTATCGGTTTGATTGTTGATGGAGAGAAGGGTGAAACTGTTCAGAATTCAAAGGACAAGAAGTTCAAACTTCAGAATGTATATTTCGCAGGTATGGATGCTGTTGGAACTGATGCCAACAAGAAGTATGAGGATTACCTCTATGATGCTGCCAACAAGAAGGATCTCGACAAGAATCAGAAGTCATACAGCAACACCTTCTTCTTTGCAGAGCAGAGCAACAAGTATTTTGATTCATGGACCTCATTGGTTGGTGCAGATGGCTATACTCCTATAGCAGGAAGCCCATTGCTCGGTGCCGCAAGTTTCGCCGGCTGGACAGGTTTCGACACAGTAACCTACATCGGTGCCTTTGATGGTAGCAACAACTGGATGAGCGGTTGGACCAACTTTGATCCTCAGAATGCGAAGTACTAGAAATCGCTAATTTCTATTTTGACTATAAGGTTTTCTTTTATTGGGGCATGGCGCAGTGGTTTGCGCCATGTCTTTTTGTGTTGTGTTATGGAGGGTATTGATTAGAAAACATTTCTATTTTTGATGTTAGTTGAAGGTCTTGATTGTAATCAACAGCCACTTTTAGAGTCTTTGGGGCTGATGACTGCAATCAAAGGCTATATTCAATTGCCGTTGGATGTTCTGATTCCAGATTCCATACCCGAAAAATGTAAAAATGCCTGCTGATTCCTGTTTATGGCAACATTTTGTTTCAAAACATCCCCAAAACTAGCATCAAAGCCTATTTTTAAAGGAAAAAACATTTTTTTCTCACAATATGATAATTTTTTCGCAACAAGGTGGCGGTTTTCTCGACATTTTTTTATATTTTAGCCATCGCAATCGGAGAAATCCGACAACGCGCATAACGAATTGTCAAATTAAAATCTTCGACATCATGAAAGAGATTTCAGACATCAACATCCAGCGCATGAATAACGGTGCGCATTTCACGTTTGTAAGTAACATTCTTGCACGTGCCGAAGCAGACACTACCGTCAAAGAATAGGCTTCGGAACTCGTCAGTAAATTCAAGGCTGCAGTTACTGCAGAAGACGAAGCCTTGAAAATTTCACAGAAAAGTCTCTTGACTGATGATATAGCCAAGGCTGACAACGACCGTGACACCCTATACGCCGGTTACAAGAAAGCCGTAAAAGGCTTCCTCGCCATGCCGTTGGCCGCCATGGCTCAGGCTGCAAAGGTCCTATCATAGCACATCAAGGACTACAAGATCAACACCACCGGGCAACTCGACAAGGAGACGGGTCTTCTGGTCAATTTCATCACAGACCTCGAAGGCAAGTTTTCAGCACAAGTCAACACGCTGAGCTTGACGGCATTCGTAACCAACCTGAAGGAAGCCAACGAGCGAGTAAGAACCCTCCCCCTACAATGCACCAACGAGAAAATGTGCATAACCGTAGGAGCATTGAAGACTGCCCGCACAGCCAGCGATGATGCTTATCGTGCTTTGGTGAAGATGGTGAATGCCCTCGCTCTTGTCTTTGGTGAGAAGGACTACACCTCGTTTATCGACTACGTAAATACGGAAATCACCCACTACAAGCATGAGGTGCTCAACCAAAAGTCTACCTCCCCTTCCACTTCGGGCGGATCGACAGACGGTGGCACCAAGCCAGGCAGTAGCTCAGATTCGTCAACAACAGGCGGTGACTCATCTTCTTCTGGAGGAGGAGATGACGTATCTTTGTAATTAAGAATTCATTGCTGCTCTCTTTTGCGGGGAGCAGCATTGAATTTATTTCATCCATCTGATAAAAATTATATTTATTGTATTATAAAGACATTCATCTATGGTTACATTTATTGATTTAAATACGACAAATGAAGATAGGGAAACAGTAAATGCTGTAAGAAAGGCATTTGACTATGCTTTTCGATATACCAATAAAGTAAATGTACATGTTATCTTTAACTTTAAGTCACCAATAAACATTGTTGGCAATTACAAATATGTCATCTTCATAGATATCCCTAATGAAAAGGGTAACTTTTTTAGGACACAAGATACCCATACTTATCTTCACAACTTAGCCATAGCAGTACGCAGTTATGAAGACAACTCCATCTTGGATTTTGATGAAGAATACATTTATAATTCCAACGGATGCTGGGATTACAGAAAAGCTATTGCCGAAGAAAAGAAGGCATTGAGAGACTTCGTCTATAATAACCGTGTTAAAAATGAAGAGAATCGGAATGAAACGAGTCTTTTTAAAGACGTGAAGCACTTCGACATAGCAATTTTTCATGCCATAAAATCTTCCTCTTGTAGTAAAAAAGGGAGCATAGGAAATTTGATATTCAATATTTCTGTATCAGTTTACAATATTGTATGTCAAGCTATAAAAGAAACATGGGGCAATGATATGAAAGATACAAATTGCCTCGTTACAAAATCAAAAGTGACCACTTGGGGAAACTTTATCCGCGATTTTATAAATATTAGCAATGATAAGACGAACCAAGGGATTTTGACCAAAAAGAAAATAGAAGAAATTTCCAAAGCAAAAACTAGTCTAGGGGTAACTACTGCGATAAATACAGCAGGAAATAAATTATGTATTGTCACAGGAAAAGCTGGAACTGGTAAATCCTTAGTTTTGATGAAACTAATGTACAACAAGGTTCAGAAGGATGAAAAAAGAAGAAACCATCGTTGCAGATTTCTTACTTATAATAATATGCTTGTGATGGACATTAAGCAAACCATCAAAGGCATGGGTGATTTTACGCCTTGTAATGCATCAATCTCTACTTTACACAAGTTTTTCCAAGACATATACAGACATTCGCCCGTCCGTGTTCTTCATATGGATGCAGCGCAAATTAACCGACTTTTCTCAAAATGTCATTTGAGAGTAAGCATTATGGTCGTATTTATGGAATATTTCCACAAGTCCATTAATACGACCAACGATATTGATGCAGTGTCTATCTTTAACTACTTTGTTGAGCATAATCAAATTCGCATTGAAGACCAAACAGAATGCAAGGAATTTTGTCATTATCTCAATAAACTCAGCAAAACGGTTGAGTTTGATAATTTGGAAGAAAATGCCAAGGCTTACGAAGCCAACAAGAAAGAAATGTTTGACAAATTCTATGCAAATAATGAGTTTCTCAATGGATACAATCAAATTTTGGAAGAGCTGTACTTTATGTTCCACAATAAAGATGAATTTATTGAGAAATATGGAATGCGAACGGTATATTCAGAGTATGAAATACGAAACACGAAAGAGTTCAAAAATAAATACGAAAAAATATACGATACCTTTTTGAACTTCGCAAGAACTAAGTTCATTGAAGAGAACGATCTTATAAGTGACGATGATATCGGCAATTTCTTTGAAGAAGAATCTCGCGTAATTCAAGATATAGTGGAAGCAAAAATTGCCGAAGGAAAAGAAAGTGCCGGAACAGTATTTCAAGAGCAAATAAAGAAAATTTTAAGAAAAGTAAATTGGTCGGACTTGATACTGGTAGATGAGGCACAAGATTGTACCCCATACGAAAAAGCCTTGCTCTTAGAAATGCATGGCTCTGATAATTTTGTGGTAGCTACAGGTGGAAAAGATCAGTTGATAAGAACTTCCAATGAAACAAATTGGACAGTACAATTTGGTAAGCAACTTGATTTCCAAAAAATACCTTTGACTTATGTACATAGGCAAAAAGCGAATATCGTTAGTTTCATAAACGAATTTGCTAAAGAATTTAATCTTAGCACGTCGTTAAATGCTTCGGATTCTATAAAGAACCAAGGTTATGTTATAATTGATGCCCGTGAGGTTCCCAAAGGAGAAATACCTATTGATATAATAGAAATGCTATACCTGCGAGGCAAAGACTATGGATGTAGCAACTATGAAAATATGATGTTTCTGTTGCCTGGTGGTGATTATATGAAATACAATCTGAAAACAGATAGTAAGGACGTCTTTATTGATAAAAATGATACTATCATATTTAAGGAACCAAGTTCTGTACGTTCTTTAGAGACACAATTTCCAGACTACCTAACAATTATTGATTGTACTGTCAAAGAAAAACAAGGATTACTAAATAAGGTAGGATTCAACAATACAAGATGCCTATTGTATGAGTCTTGTCGAGGTTTGGAAGCCTGGAATGCTATGTGTATCGACTTGGATAAATTCTATAAGGATAAATATGCTAGTAATTTCGCCGAAGAATACGCTTCGGAAGCTATGGGATTATTTAAAGATGAAGAAAGCCGAAATAAATACAAAGCGCAATATGCGGCTCTATGGATTTTTATGGCAATAACGAGAGCTATGGATACTTTATATATAAAGTTGCAAGATCCTTTTTCTGTTTTTTCAAAACAGATACTCAAAATTGCAAAGTATCTCCCTAACATTGAGGTATTAGAAGGTGAGTATCCTGTACGAAATAAAGAAACTGAAACAAAAGCAAACATAGACAACTTGCCATACTAAAAGACTCCAATACATCTTTTGGGGACAATCACTCACAGACTGTGGCATCATCTTGTCACACAAGGAGCATTGTATCTGATGAAGATTCTTAAAATCCTCTCCACACATCAGCTGAAACACACATGTTTCAGCTGATGTGCAATCCTAGAAGCTATATCTTCTAAAAACAGATAGTAACTCTTCTGACAACTTCAATTACCTCTGTTGAAGACTATACTAAGATGTTTCGAACTGCGCACTTATATTAATCAATGAAAGCAAAGCTATCTGTATTGACATTGATTATATTCAGTAACAAGACAATAGTTATCTGGGCATCCCTGTTAAGCTTCAACTCTATGATATAGAGACGGGTGGCGGTCAGCAGCACGATATCTACCCTTCCATTGGGAGTGTGCACTTCTGCATCTACCACATAGCCGGTCAAGAGCGAGAAGATAATAAACAGCATCTGCTAGCAAAGCTCCTCAGTCAAGTAACGAAAGGCCAATGCTTCTATATCTATCTTGTCTGATTTTTGAATTTCTTCAATAACAGCATCTGTGCAATCATCGTTCATTACCACACCAATTGCTTCGCTTGGAGTGAGGTTACATTCTTTTGCTATATAACAAGCAATTTCACCTAATACGTATTCATAATTATACTTATTCACCATATTATCCGTATTATCGAATTTCTTTTTCATATCTGTTCTTTTTTGGAGCAAAAATAAACAAAGTTTCCCAAACGAGCAACTTTTTTTAACTTAAAGTTGTATAAAAAAGAACTTGAAGAAGATATTTCATATTTTGCCAACAAGTTTCAAAAAGATGCATATCTATCTTCAAAAGTTTGATGTCCTGAAACAGGACATCAAACTTCATTTGCCTTAATCCATGAACTTAATCATATCCTGGCGTCTTGGCTTTGCCTCTGGCGATTCTGCAGGATAACCCAGGGCGATGCAGTAGAGCAGTTTGTAATTCTTGGAGAATGCCATGCGGTCGAGGTAAGGCTTGGCCGACGGAGAATCCAGTATCCAACGGGCTGAACTGCCCAGGCAGCAGGAACCGATGCCCTTTGCCCATGCTGCAAGAATGATGTTCTCGCCAAGCAACCCGCAATCAATCTGCGCCATATCATAAGTCGTATCGTAGGCGATGCAAACCACGCATGGAGCATTCACGAAGATGTTCTTGAAGCCCTTGCGCTCGGCTATCTTAGGATTATCCTTTACCACGGCTTGGGTTATCGAATCGATGAGTGCAGGAGAATCTATCACTCTGATTTCGTACGACTGCAGGTTCTGCCCGTTTGGCGCATGGATGCCGCATTTCAGAATCTCGTTCAGGGTATCGCGGCTGATAGCGGAATCCTTGTAAGCACGGATGCTTCTGCGGCTCATCATCAAATCGGTTACCACACTTGCAGAGTCAACGCTGGTCATTGCCTCCGGCTGTCTGTTCTCATTGCAGGCAGTCAACATCAGTGCTGCTGCCAAACCTAAGAAAATCTTCTTCATATGATTCATGATTAAACTTATATTCCTATTAGTATATACCCATGTAGCGCTATTAGTATTTATCCACGTAGCGTTATTAGCATATACCGTGCAAAGATAGCAACAAATACTTGTATTCAAGAAGATACGTTATGATTTTTAAGAGTTTTTATCGGTCTCTCTGCCATTCTTTTAACAAGTATATATCATAGCCAAACATTTTCCACCTATTTTGCTAGAATTTCCCAAAAACTTCGTATCTTTGCAATGACTTTATGCAAGATAAGCTGTTTATAAAATCATCAAACGTAAAATTATGGAAAGAAAAAGTTATTCTATAGATATAAATCGCATTGCACAATATGCCATGTATGCATATTGCATTTTCGCATTGTTTTCGCTGGCATTTTCTGTTTGCAGACAAGCGGGCTTATCCTTCAGAACAAGTCCCATCCTGATTCCAATAAGTCCCATCCTGGTTACCATCAAGCAACTGGTATTGCAGCTTGCCCCTATAGCTTTATGGGGAATATTCCGCTTCACGCTACCAGCAGGCATCAAATTGCTACGGCGCTGCACCGAGGTTATGGTGCTTTACTATATACTCTCATTTATCCTGGGACAATGCTTCAAGTTCAACTTTGTAACGATGATGCAGGACGGACAGATAACCCCCACGGCAACGATTCTCACCTGGATACAAAGCACTATGGGATTGATTTCCGTCATCGCTTCCCTGATAGCCGGCTGCCATCTGTACAGCAAGCACAGAGGTAACATGCGCAAACTGGGCATAGCCCTTATCCTGGTTTTCATGGTATGGCTAATATGCTCGAATCTACTCCCTGTAGCTGTATTTTATCTGGCAGGTAACACCCGGCAGACAGCCCTCATCAGCGTGAACATCATCAGTATGATAACAACGACATCGGCTTATATATACGCCTACTACATGATGTATCGGGCGATAAAAACGAAATATTTTGGTGATGCGGCGTTTTTTTCATCAGAAATAATCTCCATCAGGAATCATATCCCTATCATCTTATATACCCCTCCTGCTCATATCCCCTGCGATAATGATGAATCATATTGACCAGCGGCTGAAGGCGGACATCCGTTACTTCCATATTCCTGAATCTGGCATATTGCTGATTGTAAAGCGCGGCATTGCCTTCGACCAATCTTTCCTCGATATCAGATGGCACTAGGAAGGAAGACCTATTACCCAGATGGGCATAAAACTCTGAAAGATAGATATGAACTCCTGCCAAATCAAAATCGCCGAAATGAATGTAATGATTGGGAATGCGGAGAAGCCATGACCTGAGATGCTCCAGGTTTTCCTGTGGATAACGGCAGACAAACAGGAGTTGCCTGCCAGGAAACAGGGCATCGAAAAGCCAACGCTGCAACCGAATCTGCATGAAATTCTCAGCATTCTCCATACCCACAACTATCACGTCTTCCGGTATCTCGAAACGATCCGGCTGATTGATGAAAACGGAACTGCCCTCCATCGGATGAAGTATGAATGGCTTTCCATCAAGCATAGCATCTATCTGAACATAGCAATCTACCAGAAAACCACGAAATGTATTCACCTTCTTAGCCTTTGAATCACCCACCATCCTAACCATATCAGCCCTCGTCTGCATAGAGGAAGAAGCGGAAATCCATTCTTCTAAAGAACATTTCAAGCCAAAATCCTGAACCAATAAGGTACGGCAACTCTCTCGCATGGCCTCGGCTATGCGATATTTGCATCTACTGCCATTGTTCTTCAACATCAGGAGCCCTTCCTGCCTCAGCAAAGCCGTGAGGCGAGGAGACAGCTTCGACGAAGCTATCTCCTCACCCTTCAACATTGCCAATATCTGTCGGGCATCGCCCAATCCTAACTTTTCCATATCATCCAGTATTTCATTTTATCCAGTATATCATATCAGCCGATATTTCCATACACGAGAGGTTTTATAATCTCTTGATTAATTGAGTTACCTTTGTATTTGCCCTATTGTCCTTGCTGAGCAGATAGGTGTATTTGTAATCCTCCACATTATTAGGTAGTTGGAGAACTGTTTACCAGCAGGATGTTGCGGCGATTGGCAAAGTCGAGGATTCCCTTCACGTTGTTAGGATGCAACTTGCCTATCTCGTCCATCATGCAATGAATCTTGAAATCGCCCGATTTCTTCGATGCCTTCTCCTTAAACACGTTGATGAGCATGATGTTAACCATCGCCTTCACCAGAATGTCGGTGCCATCAGATCCCACATTCGCTATCTTCTCTACCCATCCCGTATCATTATCATTTTCCTTGATGCGGAACTCCAACTTAAAGGTATCTGCCACCTGCAACTGCTTGCGGTTAGGCTCATCCAGAAGCCCCTTCATGAAAGCAAGCAGATATTTCACCGCCTTGGCATTCACATCCTGGCGTGACTCGGTGGCAAAGAGATCCATCTCTCCCATATTGAACTGATTCTCTTCCGCAAATTCTCTGATATGCAAGAGGAGGATCATCAGCTGGTCGTTGCTCTTCAGCGGGCGCAAGGCGATTTCCCTAATAACACCTGCGAAATTCCGCTCCTCGAAATCGTGGTTGATATCGTTGATGGTCTTGCCAATGTCGCCTTCCCTTCGGGTAAGATCACCCACCTCCTTGGAGATTCGGAAGATGATGTCGGTATATCTTCCACTGATGCGCTTCTGATATTCCGAGATTTTATCATTATCCACAAACTCGCAGAGATTGGATGCAAAGGCGATGAACTCCTCTTCTGTCACCGGACTTACATTGAAGTGGAAGGTATTGTGGGCAGAGAACATACCCAGAAACTGCTGCGATTGCTTCTTGAAATTGTCGAGCGTACGGCTATCCTCATATATCTGGCGCTTCAGCTCTTCTACGATGGCAAGACAATCCTTGGTGGTGATTTTCTCCCCAACCTCACTACTATCCAACGGGCACAAGGTTGCATCGCTCCGGAAGTTCTTTACTGCATTCAAGCCCGCCTCCAGCTTTCTTAAAGCAGCCTGCTGCTTAGCCAGTTTTTCCTGTGCCACAGACAATTGCAGCTTGAGTCGTTCACTGCGCTGCCTGAATTTATCTTCAATCGTCATCAAAGCCTCAGCCTTGTTTTTCCGTTCCTGTCTTACGGAAGATTCCTGGTCAAAGAGTTCTATCTTGTCGTTTCGGTAAACCGCCACTACATCACGATTCTTCCTGATAAACGCCAATTCAGCATCCAGTTCTGCTATGCGCTTATTGTAAGCATCCAAAGCCTGGGTATCCATACCCTTGCCATGCAGTTCATCGTGCTGTGCTTTCATGATTTCCTGCCTGCTGGCATCCATCTGGTTCTGCTTATCTTCTATCTGGGTACGAATATCCTGGGCAAAGACTTCATATTTCTGAGTCTCCACCTTAACCTGCCGGTTGTATTCCGCCTGATGCGCTTTCAGTTTGCGCTGCAAATCCGTCTCCAGCTGGTGCTTCAGTTCTTCCTTTTTCACCTTATCGGCAACCAGCGCATTCTGCTTATCTTCCAATTCAGACAGTTGCTGGCTGCGCCATTTCTCCAAACGGTTTTTCAACTCCAGCAATTGCATCTTGAGCTTCTTTTCCGTCTGAGGCAACAGTTGTATTTCTGCCTTTTTAGCATAAAGCGATTCATTCAGCTTTCTTATCTGAAGCTGATATTTCCCCTTCAAGTTTTTATTGTCCTCCTCATGCTGGTTCTGTAAATCATTCAGCAGCTTGATGATGTCTGCACGAAGCTGCTCTTTTTCTGCGAGTTGCTCCTTCAATTCCTTGGGAGTTCTGAATTTTCGCTCTACAGCTGCCAGATTGATGCTTACGCCATAGAGAGAAGCAGAGGTTGATGATGAAGATGAAGAAGATGAAGACGAAGAAGATAATGATGACGAAGAATCGGCAACCAATTGCGGATTCAATACATTATTATATAGTATCGCCTCCTCATCTACCACTTTTCCGATATTCTCCTGCCATCCCTTTCTGTTCTGGTCGAGCCATTCGGAAAACGAGCCTTTGCTCTTCTCCAGGAGATTCTGAATTTTTCTGATTTCAGCCTCAACATCCGCTTTCTGCTTCTTGGGTTCATCGAGCGAAGCCTGGTATTTCAGTTCTGCTATCTCCAATTCCTTCTCGGCTTCCTGACGCAAGGTTTCAATGCGCAGTTCCACTTCCTTAATCTCGGTTTCCACCTGAAATTGTCTGGCTGTAAATTCGGCAATCTCCTGTTCGTTTGTCTCCATCTCACGGGCAAAAGGATTCTCGTGAGCCACCTTTGCCTTCTGAATCTTCAAGGCAGTTTCCTCATGCACCAGTTGCGCCATCATCTCCTCCACAGCAGAAATCTTCTTCTGAAACACCTCTCTGGTTTCCGTTTCAGCCTTTCTCCATTCCTGCATCAGGACTTCCTTCTGGGTCATCAAGGCTGCCTGATGTTCATTGAGCAAGGTGGTCTTGCTGTTTCTGAAAGCACGCAAATCCATATCCAGCTGTTCGAGCAGAGCCTTATACTTATCCACCACGTTCTGATAGGATTTCTCCAGTTCTGCCTTCATCGCTTCCTGTCGCCTGCGCTCATCTTCTATGATGGTTTCCTGCTCTACTCGCTGCAAGATATCTTCTATATGAATTTCCTCATAATGCTTGCGCTTGGCGGCAGTTTTCTTTAGCTGCGCATCGAGTACGCCCAATTCACGGGAGAGTTTATCACGCTCCTTTCCATATTTTTCCTGTTCCTCACCTATCAGGCGACTTACCCGGTTGCATTCCGCTTCACTTTCCTGGATATCAAGACGATATTGCGGCAGGAGTTCCTGTGCCATACGCTCTGCATAATTGAGTTCCCTGCGCCCCTCGCCAATCAGGCGGCGATTGTTCAGCAAGGTGCGATACGCATCTATCACCTTATCGGCTATGCGGCGAATCAGCACTTCGCCATTCTTCTCTTTCTTCGTCCAGAGGCTCACATCCTTATACTCCTGTTCAAACTCCTTGATCTGTTCACGATAAAAGTTGAGGTCAATGCTGTTATCCTCATCACTCATCGAGCGGATGATGGTATTCTTGATGAAATCGGCATCCAACTTAGTATTGAGGAAGACATTCTGGATGGTGCGAGGGATATTCTGGTACTTGGCACTCTCTACAATGGCATACTTGCGGAAAGGCAGGAGTTCCTGGCGTCGATTGTTGCCGAAGATGATGTCACGATACATCTCATAACTGCTTACTAGCGAAGATATATCATGTTTCTTCCCCACCTGCTCACGTATCTGGCTCCACTCGCCATATACCAGCTTACGCTCATCGATAAACCATTTGCTATCAAACGGGGCATCGATGAAACGGAACATCACTCGTCCCTGATTCTTCAAGGCAAGCACACAGTAGGCCCCATTCTCACGCATTACCTCATAGACGATGTATGAATTGGGATATGGAAAATAAAAGGCATCAAACGATTTCTTCTCCTTCGGGATGCCCAGACGCAACTTATCAGCATTATAGAAGAACAGCAGCGCACGGAGCAAGGTACTCTTGCCCACACCCTGGGTGCCGATGAAATGAACGTTTCCATCGAGCTTCACCTCGGCGTATGGGATATGGGCACTATTCAGAAATATGATTTTATTCAGATATCTCATGGCTGTTCCTCCTTTTCCTTATCCGTTTCTTTATCTTTTTCTCCGGTATGTTCGGCATCATCGGTAATAGATATGCAATCTATCAACTCCTCGATATAATGGAATGAAGTCAATACCTTCCAGTTTTTCTCCACTTCATCCTGCTGCTCAACGAATCCCATTCTCTCCAATTCGTTAATCAGTTTTTCCACTATTTCATCATACGATTTTTTCTCACTGAAGAGTTTTCCGGCCAATTCCTTCAGTTCCATATCACAATTGATTCTCACCACGATATCCGCCGCAGAGAATACCAAACCGGCTCCGAAGGCTGAATTGTAAGTCTTCAGAAAGGTGAGATAATCTATCCATTTGCTCACCGCCTCTAATTTACGCTGCAAATCCACCTTGGTTTCCTTACGGGTAAAAAAGAAGTAGCCATCGCCTGCTTCCAGATGGAATCCGATGCCCTGGTAGTACTCATCATATTCTGCCTGATGGTCTTCTATGGCATCATAATACCGCTTGATTTTCGCCTGAACACTGTTGTTGGATATGAATCCACCCCTGCTCAAGATATTAAAGATTTCTTCTGTATAATTCAATTTATTCATTGTTCTGTCGTCTTATTTTATCCAGATTTTATCTGAAAAGAAAGCATTTTTATCTCGGGAGAATCGTATCCTTATCTCGGGAGAATCATCGGATATTCTACTCCATCCGATTCGGCATAATTACCCGTAAACTTCAACTTATCCACATATTGCGAAGCTATCTGGCAAAAATACACGAGCTTATCTTCCCGGCTTTGTTTCTTATCATAGTGATAATTCATGACGAAAGCAAAGAGATGGGTACTCGATGCCGAGAAGGCATTATAGATTTCCTGCAGATTCACCGCCTCCAACTTCAGCCTGTTACCTTTGAGATAATCATCGGGGATAGGTTCTGCCAAAGAATCGAGCCGGCGGCCCTTCCTCTTTTTCAGATTTTCAGAAAGAATACTGATGCATTGCAGAGCCTCATCGGATGTGCGAAGATTATCTATCGACAACTTGATGTAATACTTGGGTTGCGGTTCCATCCAAACGGCATTCCGGGTGGCTATAACCAGTCTTATATCCGTAGCCTCTTCCCAGCGGAACTGGTCTTTCAGATATTTCAGTTTCTTCACCTTTTCGAAGATGCGGTTCTGATAATCTATCATATTGAGGTACTGGATAATCTGGCGTTCTATCTCCAGCAGATTATGATAAGACTCGTTGAGCTGCAGGCGTACATCATTCACCACGATTTTCATCTGCACATCCATCGCCATGGAGAAGAAGACGGGCTGATCGGTATCTATCACCCGTTCGCTCTCGGTGATGAGCTGAGATATGTTCTTCAACTTCTCGCTCAGTCGCTGGAGTTTCGTTTTCTTGATTTCGTAATTAGGCTCATTCTTATAAGTATTATCCATATTACGCTTCAAATCCAACACATTTCGAACGGTGGCAAGGGCTATGGTCTTCAGGCACCGGCGCACCTCCTTGAGATACTTATATTTTCGGGATTCGTTATTTTCCTTGAGATAATAGTCGATATTATCATTCAACACAGAGATATAATCCCGCACCGAAGAAACATTGATTTCCTCGTTCACTTCCAGCACATCCTCGAAGAACTTCTGATACACGTCTTCCATCTCCAGACAGTCGCCCGTATCACGAATCATTCCATTTTCTATCAAATATCGGATGCGCTCCTCCTTGTATTCGGTCATTTCCAAGGCATAGTCATAACGAAACTGAAGGGAATGTCGCTTGGCAAACATCTCCTTCAGCAAAACCTTTTCCCGGTCAAGAGTTTTAATCAATTCATCTATAGAATGGAAAGTACCCATTGGCTTGTCATTTAAATAGCTATTTTTATTTCGGTGCTAAATTACTTATTTTTTATAGAACAGCCAAATTTTCATAGAACTTTTTACTGCCAAGGGTTCATAAAAGCCAGATTCCTATCACGAATATAAGTATAAAAGACTTAAAATGAGAGAATTTATTTTGGAAATCTAGATTTTATCCCTAATTTTGCACATCAAAAAAGAAAAATAAAGAAAAAGTATGAATATCAAGGAGAATTATCAACAATATGTAAGCCGATATGCTTCTGAGGTGGCTGTCCTGAAACGTAAGAATACGGGATTTATAACGGGCGAGCTGCTGGCTTTCGGCGGCATCCTCGCCTTCCTGATCTGCTATTTCGCATTAGATGGAGATACGCAGAACTATCTGTTGGGGGCGGCGATGTGCCTGATTGCCTATCTGGAAATCAGACGACTTGACGATAAGAACAAGGAGAAGATAGAGCATCTTTCGGCTTTGCTCAAGGTTTATCAGGACGAAATCAAGGCTTGGGAGGGCGATTTCTCGCCTTTCGAAACGGGCGATTGCTATCAGAATCCGCAGCATCCTTATTCCTTTGACCTCGATGTCTTCGGCAAGAGTTCGCTGTTCAACCGCATCTGCCGAACCATCACATCGGGCGGTTCGGAGGCACTCGCCAGGAATCTTACCCGGGAAACGCCTCTGACCATGGAGGATATCAAAAGAAGAAGGGATTTGCAGAAGGAATTGGCTGGAGAAGGCGAAAACTGGCGAATGGAATTTCTGGCACTTGGCGAAAAGAACAGAAGCCAAACTGCGGATGGCAAAATGGTGAATGGCAAGATGAAGAAGATTGATTCTGCTGCGGTGGTGGATGCGATGCAGAAGGTTTCGAAGATGGAGGTGCCGGCATGGTTTGGATCTCCGGTTTCGCTCGTTATCGGATGGCTGCTGATTATCGGAGTCATCGGTTCCGTGATTTTATCGATATGCGATATGGTTTCGGTGAATTTCGCCCTGTGGTGGGTGTTGGTTCAATACATGGTGGTATTCTTCGTCTGCAAGCAGACACTTGACAAGATAGACAGCAATGGCGGCAAGCTTCGCCATCAGCTCATCGCCTATGCCCAGATACTTCAGCTTATCAACAGGCGCAATTTCCATAGCGAATCAGGCAAGGAGATGCAGGATTCCCTGGCAGATGCTCTGCCTTCCTTTGCCCAACTGGAAAAGATATTGAAGGGGTATGACAGAAGAGGCAACTTCCTGGGTCTTTTCTTTACCGATGCCTTCATGCTGAGCGATTTCTTTCTGGTTCGCAGTTTCCTGAAATGGAAGAATACCTATATGGTGAAGATGGAGGAATGGATGCATATCATCAGCGAGATGGATGCAATGGTTTCGATGGCGGATTTCAGATATAATCATCCGGAGGCGGAAGAGGCGGAATTTGTTTCGGGAAGTCCGGAAGCAGATACTGAAAGCTATGTTTCAGAAAATGCAGGAATCGGAAGTCCGGAAATCGTGTTCGAGGGTAAGAATCTCTATCATCCTTTCCTGGGTGCCAAGGCGGTGAAGAACGATTTCACCATCAAGGACGACAACTATTATATCATCACCGGAGCCAACATGGCGGGAAAGAGTACCTTCCTGCGTTCGCTGGGCGTGAACTATATCCTGGCGATGGCGGGTATGCCGGTGTTTGCGGATCAGCTGAAGATTTCACGTTTCAGATTGTTCTCGAGTATGAGAACCACCGACGATTTGACGCATGGCATCTCTTATTTCAATGCAGAATTGATCAGATTGGAGGAGCTTCTGAAGTTCTGCAAGGAAAGTGCAGAAGGAAAGTTCTGCAAGGAAAGTGCAGAAGATAATAAGGAGCCACTCCGAACGCTGATTATTTTGGATGAGATTTTAAAAGGAACGAATTCATTGGATAAGCTGAATGGTTCGAGAAAGTTCCTCAAAGCCATCGCCAAGCAGCCGGTGAGCGGCATCATTGCTACCCACGATTTGGAACTCTCCAAGATGGAGAATGATGCATCAGGCAAATTCCACAACTATTGTTTCGAGATAGATTTGGGCATGGATGTTACCTATACTTATAAGATACAGAAGGGTGTGGCAAGAAACCAGAATGCCACCTTCTTACTGAATAAGATTCTAGAGAAATATTAAAATAGAATTTATAAAAGAACTACAATAAGATTTATAAAAAAGGGAAACTCCCGATAATTTGAAACTGTTCAAATTATCGGGAGTTTTCCTTCAAAAGAAAACATTATAACTCAACGCTAGCAAGTTATAACTCAACACTATCCAAGCGGAATTTGAGCAAGCCGGCAGGTACCTTAACCATTACCTCATCACCAGCCTTCTTACCCAGAAGGGCCTTGGCGATAGGCGACTTGATAGAGATTTTTCCACTATGCAAATCTGCCTCATGCGGATTTACGATAACATAACTCATGCTGCACTTGTTGGCGAGATTGGTAATCTTAATCTTGCTCAGCAAGCCAACGGTATCGCTCTTCAATCGAGACTTGTCGATGACACGGGCATTCTCCAAAACCTTCTGCTTGAAGCTGATGCGGCTCAACAGTTTGCCCTGCTCACGTTTGGCAGCATGATACTCGAAATTCTCGCTGAGGTCACCCTTGTCGCGAGCCTCAGCAATTGCATCACGAACGGCAGGCAACTCTACGTTTACCATGTGTTGAAGTTCGGCCACGAGCTCATCGTAGCCTTCTTGAGACATATATTCCATTTTTCCTTGTTTTCTAGTTTCTTATTGTTCTTAATGAATGATGATTTTTTATTCGGGGTGCAAAGTTACTAGTAAATCACGAAATCACCAAACTTTTTTAGTGAAAAAGTGAAGAAACTAAAGATTAGAAAAAACAGAAGCATCCTAAATCATTATTTTTGGGTATTGCAGAAGTAGATAGATATTCTTACCTTTGCAACCCATTTAGTAGAAAACAACAATGTTTAGTAGAAAACAACAATGAGAGAAAAAAAGAAGAAACGTTTTACATGGAAGAAATACCATCGTTGGTTCGGACTTGTACTGTCTGTCTTTATGTTGGTATTCTGCGTATCAGGTATCATTTTAAATCATCGCCAGCTATTCGCCGGTTGTGAAGTAAGCAGAAGTCTGATGCCATCGGCTTATCATATCAAGAATTTCAACAACGGCATCATCAAAGGTTCTATCAAGATCAATCACCGCATCAGCAAAACTCCAAGTGATTCCATCCTGGCGTATGGTTATGGTGGCGTATGGCTTACGGATGCAGAGATGAAAAGCTGGAAAGACTTTAACAAGGGATTACCCAAGAACGTGGATGGCAGGAATATCCGCAACATGGTACAGACGAAGAATGGAGAAATCTGGTGCGCAGCCATGATGGATGTATATCGCTTCGATGGAAAGGAATGGAAGATGTTTCCGCTCGCAGATAATGAAGAGCGTATCGCTGACATTACATTGACCAAAGACAGTACAAGCATCATCGCCATGACCCGTTCTGCCGTTTATGAAATATCCGGAAAGAAGACGGATGCTGCCAACGAAAAAAGGGATGCGATCAGCGAAAAGACGAATGTTCTCCGCAAAATCATCGGTCAACCGGAAGGTTTTATTCCGGAAGTTACCCTTTTCAAGACGGTTTGGAACCTGCATAGCGGTGCTTTCTTCGGATTAGCCGGAAGACTGGTGGTGGATGCCATCGCCATCGTACTTATCATCCTTTCGATAACGGGCATCATCCTTTTCATTCTTCCTTACCGTATCCGCCGACAGAAGAGATTACAGGCAAGAGAAAGAATGATGAAGCTTGGCAAACAGATGGTTTTCAATGCCAAATGGCATAACAAGCTGGGATATGCCACCATCATCCTTACGCTCTGGCTAGCGATAACAGGTATGTGTCTCCGACCACCTTTGATGATACCTCTGGCAATGAACAAAACTACAGAAAAGGTGAAGGATGGAAATGTCTGGCACGATAAACTTCGCGCTATCCGATGGGATGCAGCAGAAGGCAACTGGCTTGTTTCTACCTCAGAAGGTTTTCTGCGAGTAGATGAGCATTTCTGCCAGAAGCCGGTTTTATTGGATAAGAAGCAATCACCAAAGATAAGTCCGATGGGCGTGAATGTTTTCGAGAGTGATGGCAAGGGTGGTTGGCTGATAGGATCATTCAGCGGTATGTTCCGTTGGAATCCTGAAAAGAATCTGATTGTGGATTATTTCACAGGGAAAGCCAACCAAGGAAAATCGATGATTCCGATTTCAAGTTCTTTGGTCAGCGGTTATTCCAAGGATTTCTTCGGTGGAAGAGAGGTGGTTTTTGATTATAGCAAAGGAGCGAGCTTAGATGAAACAGCATCTACCCCCGAGTTGCTTTCAGCCACCCCAATGTCACTTTGGAATGTGGCTTTAGAACTCCACGTGGGCAGATGCTATTCTCCATTCTTAGGTCCCCTTTCCGACCTCTTCGTCTTCATCTCCGGCTTGCTGATTACGCTGGTTTTGCTTTCCGGCTACATCATTCTGCATCGGAGAAAGAAGAAGAGCCCCAAACTTCCTCGGAAATCTCTCTAACCAGATCTATCTTTGCCCATTGCTCAGCATCGGTCAGTTTATTACCGATTTCGCAAGAGGCAAAGCCGCATTGAGGACTGAGGCTCAGACGATTGAGAGGGATATATTTGGCAGCTTCGTGGATTCTGGCGATGACCGTAGCCTTATCCTCCAACACAGGAGATTTGGAGGTTACCAAACCCAGAACCACCTTCTTGCCATCTGCCACATATTTCAATGGTTCGAAACCACCTGAACGCTCGTCGTCATACTCCAGATAGAAGGTATCTACATCTTCATGAGCGAAAAGATAAGGAGCTACGGCATCATAGGCACCCTTGGTGGCATAGCAGGAATGATAATTGCCTCGGCATACGTGGGTGTTGATAGTCAATCCTTCTGGCTTGCCTTCGATGGCAAGGTTGTTCACCTTCAGATATTGCAGGGCTTCCTGTTCAAGGGTGAAGCCGTTGCCCACCTTTGCTTTCCAGTAATCACTATCCACAATCATTCCCCAGGTGCAATCATCGAGCTGGATGGTGCGGCAACCGGCTGCATAAATCTCCTGGAAGAAGGTGCGATAAGCTTGGGCAATATCCTCTATCAGCTGGGTGGTATTAGGATAGAACTTGCGGGTATTCTCGGCATTCTTGCCACGAAACAACTCAGCAAGGAACTGTGCAGGTGCAGGCACCGTCTGCTTTGTCTCGAAGATATACTCGCCCTTGGCATCCAACTCCTCAAACTTCTTCACAAACAGGAAATCCTTGATAAAAGGATGATTCTCACCGGTAATCTTGCCAGTCAGTTGGATAGAACCCTTGGTTGTCTCCTCGCCATGAAACTGGTAGCCATGCTCCAGTTCGATATGTTCCACGCCATTGAATCCCCACATAAAGTCGAGATGCCAATAGCTGCGGCGGAACTCGCCATCGGTGATATAAGGCAGGCGATGCGCCTTCTGCTGACTGATGACCTCAGTAATCAGCCGGTCTTCTACGGCGCGAAGGTCGGTGGCAGAAATCTTGCCATCAGCAAACTTAGCTCTCGCTTCCTTCAACTCTGCAGGGCGCAAATAGCTGCCCACTGCCTCAAAATGTATATTTCTTACGTTGCTCATTATTTTATCTCCTTATTATTATCTGATGTGAATAACTCATATTTGATGTGAATAACTCTTTATTTGCTCATTCTCTACTTATGAACGGCTCTTTGCATCCGGAATCGCGAGTGCAAAGGTAAGAAGAAGAATTTTATCTGCCAAATATTCTTCGTAATTCAGAAAAATATGCTATCTTTGCAGCGTATTTAGCAAATCAGCAGAATATTATTCTGCTAAAATGAATAAAATCAGTAATAAAGAAACAATGGCTACAGAAGAAAATCTCGACGAAATCGACATCAAGATACTCAAGTTGTTGCAGCAGAACTCACGACTCACCGTGAAGGAACTTGCCGCAAGAGTACACCTCTCCCCTTCTCCCACCTTCGAGCGACAGAAGCGACTGGAGCGTGAGGGATACATCCAGCGATATGGAGCGATAGTGGATCATCACAAGATGGGACACAACGTGATTGTGCTCTGCAATATCCGATTGAAGCAGCACACCCACGACTTGATTCAGCAATTCATGGATACCGTGCAAACCATCGACCAGATAACGGAGTGCTACAATACCACTGGCGATTACGACTTCCAAATCAAGGTGTATGCCCGGGACATGAAGGATTATCAGGACTTCATGCTCAATACCCTGGGAAATATCGACTGCATCGGAAGCCTTCACAGCATCATCGTGATTGGCGAAATCAAGGATTCACATTATATCCCTGTGAATCAAAACAAGGAGAAGAAGAATTAAATCAAGAAAGAATGAAAGAGAATAAATATTAAGGAGAAAGAATTATGTTTTGGAAAAAGATCATCATCCTATACCTTGCTCTTCCCATGCTTTGCAGCCTTCCATCCAAGGCGCAGAAGCCGGGAGATATCGTCAGCGAGCAAACCATCAGAAAACTTGGAGAGAAGCATTTCTTCTCCACATCCCCCATTCCTGATGATATTTTCCACCTGATGCAAGGAAAGACGTATAAAAAGAATTGCACCGTGGCAAGAAGCGAATTGCTATACCTGCGATGCCTGCATGTGGATAAGGACGGCAGAAAAATAGTGGGAGAAATGGTGGTGAACAAGGCGATAGCGGCAGATGTGCTCGATATTCTCAAAAAGCTCTACGAAGCGAAATATCCGATAGAGCGGATGAGGCTCATCGACTATTGGGATGCCAATGACGAAAGGGCGATGAGAGCCAACAACTCATCCAGCTTCAACTTCCGCTTCATCTCGCATACCCATACCGTTTCGAAGCACGGCAAGGGACTTGCCATCGACATCAACACACTCTATAACCCTTATCACAAACGGCTGAAAAACGGCAAGGATGTGGTGGAGCCAGCCACGGCATGCCCCTATCTCGACCGCAGCAAGCATCATATTTACATGATTAGAAAAGGCGACCTCTGCTACCGCCTCTTCAAGGCAAAGGGATTCAGATGGGGAGGCGACTGGAAACACAGCAAGGATTACCAGCATTTTGAGAAATAGAAAAAGAAAAGCCTCGAAAGCAAGAAAAGCCTCGAAAGCAAGAGAAACTTCGAAAATACATAAAAAAAAGGCTATGCTGTTATTGCTTCAGAACGAGCAATAGGGCATAGCCTTTTATTATCCTAATCTATCTTAACCTTTTTATATAACAAATAATCCAATCAGGATAACCAAACTAACAATTTACAATAATTCAGGTGTACCAAATTGAATTATATTCTCTGCGCTCATCTTCCTCATTATAGAGGTTCTCGTACTCAAGGCCCCTAGCCTCGAATTCTTCTAAAGTCTGTTTCATAATAGTTCCTCCCATGCTTTTGATGTTAATAATCTGTCTTTACAATCGCAAAGATACAAAAAAACAGGCTCGTCGTGTCAATTATTCCGAAAAGTTTTGTAATTTTGCACCATCATTGCACAATAGGCTCAAAAAGTGCAAAACATTCTCTGTATCAGAGCATATTCAAACTTTTTAAAAAGAAGCAAAATGAAGAAACTATATAGATTAGATGCATGGCATAAATTGCTTGCATTACGGTTCAAATCATTGAAGTGGCGCCATGGGGTGCTGATAGCATTGCTCATCCTCGTTACCCTAACGAAGATGATTCCGCTTTGGGGATTCATCTACACCACCCGCATCTATCCCGTCATCGGCACCCTTCTCTCTCCCATCTCGGGATTCTTCCCCTTTGCCGTGGGCGATATCTTCATCGCCCTCAGCATCGCCTGGGTTATCCTCTATCCTATTTACGAGATAGGATTGAGGAAGAAACTCGCCAAACGATTTATCTTCCTGAAACCCAGAAAATCTCAAAACATCAGGAACGGATGCTATCCCAACAAGAAGAGGGTTTTCGGAAGAGTGGCGGAGTATCTGCTGTGGGTGTATGCCTGGTTCTACATCGCCTGGGGATTGAACTATTCACAGCCGAACATCTATGTTAGAATAGGCATGAAACCAGTAGAAGTATCGAAAGCCAAATTCAAGAAATTTGCCTATCAATACGCAGATAGCCTCAACGCTCTAAGCAATGCATCTCTAAGCAATGCCAGGAAGAGCATTTCCCCTGATAGCATCGTGGATGATGTCTTGAAGAACCGGGTGCGGGATGCAGTTTTGAAGGAATATAACAAAATAGGATACCGGGAAGGCATCAACAGACCTTTCAACCAGCATCCACATGCCAAGACGATGGTGTTCACACCCATCAGTTCGATGTCGGGGGTTACAGGAAGCATGGGGCCTTTCTTCTGCGAATTCACCCTTAACGGCGATATTCTCGCCCACGATTATCCTGCCACCTACGCCCACGAGTTTGCCCATTTCCTGGGTGTTGCCAACGAGGGCGAGGCGAATTTCTACAGTTACATCGTGTGCACGGCATCGGCAGATAAACAAGTGAGATTCAGCGGATATTACCACATTTTCTTCCATGTATTGAACAATGTTTTTGATATTCTTGGCGAAAAGGAGGGAGAAAGATTCCTGAAACATATCCGTCCCGAGATTATCCAGCGGGCAAGAAACGACCGCCGTTACTGGCTCAGCAAGCGATGCAAGGCATTGGATGCCGCTCAGGATTTCATCTTCGAACTCTATCTCAAGGGCAACCATGTGGCGGAAGGCAGGAAGAGCTACTCAGGCGTTATCGGCTTGATATTGGCTTGGGAAGAGAAGATAAAGAAATAAGATATAAGGAATTCCTTCACATAAAAAAGAAAAATTATGAAATGATAAAAGGCTGATATGATTGCATACCAGCCTTTTTTTATTCGCATATATTTATATAGAAAGTAATACTTCTGATATCATTTTATTGCTGCTAAAAGTTTCCTGCTCCAGGCTTACCATTCTTTCCTTTTCCCATTTCCTTTCGAGGACCTTTCTGAGCAAAGCGCTTCATCATCTGGCGCTCCAACTCATAAATTCGCTGAATCTGCTGCTGGGTGAGGAACTGTGAGTACTTCTTGTAATACTTCTGACGGATATCGAGAATCTTCTCGCTCATCTCAAAGCGGTGCTTGATTTCCTGCTCCATCTGAGCATCAGATTTCACATCCCCCTTCTTGTGACGAGGACGAGGACCTAATGCCCAAACTTCCTTCTGGCACTGGGTATAGGTGTCGATAAACTTAGATCTGGTCTTGTCGTCAAGACCCAAATCGTGAGCTATATATTTTGCCTGCTTTTCAGCCAACTGCTCGCGAGAGAGACGCTGCTTCTGATTAGGAGCCTGTGCGTAAGAACTTACTGAAACGGTCATCATTGCGACAACCATCATCAAAATACCTAAAATCTTTTTCATATTTTCTATTGTTTAATAATTACAGAATTTGTTTTAACTATTCATATTTATCTTATTAATCCTATTAATCTTATTCATTGAGAAATACATCCTCTTGATATACATTGAGCAGATAAACCTGATCGGCAGGAGATAACTGAGAGAAAGCTTGATCTACCGCCAGAACCTCATTCTGTGTAGAAGAAGGTTGAGCGATAGGATTGGCTGTAAAATCGATATTGAGTACCAGGAGTACAGCCCCAGATGCTGCCACTGCCAATGCAGCCACCCACATCCCCCTTATCAACGAACGCTTTTTTGGCTCGATCCTGACTGGTTGAGGAATATCATCCTTCACCGCATTCAAGATGTTCGCTTCCATATCCTTGAAGAAATCATCAGGCGTAGAATAAGGCATTCGCTTACCCACCTTACCGAAATCAAATTTCTCAGTTTTATTGAAATTAAACTTTGCATCCATATTCTTTTCCATTTTAAATATCCAATTAATAACTGTCAGAACTCTCACTTAATCGGTAGAATTCATGTACTTAATAATTTTCTCTTTGGCAACATGATAACTTGCCTTGATGCTGGTTGGCGTGGAATCCGCAATCTTGGCAATCTCATCAAACCCGAGTTCATCGTAATATCGAAGGTTGAATGCCAACTGCTGCTTGGGCGGAAGCAAAAGAATAGCCTTCTGCAGTTTCACCGCCACCTTATCATCAAAGTCGATATAATTATCGCCTTGAATCAGGTTGACACCTGTGGTTTCCGATTCTATGGAGACAACTTCCTGTCTCCGTTTGCTGATAATCCTAAGAGCCTCATTAGTGGCTATGCGATAAATCCAGCTTCTCAGAGAGCAATCGCCCCGATAGTTGCCGAACGAGCGATAGATTCTCACGAAGGTTTCCTGCGAGGCATCCTGTGCATCATCGTGCGAAACCACCAGTCGGCGAATATGCCAATATACGTTTTCCTGATATTTCGCCATCAGCATCCGAAATCCGTTCTGTGGATTTTCCTTCAGCGCTTCTATAATGCCATTGTCATTTATACTCATATTCGTTTTATTTCTTGAACGTTACGATTATATGACCATTCAAAATTGGAAAAGTAAAAAGGCGGGATACTTTTTTTTTCGATACCAGCTTAATTTTTCCTTCTCTTTTCTCTTTTAATATCATAGAGAATAGAAAAAAAAAGAGCTATTCCTCCGGTTTCTCAAAGAAAAAGTATATATTTGCAATCGAATTGCGGATATCAAAAAGATATATTGATATGAAGAAAGAAAAGAATTTAGAAAGTTTATCGGATGATGAGATTCTGCAGGGCTTCAAGGATGCCAATGCCAGAATAGTAAGGGAGTATTACTACGGCTACTGCCGGGTGGCTTATTGCATCTACGACAAGCGATATGACCTGCAGCACAAGCCAGGCATGGATTTCTTCTCGCTGGCTCACGAATACTATCTCTATCTCTGCGAACACGACTTCAAACCTTTGGAAGATAGAAAGCCAAGCATGTCGCTCAAAACATGGATGGTAAACGGCTTCCGGTTCCTGCTGCTGGATAAATTGAAGGAGGTGGTGAAGGAGCATCGTTTCGAGAGTTTCGAGGTGCGACAGGAAAGCCGCAAGATGCAGTTTGACGTGACCGACAACCAGTTTGAGCACGATCTTTACCAGACGATAGAAGATATCGGCAATTTCTATTATGGCAGAGACAGCAAGAACAGCATCATCCTGAAGATGCTCTATATAGAGGGATTCAGGGGCAAGGACGTAGCCACCCAGTTGGGCATATCTCATTCAGCCGTTACCCAACGTTGCCAAAAGATGATGCACGATGTGGTGATTCCTTATTTCAAGAGATACTTCGACGCATCGGAATACGGAAGCTATCTGTCGTTCGCAGAGGAAGACACATGTATCGAAAGTGCTCCGAAGATGTCGATGCCGTGCATGATGTCCGAATGCATGTGCTGCGAGGAAGCGACTGATAATAGCAATAACATATTTAATAATAAGAATAATATGGAAGAAATGAAGAAGGGAAGAATCACTCCTAGCTGGATTGATTCATTAAAGGAGAATGAGATTTTTGTGTTTGGCAGCAATCTGGCTGGCATGCATGGTGGTGGTGCTGCCCGTATTGCCCGATTACACTTCGGTGCCGTCATGGGCAAGGGTGTAGGCTTGCAGGGCCAGAGTTATGCCATCCCTACGATGCAGGGCGGCGTAGAAACCATCCGTCCATACGTGGATAGATTCATCGCCTATGCCAAGCGACATCCCGAGAAGCATTTCCTGGTAACCCCAATAGGTTGCGGCATCGCCGGCTTCGAAGCCGAAGACATCGCCCCATTGTTCGAGAAGGCAAAAGAGATGAAGAACATCAGCTTGCCGGAGAGTTTCTGGGAGGTGATAGAATAATTTTCTGAAGAAAGAGTGGAATATAGGTTTTGAAAGAAAAAGGAAAAGATCATGCTGAACTTGAAAGAAACTTTAGAATCATTTTCCTTGAGTGAGGATACACGGAGAAAAATTCTGAACGAAGACCATCCATTCGGGAATCAGGGCACCCCATTCATCCCTTCTGAATTCAAGGAAATCGCTCAGATAGCTTTAGCCGGTCACTTCCTGGTAAGTACAGGAATCCAACAGGTAACAGTACAACCCACGTGTGTGGAGTTCTACTATCATGAAGAGGCCGAGGGTGGCATCAAAGACCCCATCGTATATCATCGCAACCCCAAGAATGGTTCTCCCAAGAGCATCTTCAAGTTGGGCATCCTGCACAACCATGTTTCAGGAATCGACATCACGTTCGAGAAGGGCACCCATCCCGAAGATGCCATCAGGGCATCCCTGCTGATACGTGAGTTTTCTGTAGATGGAAATCCACCCGACAGTCGTTCCACCTTATTGTATGATATGCTTTATTCGCAAGCCTCCATCTTCGATGGCTTCTCCATCAAATGGGTTGATGGAGAAGAAAAGGCAGAGGTAGAAGCTGATGTACGCAAGAACGTGGCGAAATATGATGAAAACGGTCAGAAGATGCAGGCAAAAGAGCATCAGGAACTTCTCGACAAAGGGTTCACCCTGACAAAAGACAGGAAGCATATCCAAGACCCACGGTCATGGCAATTTAAAAAGAAAAAATTATGTTAGGAGCAATAATAGGAGATATTGCTGGCTCAAAATATGAGTTCAACAATACGTTTGATTATAATTTCGAGATGTTCGGCGAGGGATGCGACTTCACCGATGATACCATTTGCACCATGGTGATAGCCGATGCGATATTGAACGGACGAAGCTATCAGGAAAGCCTGCTGGATTGGTGCCGCAGCTATCCTTCTCCAAAGGGAGCGTATGGCGGAAGATTCGCGGGGGTGGATTCGTTCTCTTGATCCGCAGCCATACAATAGCTTTGGCAATGGTTCGGCGATGCGAGTATCGCCGGTGGCTTGGCTATTCGATGACCTGTCGCAGGTTTTGGAAGAAGCAGAGAAAACGGCTCTTCCTACTCATAACCACCCCGAAGGAATCAAGGGAGCCAAAGCCGTGGCTCATGCCATCTGGCATTTCAGAAAAAGCAAATTCTCAGAGGAATCCAAGGAGTGTAAGGGTGAGAAATCTAAAGAATATGATGATGAGGCAATGAAAGCCTTCAAGAATATCGCCCGCAGCTATTACGATGATTTCGACACACGAGATTATCCGAAAGGCAAGTTCGATGAAACCTGCATGGATGCCGTGCCATTGTCTTTCTATATTTTTTCCAAAGCCACATCCTTCGAGGATGCCATCCGCCTAGCTATTTCTCATGGCGGCGATAGCGATACCATCGGAGCCATCGTCGGCTCCATCGCCGAAGCACGATTTGGTATTCCACAAGAAATGAAAGAGAAGGCTATCAGCTATCTGCCGGATGATATGAAAGAAGTTTTAATAAGAATAAAGTGTTGTCACTAAGATTCATATGTACAAAGAGATGTAACATATCAAATAATTCTCCAAAAATTTGGTATTATCAAAGAAAATTTGTATTTTTGTGGCAATTAAAACAAGTAAATATGACGAATCATGATTTTTGGATGTCCATCAGCGACATAATCAATGAAGGATTTACATCTGAAGGTCTAGCAAAATTAGATGATTATGCAGAACAATTCAGTACTGGAAAGATCTTATATAAACGATTTTCACCGTCAGAGCAGCTTGGCTGCGTTAAAGGGGGAACAATACATGTTATTGCATCCTTACTCGCGGGAGCAGAAGTTGGCGCAAATCAACTCACTGCGCCAGAACACAGTTTCAAAAGAGAACAGCAACTTGGAAAGATCCAAGAAAAACGCATAGAAAGCTGGGCGAAAAAGGCAGGATGCTGGGTAGAAGACACTAGCGTCTACAACCAAACCTTGGGCGAAAAATTAGCGCAAGGTGGTGAAGCTATTGTATATGATAACGGTAATTCTGTACTAAAAGTAATCGGCCTTGACTATTTCATACAGCCAATTTTTGCTTTGGACAGAATTTCGTTACACAATGCTTACTTTGAACAAACCAAGATGTTTGTATTGGGATTCGGTAGAAACTCTATGGGCGACTTTATGATTATTGTTACCCAAACTTTCTTTCAAGGTAACCAAATGCCCGAAGAAGATATTGAAGAATATACGGAACGTATTGGATTTAAACTGGTGAATCCAAGAAATTGGACATACTCCACACCAGGTATATACCTAAGTGATATGCACAACGAGAATGTTTTTCGTGGCATTGATGGAGTGGTTTATGTCATAGATTGCGACATCCGAATAAACACACCAGAACTAAAGGCTGGTGGCACACGAACTTTAACAACAGAAGTTGAAATTATAAAATAATAAAAATATGGCAACAAGAGCTATATTGGCAATGATTGAAGAATTCAAGAAAAGAGGATTGATATAAAAAATAGCAAAAGCTGCACGATTTATCATGCAGCTTTTGCTATTCCCATTTTATTTAGTTTACTCGCTTGCAGGTAATTCTCTGCTTATACTGAGGTCCATTCTTTATTTCTCCTCAAAGTAACTCCCAGCTTCCATCTTGCAATCCATCGCACGGCACTTGTTGTAGCGCTCTCGGGCTCTGTTTTCTCTTGCAAACATCGCCCTGGTGCCAGCCTCATCTTCTGAAAACTGAAGGTGGTTGTCGATGTCCATATCCTGAGCTATGCTCTCCACATCAAGGTCATCGGTGCCGATGAAGGTAAAGGTCCAGTTCTGCGTCTTCAGCTTCTCAATGAGGTTCTTGATCATCTTCAAATCATACTCCTCGCTGCAGTTCTCCTCACCATCCGTAATGATGGTTACCAATACGCTGTCATCCTCGGTGGTCAGGGCATTGATCTTGGCTATACCCATACCTATGGCATCATAAAGAGGGGTACCGCCACATGGGTTGTAATCCCTTGATTTCAAAGGGTTGGCATGGCGGGCAGACACATTATCATAAAACAGCTTCTTGTGGGTGCTGTCGAAGGTGATGAGCGTTACACGCTGCTCCATGTTCTTATGCGTCTTCTGCATTTTCTGAATCGTGGTCAGGGTCTCGTTGATGCCCACCAGTGCCTGGCGCTCGATAATACTCATGCTGCCACTCTCATCCACTACCAAAAGATTGAATACCCGTTTCATAACTTGTTTCTCCTATTAATTTTAATTGTTCAACATAATCTTATCTGTAAGAAGAGGAATCTTCCCTGCTTCTATTTATCCCTTTAAAGAAAGATTAGAGGGAAAAATTAAGAAAAGGTACATAAAAAATTTGCTTGTATCGTTATTTTTTGTAATTTTGCAGAAAATAAGAAACAAGAGTATGGGCAATATGAAATATCCGATAGGCATACAGAGCTTTGAGAAAATCATCACAGAAGGATATCTTTATATAGATAAGACTCAGATGATTTATGATATGGTAGAAAATGGCAAGATTTACTTTCTGAGTCGTCCCAGACGATTTGGAAAGTCACTTCTCGTATCTACACTGGAATGCTATTTTCAAGGCAGAAAAGATTTGTTCAAGGGCTTAGCCATTGATAATTTGGAAACCGACTGGAAGCAATATGCGGTATTCCACCTTGATTTCAACGGCAAGGATTTCACACAAGCAGGTCAGCTAGAGAAGACGCTGATTGATTTCGTTGAATCGCAGGAAGCCATCTACGGCAAAGCCCCCTTTGCTTCCACACTCGGCGACAGATTCATTGGCGTACTGAGAAATGCCCACGAAAAAACAGGACTTCGCGCCGTTGTCCTTATTGATGAATACGACAAGCCTCTGCTAGACGTATTGGATTCTACACTGAAAACAACCGATGCAGATGGCAACGAGCGGCTGTTGGAAGATAGGCATCGGGAAATTCTGAAAGGCTTCTACAGTGTATTCAAGGCTGCCGACAAAGACCTACAATTCGTTCTGCTTACGGGAGTTACCAAGTTTTCGCAAGTAAGCGTATTCAGCGGTTTCAACCAACCCGAAGATATCAGCCTTTCTGCCCACTTCGATACGCTTCTCGGCATCACTGAAGACGAGTTGCAATCAACCTTTGCGCAGCAAATCACAGAAATGGCCGAGGAATATGATGTTTCAAAGGAAGATATGCTGATAAAACTGAAACGCCAGTTTGATGGTTACCATTTCAGCCGCAGGATGCGAGGCGTATATAATCCTTTCAGTATCTTGCGCGCCTTCAAGGAAATGCTCATCGATGACTATTGGTTCAAAACGGGTTCGCCCACCTATCTGGTTCGCCTGCTAGCTCATAGCGATGAAAACATCAACGAACTGGTGGGGAAATATTATCCCACCAAGGATTTCGACGATTACAAGGCCACCGTAGAGCGCCCTTTACCTATGATATACCAAAGCGGATATCTGACTATCAAGGGATGGTCAAGGAATACCAATTCCTATCTGTTGGATTTTCCGAACGATGAAGTTAGAAGGGGATTCATCAGTTTGCTGGCAGCAGATTATCTGAAGCCAAAGTTTTCACCAGATTCCTGGGTTCTACAGGTAATCGAAGCATTGGGAAAGGGAGAATGCAAAAAGCTGCATCAGCTGATGGTTTCTTTCTTTGCCAGCATCCCTTATTCCCAGCGAAGAAAAGATGATGAACGTGAGAAGGAGCGTTATTTCCAATATACGTTCTATCTGGTATTGAGGATGATCAGCTCCTATACCATCTTCATTGAAAAAGAACAGAGCGAAGGAAGAGTAGATTGCATCATAGAAACTCCTCTATACATTTATATATTTGAGTTTAAGAGGGATGGAAGCGCAAGAGAAGCGCTCCAGCAAATCGAAGATATGGGATATGCCCGGGAATATTTATCAGATAAGAGAAAGATATTCAAGATAGGATGCAGTTTCTCATCAAAAACAGGAACAATAAATGATTGGGGAGAGAACTGAATCTCTCTCCGATTGCATTTTATAAATCACATATTTATTATATAAGGAGATAAGGAGATGAAAGAAATATTGATAGTAGGCATCGGCAGCTTCTTCGGGGGCGGCATGAGATATTGGATTTCAAAGATGGTGCAATCCTGCACGGTGATTGCCTTTCCGTTCGGAACGATGGCGGTGAATGTGGCGGGATGCCTCATCATCGGGTTTCTCTCGGGATTGAACTGGAGGGAAGGGGGATGGATATCGCCATCTGCCAAACTGCTGCTCACCACGGGGTTCTGCGGAGGATTCACCACCTTCTCTACCTTCATGAACGAAGGGGCGGGATTGATGAAGGAGGAAAATTACCTCTATATGATGCTCTATCTCTTCGGAAGCCTGGCGCTGGGACTCGTCGCCGTGCTCGCCGGACATTATCTGGCGAAGATTATCGCATAAAACACTTCAGAGAATAGAAAGAAGAAGAACCCGAATTGCAGAGAAAGAAGACCAGAGAACAGAAAGAAGAAGAACCCAGATTGCCGAGAAAGAAGACCGGAGAATAGAAAGAAGAAGAACCCGGATTATCGCATAAAATACAGAAGATAGGATTCCATCAGATGAAGAAATGATGAAAATTCTATCTTTTTTATTATTTTATATTTTCAAAATGCCTTAATTACGAAATTTATTCGTAAATTTGCAGAAAATAATCTGCACTCGACAATTTGAAAGCAAGCTTTCATTGTACTCGTTTGCTTAATTTTTGCACCAATGAATACATTAGATACAAACAATATAAAATGGAGCGAGAATGTGATCATCGCTGATGCCGATTATATCGACAAAGTGGCTTTCGACCTGACTGTCAACTTCGAGCGAATGATCAACCGACGCATCCAGCCAGCAGATATGGCTCAATGGGCAGTGTGCATCGCCCTCGACGGAGGTCTCAGAGAGGGTGAGCACGAAACGCAAGTGGTGCTTATCCACGATAAGAAATCTCTGGCGATGAAGAATTTCCGCCCTTCCAACTATGAGAAGGATCTCAACGCCCAGGCTTTCAAGGATGATAAGCTGGGAGAATTCATATTTGCCTCTTATCCTACCGAGGAAAAGATGGTGGGAAAGGATGAATTCCTCGTAGAAGTGGCACGCACCGTATGCAACACCAAGGAGGTGAAAAGGGTGATGGTGATTCCGAACTCGGAAGATGAAGATGCCTACGACCAGCTGAGAGATATGCTGAGAAAGGTGGAGGATGACGACAAGCGCATCACCCTCTTCGCCATGCAACCCATGCCGGGAGGAAACTTCCGACAGGAGATTCTGGGGTACTCGCTGATGAACGCCCTCGGAATCTCGGCAAAGGAGATAAAATAAACATTAAAATAATAAACATAATAATAAAAAACAAGATTATAAATGAGTAGAGTACTTATGATTGGCGCTGGTGGCGTGGCTACCGTGGCTGCCTTCAAGATCGTCCAGAACCAGGACGTTTTCACCGAGTTTATGATTGCTAGCCGTCGCAAGGAAAAATGCGACAAGCTGGTTAAGGATATCCACGCCAAGGGCTACAAGATGGATATTCAGACGGCTGAGGTGGATGCCGACGACGTTGAGCAGTTGAAGGCTCTCTTTAATAGCTATAAGCCTGAGCTTGTCATCAACCTTGCTTTGCCTTACCAGGACCTCACCATCATGGATGCCTGTCTGGCTTGCGGTTGCAACTATATGGATACCGCTAACTATGAGCCAAAGGACGAGGCTCACTTCGAGTACTCATGGCAGTGGGCATATAAGGAAAAGTTCGAGCAGGCAGGTCTCTGCGCTATCCTCGGCTGCGGTTTCGACCCAGGTGTTTCCGGCATCTTCACCGCATACGCTGCCAAGCATCACTTCGATGAGATTGAGGTGCTCGATATCGTGGATTGCAACGCCGGAAACCATCACAAGGCTTTCGCAACCAACTTCAACCCAGAAATCAATATCCGCGAGATTACCCAGAAGGGACTCTGGTATAAGGATGGCGAATGGATTGAAACCGACCCACTCTCTATCCACAAGCCTCTCACCTACCCTAATATCGGCCCTCGCGAGAGCTATCTGATGCACCACGAGGAGTTGGAGAGTCTGGTAAAGAACTACCCTACCATCAAGGAGGCACGCTTCTGGATGACCTTCGGTCAGCAGTATCTCACCTACCTCGACTGCATTCAGAACCTCGGTATGAGCCGCATCGACGAAATCGAATACGAGGCTCCATTGGCAGATGGCTCAGGCAAGACAGCCAAGGTGAAGATTGTTCCATTGCAATTCCTCAAGGCAGTATTGCCTAACCCACAGGATCTCGGCGAAAACTATGATGGCGAGACATCCATCGGTTGCCGCATCCGTGGTAAGAAGGATGGCAAGGAGCGTACCTACTACGTATATAACAACTGCAAGCACCAGGAGGCTTACAACGAAACCGGCATGCAGGGCGTAAGCTACACCACTGGTGTGCCAGCCATGATTGGTGCGATGATGTTCCTCAAGGGCATCTGGAAGAAACCAGGCGTATGGAACGTTGAGGAGTTCGACCCAGATCCATTCATGGAGCAGTTGAACAAGCAGGGATTGCCATGGCACGAGGTGTTTGATGGCGACTTGGAAATTGATTAAACTTAAAACATTAAGAGAATATGGCAAAAGAGATAGAAGAGGGCAAACTGACCCCCAACGAGGGAAAGCTGAAAGCCCTCCAGGCAGCCATGGCGAAGATTGAGAAAGACTTCGGCAAGGGCTCTATTATGAAGCTCGGCGATGAGCACGTCGAGAATATCGAGGTGATTCCTACGGGCAGTATCGCTCTCGACAATGCATTGGGCGTAGGCGGTTATCCAAGGGGACGTATCATCGAAATCTATGGCCCTGAATCTTCAGGTAAGACAACATTGGCCATCCATGCCATCGCAGAGGCTCAGAAGGCTGGCGGTATTGCTGCCTTCATCGATGCCGAGCATGCTTTCGACCGCTTCTATGCTGCCAAGCTGGGCGTGGATGTGGATAACCTGTGGATTTCGCAGCCAGACAATGGTGAGCAGGCATTACAGATTGCCGATCAGTTGATCAGCTCTGCTGCCGTAGATATCGTGGTAGTTGACTCTGTAGCTGCCCTGACTCCTAAGAAGGAAATCGAGGGTGACATGGGTGATAACGTGGTAGGTCTTCAGGCACGATTGATGAGCCAGGCACTCCGCAAGCTCACCTCTACCATCAGCAAGACCAATACTACCTGCATCTTCATCAACCAGTTGCGCGAGAAGATCGGTGTGATGTTCGGCAACCCTGAGACAACTACCGGTGGTAACGCCTTGAAGTTCTATGCATCAGTTCGCCTGGACATCCGCAAGGCAACAGCCATCAAGGACGGCGAGGATGTGGTAGGTAATCTGGTTCGCGTGAAGGTAGTGAAGAACAAGGTGGCTCCTCCTTTCCGCAAGGCGGAATTCGACATTATGTTCGGCGAAGGTATCAGCCGTGCCGGTGAGGTATTCGGTTTGGCAGTAGCCAACGGCATCATCGACAAGAGCGGCAGCTGGTACAGCTACGGCGGTTCAAAGCTCGGACAGGGTGCAGATGCCTGCAAGGCATTGCTCAAGGATAATCCTGAGCTTCTCGACGAGCTGGAGGCAAAGGTTCGTGAAGCACTCGCTGCCAAGGATCAGAAATAAAACTCAGATGAAATAAAACTCAGATAAGGTAGGTTACACCTTATTATATATAGGGACATTATCTGGAAGAAAGAGTTCCCTAAAAACGAAATAGGAATCAAGATATGAGGAATGCGACATTTTATCGCTTCTTTTATCTTGATTCCTTTTATTTTGTCAGTACCTGACTGACAGCTTGTCAGCCGAAATCAGGAAAACACAGAAAACAAACAGCCAAATCCAGAAAAAAATCCATTGGCACACGCTTTGTTAGTTAGAAAGCGTGAACGCTGAGTTCAGGAGGTTCCCGATAGATGCATATCTTCGGCAGACTTCCCCGAAGGCAGCGATTCATGAGATAAATAACATATTAATAACGAAAAAATAAAAAAAAGATATAATCATGGGAAAAGTAATTGGAATTGACTTGGGTACCACAAACAGTTGTGTTGCCGTTTTCGAAGGTAGCGAACCAGTTGTAATCGCTAACAGTGAAGGTAAGCGTACTACTCCATCAGTAGTAGGTTTCGTTAAGGATGGTGACCGCAAGGTAGGTGATCCAGCTAAGCGTCAGGCCATCACAAACCCTAAGAACACTGTATATTCTATCAAGCGTTTCATGGGTGAGACATACGCTCAGAGCCAGAAGGAAGCTGAGGCAATGCCTTACACAGTAGTAAACGAGGGTGGTTATCCACGTGTTGAAATCGAGGGTCGCAAATATACTCCACAGGAGATTTCTGCAATGGTTCTCCAGAAGATGAAGAAGACTGCAGAGGATTATCTCGGACAGGAGGTTACAGATGCAGTAATCACAGTTCCTGCTTACTTCTCTGACTCTCAGCGTCAGGCAACTAAGGAGGCTGGTCAGATTGCAGGTTTGAACGTTCAGCGTATCGTTAATGAGCCTACAGCCGCAGCTTTGGCTTACGGTGTTGACAAGGCTAACAAGGATATGAAGATTGCCGTATTCGACCTGGGTGGTGGTACATTCGATATCTCTATCCTGGAGTTCGGTGGCGGCGTATTCGAGGTTCTTTCTACCAATGGTGATACTCACCTCGGTGGTGATGACTTCGACCAGGTAATCATCAACTGGTTGGCTGATGGCTTCAAGGCAGAGGAAGGCGTAGATCTCCGCAAGGATCCTATGGCTATGCAGCGTTTGAAGGAAGCAGCTGAGAAGGCTAAGATTGAGTTGTCAAGCTCTACATCTACCGAAATCAACTTGCCATACATCACAGCAGTTGACGGTATGCCAAAGCACTTGGTTAAGACTTTGACCCGTGCACAGTTCGAGCAGTTGGCTCACAACCTGATTCAGGCTTGTCTCGTACCTTGCCAGAATGCCGTTCGTGACGCTAAGCTCTCTACATCAGATATCGACGAGGTTATCCTGGTTGGTGGTTCAAGCCGTATCCCAGCCGTTCAGACACTCGTTAAGAACTACTTCGGCAAGGAGCCTTCTAAGGGTGTTAACCCTGATGAGGTAGTAGCAGTAGGTGCAGCTATCCAGGGTGCCATCCTGAACAAGGAAGAGGGTGTTGGCGACATCGTATTGCTCGACGTTACTCCATTGACTCTCGGTATCGAGACCATGGGTGGTGTAATGACCAAGCTCATCGATGCTAACTCAACCATCCCTTGCAAGAAGAGCGAGGTGTTCTCTACTGCAGCTGATAACCAGACAGAGGTTACCATCCACGTATTGCAGGGTGAGCGCCCAATGGCAGCTCAGAACAAGAGCATCGGTCAGTTCAACCTTACAGGTATCGCTCCAGCTCGTCGTGGTGTTCCTCAGATTGAGGTTACCTTCGATATCGATGCCAACGGTATCTTGAACGTATCAGCTAAGGATAAGGCTACCGGCAAGGAGCAGAGCATCCGCATCGAGGCTTCATCTGGCTTGAGCGAGGACGAGATCAACCGCATGAAGGCTGAGGCAGAGCAGAACGCTGCTGCTGATAAGGCTGAGCGCGAGAAGATCGACAAGATGAACCAGGCAGACAGCATGATCTTCACCACCGAGAACTTCCTGAAGGATAACGGTGATAAGATTCCTGCAGACAAGAAGCCAGGCATCGAGCAGGCATTGCAGCAGTTGAAGGATGCTCACAAGGCAGGTGATGTTGCAGCCATCGATTCAGCTATCAACAACTTGAACACCGTCATGCAGGCAGCTTCTCAGCAGATGTACCAGGGCGGTCAGCAGGCAGGTCCTCAGGGTGCACAGGGTGGCCAGCAGGCACAGCAGGGTGCTAACGATGGCGCTCAGGATGTTCAGGATGCAGACTTCGAGGAGGTTAAGTAATCTCTCTCATCATAGAGAAGTTATTAGATTAGCATAAAGATCAAAGGCGTGTAAGGCTCTGAAAATGAGTTTTACACGCCTTTTTTCGTGTCTTTATGTTTTTTTATATATCTGCTTATGGCTTTATCGCAGAAAAACATGTATATTTGCAGGTTATGAAGGGGCGGAAGTTCCAGCAAGAGAAGAAAAAGACAAGTTCTAGTAAAAGAAGGAAAGGAAACGGGATATGGCAAAGAAAAGACCGCAGGTAGCACTGGTTTATGATTTTGACGGGACATTATCTCCCGGCAACATGCAGGAGTTCGGATTCATCCAGGCAACCGGAAAGACAAAAGAGGAATTCTGGGATAAAAACCGGAAGCTTGCCGTGGGCAAGGATGCCAACGGCATTCTTACCTATATGTATATGATGCTGGATGAAGCGAAGAAGAATCATATCTCACTCACCCGCGAATCCTTCCAGAGCTTCGGCAGGAATGTGGAACTCTTCCGTGGCGTAAGGCAATGGTTCTCGTTCATCAACGAATATGGTGCAAGCATCGGTCTCGATATCAAGCACTATATCAACTCCTCGGGATTGAAGGAGATGATAGAGGGCACCCCCATCGCTCAGGAATTCGAGAACATCTATGCCTGCTCGTTTCTCTATAATGAGGATGGCATCGCCTACTGGCCAGCCGTAGCCGTGGATTATACCACGAAGACGCAGTTTCTCTTCAAGATCAACAAGGGCATCCGTCAGGTGAGCGACAACAGCAGGGTGAACCAGTATATTCCTGATAACAAGCGCCCAATCCCTTTTCCGCGAATGATTTATTTCGGGGATGGAGAAACCGATGTGCCCTGCATGAAGATGGTAAAGGAGCACGGCGGCCATGCCATCGCCGTATATAACACGCCCGAGAAGGAGGCGATGGCGTGCCAGCTGGTAAGGGAAGGCCGTGCCAACTTTATGTGTACGGCTAATTACAGCAGGGGTAGCGTGATGAACATCATCGTGAAGCGAATTTTGGATAAGATCAAGGCGGATTTCGAATTCGACAGATTGATAGAGGTAAACCAGAAGAAGGCGTGGAAGTAGAGGCGGAAATATAGGTGAAACACTGAAACGCCGAAACGCAGGAAAGAAAAAGAAAGAAATATAATATTAATAAATAATTAATGGGAAGAAACAAATACTCAGCAGGAGAAATCAAGGAAATCGGAAAGTTGCTGCGCCTGAAGAATGCCGGCAACCGTTTGCAACAGAAATTGATACGCCACGACCTTCGCGTGGATTATGAATTCAACATCTCTGACTTCAATGAGCCGGGCAAGGCTTTCGGCGAGGAGGAACTGCAGGATGCCATCAAGCGTGGCGCCATCCAGATTCTCGACGATGCCACCATCGAAGCCATGAAGGCGAAACGTGCAAGAGACAAGGCACGTGATGAGGCAGAGAAGCAGAAGGATGCCATCGCCAGCGGTGAGCAAACCGACTGGCAGGAGGCAATGAAGGAGTGGAACGAATGGGAAAGTTCTAAAGAAAAATAAATGTTAGAATCGAATTCCGAGATAATGAATTCCGAAAGAAATTCCGAGGATTTATTGAATTATAAATAAGATAGAAACAAAAAAGAAATATGGCTAAAGTATTAATCAAGACTTCAGAGGGCGACATCAAGGTGCGCCTCTACGACGAGACTCCTCAGCATCGTGACAACTTCTTGAAGTTAGCAAAGGAGGGATATTTCGATGGCACTCTCTTCCACCGTGTCATCAAGGATTTCATGATCCAGGGCGGCGACCCTGACAGCAAGGGTGCTCCAAAGGGCAAGATGCTGGGCACGGGCGGACCTGATTACACCATCCCAGCCGAGTTTGTTTATCCACAGCTCTTCCACAAGCGCGGTGCCTTGAGCGCTGCCCGTCTAGGCGACGAGGTGAACCCTGAGTGTGAGAGCAGCGGCAGCCAATTCTATATCGTCTGGGGAAAGACCTACAAGCAGAACGAGCTGAAGCAGATGGAGAAGCAGATGGGCATGCAGATGGAGCAGAACATCTTCAACCAGCTTGCCAAGGAGCACCATGATGAAATCATGAACTTCCGCCGCAACCGCGACCGCGAGGGCTTGATGAAGCTGCAGGATGAGCTGGTGGATGAAACCAAGAAGCGCTGCAAGGAGCAGGGTTACCCTAAGTTTACCGGGGAGCAGCAGAAGGCTTACACCGAGGTGGGCGGCACCCCATTCCTCGACAACCAATACACCGTTTTCGGTGAGGTTGAGGAAGGTCTTGACGTAGTAGAGAAGATTCAGAACTGCGAAACCATGCGTGGTGACCGCCCTAAGGAGGATATCAGCATGGATATCTCCGTTATAGAAGAATAAAAGACATTTCTCGCAGTTTCGTAGAAAAGCTGCGAGAAATTTTTATTCAGTATCAACAACTATTCATTCGTATTAAATAAAAAACAAACAAATCAAAATGAAAAAGATTCACGGAAAAATGATGAAGGGCATCACGGCCAGAAGCCTGATGATGCTCCTGGCATCGGCTGGTTCTAACTACTGCCATGCACAGCAAGCTACCATCGTGGTAAGCAATCCAACTTCCACCCCCCGCACGGAGCTTATCTCTCTCAATATGAGCGAGGTGAAGGCGAAGCTGGGCAATGCCACCCACAAGAAGGGAGAGGCTTATATCGTGAAGAACAAGCGAGGACAGCAGATTGGCTCGCAGATTACCCACGATGGTCTTCTGCTCATAGATGCCAGCGTGTGCCCTCACGGTTCTGCCACTTACTACGTGAGCATCGGCAAGCCTTACCAGCAGAAGGTTTATGCCACCGGCGCTCTCTATAAGATAAGAAAAGACGATATCGCCTGGGAAAACGACCGATGCGCCTACCGCGTATATGGCCCTGCCCTTCAGAAGACCGGCGAGCGCTCCTTCGGCACCGACATCTGGGTGAAGAACACTCCTGATACCGTGGTTTACGAGCGATACGTAAAGGATATGAACGGAAATATCAAGGGCGATAAGATGGATGCCAAGGTGAGAGCCTTGCAGAAGCAGGAGAAGGTAAAGAAGAATACAGCAAAGGCAGCTGCTCTTGCCAAGCAAATCAAGGCTCTTCAGGCAGAATCACGAGAGACGGACATCCTCACTTCCTTCCATCTTGACCATGGCAACGGCCTCGATCCTTATCGTGTGGGCGCTACCCTGGGATTGGGTGCACCAAGCCTCATGGTAGGCAAGAACCAGGTGCTGCCTTACTGCTACAAGGATTACAGGATATTGGATAACGGTCCGCTCCGCTTCACCGTGGAATTGACTTACAACCCATCTACCGTAGGCGATATGAAGAACGTGGTGGAGCACCGCATCATCTCACTCGACAAGGGCAGCAACTTCAACAAGATGACCGTATGGTATGACGGCTTGACCACTCCTACCGATTTTGCCACCGGTTTCCCAATCCACGAGGAGGATACGGAGACGAAGACCTTCGCCAAGGATTACGTAAGCTATGCCGACCCTACTGATAACGTAGAGGTAAACAATTCCCAGGTATATGTGGGCGTACTCTTCCCAGAAGGCATCGACAACACCTACTACCAGCTCTTCGATAAGAAGCACGATGGTGCCACCGGTCATGCCCTCGGCTTGAAGCGAGGCTTGAAGAACCAGGAGAAGTACAGCTATTACTTCGGTGCTGCATGGAGCAAATATGATGTAAGGAGCTATGCCGAATGGCAGATCCGCATCAAGGATTACCTGGATGCATTGAAGAATCCTCTCAAGGTTGAGATAAAATAAAAACTTCGAATACTACTTTTTTATCTCACTAGGAAATATTAGTTTCTTCACTGTGTAAATGTTTGTAATCCACTAAGAAAATTATGTTCAGCACTTCTGAACATAGGTTCAAAAGTGCTGAATATAGTTTTAAATTAAGAGTACAAGAAATACTCGTTCTTCTAAAATCTTAAATCATTTATTGCAATCAATCTTACTTCGTCATCTCGAAGCCAATGCGCACGCCATCGTAGTTATCCACAATGCTGCTCACGGCACTCATCGTAGTACTGCCAGTAAGATTCAGCTTGCTCAGGGTCTTGATCAGGGTGAGCAGCTTCTTCTGCTCGAAAAGCAGGCTGATGCCATTGGTAGTGCGGGTGGCAAAACCAGAAGCACTCAGCAGCAAGCCCTTCAGCTGGATGGCATGCGTCTTCTCATCGAAGGTATAGGTGCCGTTCCATGACTTGCCGTCAATCTTGGCAGCAAAGGTGCCATCGGTCTTGAAGGTAAAGTAGGTATTGCTCTTACTGAAGCCGAACTTACTGTAGTACTTGCTCAGATCCTCCTCTATCTTGCTGGCAGCAATCTCGCCGCCAGCCTTTGCCAGCAGGTTCTCTGAGGTAAAGGCGCAACCCGGCTTGCTGTACTTCCAGGTATGGGCGCAGAGATCTGCCTGCGAGAAGGTGGCTGAACCAATCACATTGTTCAGAATGCCATTGATGATGCTGCTGGTAGTAGTTTTCTTCTTCGATGTCTTTTTAGTTGTTTTCTTCACAGGCATCAATTCAGAAAGTGAAGCCTCCTGAACAGCTTCATTCATTGCGCATACATTGCTGCCGGAAGTGCTGGCAAGCACCAGGGCGGCCATTAAAAATACCTTTCTCATTTTTTACTTTCTCTTTATTATAATTGTAACTTTCGTTTTAAAAATGCATCCTGCTTATATGATGCAGCGTTTTCTTTTTCGCTGCAAAGTTCGCACTTTTTCCGCAAATAACAAAGAAAAAACTCACTTTTCATCATTATTTGCTATTTTCTTAGACGAAAGAGATGGCGAAAGGTTCAAATATCGTTCAGAAAAAGGTATAAATGTTTCATCTTTTTTGACATATATCAAAAAAGAACGATTATTAGCATAAATTTATCAAAAAGTGTACCCGAATATGATAAGAAAGCCCTATCTTTGCACCGTTAACAAATCACAATAGGTTATGAATGATTTAATTAAGGTCAACACAATGAGTGAGAATATGGCATTGAACAAGTGCCAGGAGATTCTCAACGAGCGCCGTGAGGCTCTTGCTTCTAAGGCGAAGAAGAACGACTAAGGGTAACTTTCGCAAGAGAGTGCTCTTGAGGAAAATTACGTAAGAGAGAAAGGAAATTACGTAAAAAGATTATTTTCAGAATGACTCTTTGATACCACAAAGAGAAAAAAGGCAAAAAGTCCCGTTGGCGAGTAAAATCGTTCAACGGGACTTTTTTGATTTTTATGCTAATCGGGATGATATCCCAGCGGAGATATTATTCCTTGCTCTTCTCAGCCTTCATGATCACCTCGATGTGGTTGCCGCTCTTCAGGAGTACATTCTTGAGGAAGTCGGAAATCTGTTCGCCACGGAGGTTCTTCACGAACTCCTTGTAGCCGGTATGGTTATCGAAACCGAGACCAGTATAGTTGGCAAGAACTCCGAGCCAGTAACCATTGTTCTTCTCATCCACACCTGCCTGCTTCAGGAGAATCTCCTTCACCTTTTGCAAGTCGGCAGCATCTACCTGCTTCTCTACCTCATCCACACCCTTGAAGAAATAGGTGATGGCGGTATCAGCCTTCTCCGGATTCAAACCGGCATTGGCGGTAATGCTGATGGCAGCCTTGTCGTCGAAATCGCGGAGCATGCCGAAGGTGGCTCCTGCATGGTAAGCTGCACTCAACTGCTCACGGATGGTGCGCAGATACTGCATCTCCAGCAGTCGGGCGGTTACGTCTGCCAGTACCATGTTCTGCATAGAGAATGGCAACTTGGTGCTCCATATCTCTGATGCCTGGGTTTGAGGATTTGACATCGCCTTGGTAAAGTTGTTCTTCACCTCGCCCTTGGCGTATGTAATCTCCTTGTTCTTCAGCTTGAAGCCATTGTTTGGCAAGCTGGCGATATACTGCTCGATGAGCGGGAGGAGAGTCTTCTCATCGTAGTTGCCCACGAAGTAGAAGGTGAAGTCCTTGGCATTGCCGTAATACTCCTTGGCAAGCGCCATCAGGCGATCGTAGCTGATGGCCTTGATCTCATCAGAAGTAGGAATGCGGCCAATCTTGCTACCCAGGTAAAGGGTGCTCTGCAATGAATCCTGATATACCATGTTAGGATTGTTGCTCTGGTTGGCCAATACAGTAGCAAAGGTATTCTGAAGATTCTTGAACGACTTCTCATCCTTGCTCAATGCTGTCATCTTGAGATAGATAAGCTGCATCAGGGTTTCGATGTCCTTAGGAGTAGAATTACCCGAAAGGCCATGGCTGTAAGGCTTGATGGAGAAGCTTACACCTGCCTGCTTGCCTGCGAGTGCCTTTTCGAGCTCGGTGCTAGAGAAATCACCCAAACCGCTGGCACCCCAAGCCTCGCTCATCAGCATGATGCTAGGGTAATCGCTCTTCTCGAGAGCAGAATAACCCACCTTGGCACCGGCTGCGAAGAGAATCTCATTATCCTTGAAATCGGTCTTCTTCAATACCACCTTGGCACCGTTGGAAAGGGTAAGCTGCTTGTAACCCAGCTGCTTGTTCTCTATGGTCTTCTTGATCTTGCCTGGCTTAGGCAACTGAGCCATCAATGGCTCCTGCTTAACGTTGTCCACGTATGCCTCCAGCTTCTCAGAGCGCACCTGCTTCACGATATCGGCAAGCTCCTTCTCGGTAGGATAAACGGCACCCTCTGCCTCGCGCATCAGCACCATCGATACCAGGTTGGTATCGCTCTGGCAAACCAGCTGCTTGGCATAGGCATTGATGGCCTCCAATGGCAGCTGAGGTACTACCATCTTGTAGATCTGACTCTCGTCCTCTACCGATGGAATCGGCTCGTTGGAGATGAAGTTATCCACATACTGGGTGGTAAACTGCTCGTTCTTCATCTTATCCTTGTTGGCAAGCGTCTTATCTACCTGGCTCAGGAACTCCTCCTTGGCACGCTGATACTCAGTGGCTGTGAATCCGAAGTCGTGCATGCGCTTTGCCTCGCGCAATACGGCTGCATAAGCCTCCTTTACCTTACCTGGCTTTGCCACACCGATAAGACTGAAGGCACCCTTGGTAGAAGAGAGCAGGAAGTCGCCGTCGTCGGCACCTGCCTGAAGGAATGGGCAGTCAGCTTCCTGGGCAATCTCGGCATAGCGTGCACCCAGCATAGAGGTAACCACATTGTCCATGTATCCCTTCATGAGATAGCTCATGTTGCCCTTCATCGTATTAGGGATGGCTGGATGCTTCATGAAGATATTGAAAATATCATACTGCTGTTCCTTGTCCTTGTCGATTACGTAGATGGCTGTATCATTATCGGCTACTTCCACCGGCTCTATCTTAGCGGCATTGGCAGGCACCTTGATGCCCGAGAAGAGCTCCTTGATCTTGTTCTCGATATGGTTGACATCTACATCACCCACGACGATGATTGCCTGATTGTCAGGGCGATACCACTTGCGGTAGTAAGCACGCAGGGTTTCCGGCTTGCAGCCGTCGATGACGCTCATCAATCCGATAGGGAAACGGTAGCCATACTTGTTGTTCTGATAGAGTTTTGGCAATGAGCGCTCTATCATGCGCTGCTGACCCACGATGCGCATGCGGTACTCATTGTGTACCACGTCGCGCTCGTCATTGATGGCTTCCTTGGTAAGAGAGATACCATTGCTCCAATCCTTGAGGATGAGCATGCATGAATCTACGGCTGTAGGGCGGGTGGTAGGTACATCGGTGAAGTAATATACGGTTTTCTCTACGCTGGTATAGGCATTGAGATTTCTACCATATTCCACACCGATGCTCTGCAGGTAATCCTGGAGGGAATTACCCTTGAAGTGATCGGTACCATTGAAGGCGAGGTGCTCGAGGAGGTGAGCCAAACCGCGCTGATCATCGTTCTCATTGATAGAACCCACTTTCTGGGCAATGTAGAAGCTGGCTACATGCTCAGGATAACTGTTGTGACGAATGTAGTAAGTCAATCCATTGTCGAGATGACCAATCTTCACATTCTTGTCCACAGGAATGGCTGGCATCTGTGCCATCGCACTTCCCACAGATAAACACAGCAGAAACGCTGCAAAAATCTTTCTTAGTTTCATCTGCTATTGATTTATAAAATTTCTTGTTTCAAATATTCCGCTTGCAAAATTACACAAAATAAAAAAGATTTGCAAGCATTTGGGAGATTATCTTCCCCAATACCTGCAAATCTTAACGTAAAACTAACATTGGAAGCTCTTCATCCACGAACCACGGTAAAGTCGGATGAGGAAAAGCGTGCCTCTGAGGGTAAGCTCCGTAGCCATCGCAATCCAGACACCTTCCAAGCCATAGCTCTTGGAAAGGGCGTAAGCCAGGGTGAGGCGCACCAGCCACATGGTACCCAGATTGATGGCGGCTGGCTTCCGGGTATCGCCCGCTCCCACGCAGACACAATAGGTTACGATGCTCGCTGCAAAGAAAGGCTCGGCAAAGGCCTCGATGCGAAGGCAGGTAGTGCCCAGCTCGCGGATGCTCTCTACCGGCGAGAGCACACCTATCATCTCGGGGGCAAAGACATACATCACCACTCCCATCAATGCCATCACGCACATGCCCAATCCCACCGTCATATAGGCGAAATTGCGGCAGAGATCGGTACGCCCGGCACCATGCGTCTGACCCACCAGGGTGGTGGCGGCATCACCGATACCATAACCCGGCATATAGCAGAGGCTCTCGGCTGTGATGGCAAACGAGTGGGCAGCAATGGCGATATTGCCTAATGGTGCCACAATCATGGTGCTCACGATCTGCGCACCGCTCATCAGGACATTCTGTATGGCTATCGGGATGCTGATCTTGCAGGCATGGTGCAGGTATTCCTTCACCCATCGGAAAGGTTCCTTGTCCTGACGCAGATTGAGTATCTGGTTACGGCATGCCGTGAGGTAGAGATTGGGCAGCGAGATGCAGATATAGGCAAGCGCCGTACCACAGGCAGCTCCCACTACGCCCATCTTCATGACGTAGATAAAGAGGTAATTGAACACCACATCGCAGATGCATATCAGCACCGCCATCACACTCGGGGTATGCATGTTGCCTGCCGACTTGAGCATCATCTCAGAGATATGATACAGGAATACGAAGGGCAAAGCCAAACCGTATATCAGAAAATACCGTGAGGAATTGTCCGCAATATCAGCACCGCCACCCAGCCAATAAGGCAGATGGGAATGCACTCCTACACATGCCAGGGTAACACAAAGGCTGAACACCAAACCGCATATCAGGGCATGGCGGAATACCTGACGAGCCTTCACGAAATCGTTGGCTCCGATGAAATGAGCCACCTGCACCGAGAAACCGGTAGCTGCCGCACTGAGCAAACTGCCAATGAGCCAGTTTGTTGACTCGATAAGTCCGATGCTTGCCGAAGCCTCAGCACCCAGATGTCCCACCATGGATGCATCGATGAAGAACATCATCACGGTGGAAATCTGCGCCAGCATAGAGGGAATACTCAACCCCACGATGAGATTGAGTTTCTCGCTGCGAGCCATCGCCCTACCCTCGCGTATCGACTCCATCAGATAATCTGTCTTATTCTTGAATAACATATTTTTCTCTTATTAATTGTATTAACGAAAAAAATGGCGACTCCGAGAAGGAATCGCCACCTTTTATTTAATCTTATAAATTTCGTACCTTTGTTTTTCCCAAAACTTAACTTCCGCAGAGCGGAACAGTACTGTTTTTTGTCGTCACTGAATAAACAATCTTATTCTTACCTTAACTAACACCTGTCGTCCTTGAATAAACAATCTTTTCTAACTACCTTAACTAAAACCAATAAACCAATGAACAACAATCTTAACTTTACCTAACAACTAAACCTAATAAAATCTATTACCTAACTAAAAACCTAAAACTTATTTTTTCTGATGCAAAGGTACAACTATTTTCTGGAACTGCAATACTTTTACCCGAAAAAATGCTGAAAACTAACATTTTTTTAATATCGACAGTATTTTGTGCGCGAACACGAACACTTGTTAACACATCAAAAAGGTATGTTAACACAAAGCGTTCCTAAGAATGCCATCAGACGGCAATCCTAGGAACGCTCCTATTCTATCACCTATATATAATAAGGTGTAAATCCCCCAAAAATCCTACTCTGTAATCCATTCTCCCTTGAGTGCCTGGGCAGCAGCTCTGGAACCCGGTATTACCTGACCCGGACGATAGTAGCTGTCGAGCACTATCTCGAAGCGAAGCATGGAATAGGCAGGGATTACGCTACTCGAACTCTGGGTAGAACCATAAGCCAGCTGATATGGGATATACACCAGCCAATGATCGCCGATGTGCATATTGAGCACGGCGGTGGTAAAACCATCTATCCAGCCACTCGCCAAATTGGTAGTTACCTGAGCAGTGGCCTTGTCGTAGGTACCCTCGAAGGTCTTATCGAATACATAACCTGCAGGATAAGTATCAGTACCCAGCAATCTGCCGAGATAGCTCACCTTCACAGAATCGGTGTACATAGGGCATCCACTGCCCTTACCTTCCTTCAACACGCGAACCACGATGTGATCAGCATCCTTGTAGGAAAGCGGAACATCCATACCATTCATCAGATCCTTGTTAGGTGTCTGGTTCTGGAGCGACCATTTGCGAATCACCTTCCATTCGGTGCTGCCGTTGGCTATCTGCTGACGGGCATAAGCCAAAGTATCGTCAAAAGCCTGCTCGTTGCGTTGCTGCCAGTTGGTATACTCATCTACGGTGTTATCATCCTCGCTGCATGATGACAGGGCGAACACTGCCATCACGAGCAAGAAGAGATATTTAGAAATTCTTAATTTCATTACCAAGTTTCTTTAATACACTGGTTATACTTACGCGATCCTCGATGATGCCACGAAGGTCAGAGATAGCTACGCGCTCCTGCTCCATGGTATCACGATAACGCAAAGTTACCTTGTGATCCTTAGGTGTCTCGTGGTCAACGGTGATACAGAATGGAGTACCAATGGCATCCTGGCGGCGATAACGCTTACCGATGGAATCCTTAGGATCGCCATAGTGGGTATTGAAGTGGAACTTCAACTCATCTACGATTTCATGAGCCAACTCTGGCAGGCCATCCTTCTTATCCAATGGGAATACGGCACACTTCACTGGAGCCAATGCCTCTGGCAGGCGCAATACCACACGTGTCTCACCATTCTCAAGCTTCTCCTCGCAGTAAGAGTGGCACATCACGCTGAGGAACATACGGTCAACACCGATAGAGGTCTCTACATCGTAAGGCACATAGCTCTCGTTCTTCTCAGGATCGAAGTACTTGATAGAGCGGCCGCTGTACTTCTCGTGCTGAGAAAGGTCGAAATTGGTACGGCTGTGGATACCCTCTACCTCCTTGAAGCCGAATGGCATCTTGAACTCGATATCGGTAGCAGCGTTGGCATAGTGAGCCAGCTTCTCGTGGTCGTGGTAACGGTAGTTCTCGTTGCCCATGCCCAGTGCCTCATGCCAAGCAAGGCGAACCTTCTTCCAATACTCAAACCACTTCATCTCTGTACCTGGCTGGCAGAAGAACTGCATCTCCATCTGCTCGAACTCACGCATACGGAATACGAACTGGCGGGCAACTACCTCGTTGCGGAATGCCTTACCAATCTGGCAGATACCAAATGGCAACTTCATACGACCGGTCTTCTGAACACTCAGGTAATCTACGAAGATACCCTGAGCTGTCTCAGGACGGAGATAAACCTTGCTTGTAGCATCGCTGGCAGCACCCATCTGTGTAGAGAACATCAGGTTGAACTGGCGAACGTCTGTCCAGTTCTTGGTACCGCTGATAGGGCAGACGATACCCTCATCCTCGATAATCTGCTTCAACATCTCCAGGTTAGGACCCTGCATTGCCTCAGTATAGCGGGCATGGAGATCATCAAACTTCTTCTGGTTCTCCAGTACACGAGGGTTGGTAGCGCGGAACTGAGCCTCATCAAAGCTATCGCCGAAGCGCTTCTGAGCCTTGGCAATCTCCTTGGCAATCTTCTCCTCATACTTAGCCATGTGATCCTCGATGAGCACATCGGCACGATAACGCTTCTTGGAATCACGGTTATCGATCAATGGGTCGTTGAAGGCATCCACATGACCGGAAGCCTTCCATACGGTAGGGTGCATGAAGATAGCTGCATCGAGACCTACAATGTTCTCGTGCAACAATACCATACTCTGCCACCAGTACTGCTTGATATTATTCTTGAGCTCAACACCATTCTGACCATAGTCGTAAACGGCAGCCAAGCCATCATAAATTTCACTACTAGGGAACACAAAGCCATATTCCTTGCAATGGCTTACAATTTTCTTAAAAACATCTTCCTGTGCCATGATTAAATCTTATTTTTTTCAAATTTTCGGCAAAGATACTCTTTTTTCTCGAAAAATTGTTGTATTTTTGCCATAAATTAATAAAATAAGTATTAAAAGCTATATATGAGCGACGAAATTAAAGATAAAAACGAAATAAATGAGGAAAATACGCCTCAGGAACACTCCGACTACAAGCCGGTGAACCGTTTTGATGCTTCTGCCGTACATCACCTCAGCGGAATGTATCAGAACTGGTTCCTCGACTACGCATCGTATGTGATCCTGGAGCGAGCCGTACCCCATATCGAAGACGGATTGAAACCCGTACAGCGACGCATCCTCCACTCCATGAAGCGCATGGATGACGGAAGATACAACAAGGTGGCTAACATCGTGGGACATACGATGCAGTTCCACCCTCACGGAGACGCATCCATCGGAGATGCACTCGTGCAGATGGGACAGAAAGACCTGCTCATCGACACACAGGGTAACTGGGGTAACATACTCACCGGCGACCGTGCAGCCGCTCCTCGATACATCGAGGCACGACTCTCGAAATTTGCCCTGGATGTGGTATTCAACCCTAAAACCACCGACTGGCAACTCTCCTACGATGGCAGAAACAAGGAACCTATCACCCTGCCAGCCAAATTCCCGCTGCTCCTGGCACAAGGTGCCGAGGGTATCGCCGTGGGTTTGAGCAGCAAGGTACTGCCGCATAACTTCAACGACCTCTGCGATGCTGCCATCCACTACCTCAAGGGAGAACCCTTCCAGCTCTATCCGGATTTCCCTACTGGAGGCGCCATCGACGTAAGCAAATACAACGACGGACAGCGAGGAGGCGTACTGAAGGTAAGAGCCAAGATAGACAAGCTCGACAACAAGACGCTCGTAATCAGCGAGATACCTTTCAGTAAAACCACCGGAAGCCTCATCGACTCCATCACCAAGGCGGTGGAAAAGGGAAAGATCAAGGCAAGAAAGGTGGATGATGTCACATCAGCCAACGTGGAAATCCTCGTGCATCTGGCACCAGGCACTTCTTCGGACAAGACGATGGATGCTCTCTATGCCTTCAGCGACTGCGAAATCAACATATCGCCCAACTGCTGCGTCATCGAGGACAACAAGCCGAAGTTCCTCACCGTGAGCGATGTGCTCAGACATAGTGTTGACCGCACCATGGGATTGCTCCGACGCGAACTGATGATCCGAAAGGGCGAGCTGGAAGAGCAGCTCTTCTTCTCCTCACTCGAACGCATCTTCATAGAGGAGCGCATCTACAAGGAGCGCAAGTTCGAGCAGAGCAAGAGTCAGGACGAGGTAGTGGCATTCATCTACTCCAAGCTGGAGCCGTTCAAGGATCAGATCTTCACCGCCAATATCGACGGCAAGGGAAACGTGGAATACTCCTTCCACCGAGACATCACACGCGACGACATCCTCAAGCTCCTGGAAATCAAGATGCAGCGAATCCTGAAATATAATAAGGATAAGGCGGATGACCTCCTGCTGAAGATCAAGGCAGAACTGGCTGAAATAGAAAACGACCTCGCCCACATGACAGATGTCACCATCAACTGGTTTGAGTATCTCAAGGGCAAGTACGGAAAGATGCATCCTAGAAAAACCGAAATCAGGAACTTCGATACCATCGAGGTGACCAAGGTGGTGGAAGCCAACCAGAAACTCTACATCAACCGACAGGAAGGTTTCGTGGGTACAGGCTTGAAGAAGGATGAATTTGTATGCAACTGCTCTGATCTCGACGACATCATCATCTTCTACAAGGATGGAAAATTCAAGGTAACCAAGGTTGCCGACAAGATATTCGTGGGTAAGAACATCCTCCACGTACAGGTGTTCAAAAAGAACGACAAGCGAACCATCTACAACTGCGTATATCGTGACGGCAAGCAGGGTGACTACTTCATCAAGCGTTTCAACGTAACCGCCATGACGCGCGACAAGCTCTACGATATCACCCAGGGCACACCGGGAAGCCGCATCATCTACTTCACCGCCAACCCTAACGGCGAGGCAGAAATCATCAAGGTGACGATGGAACCTGATCTGAGCAAGAAACGCCAGAGCATCTTCCTGGAGAAAGATTTCTCTGAAATCCTCATCAAGGGACGTGCTGCCAAGGGCAACCTGCTCACCAAGCGAACCATCCGCCGCATCGGATTGAAGAGCCACGGACACAGTACCCTGGGAGGAAGAAAGGTTTGGTTCGACCCGGATGTAAACCGCATCAACTATGATGAGAACGGCAGATTCCTGGGAGAATTCAATGATGATGACTCGATCCTGGTAGTACTCGACAACGGCGAATTCTACATCACCAACTTCGATGTGAACAACCATTACGAGGACAACATCCTGAGATTGGAGAAATGGAACGAGCACAAGATATGGACAGCCATTCTCTATGATGCCGACAACGAGGGATATCCATACATCAAGCGATTTACGATGGATGCCACCAAGCGCCACCAGAATTGTCTGGGAGAGAATCCGAACAGCAAGCTCATCCTGCTCACCGATACCCCATTCCCTCGCCTCAAGGTTACCTATGGTGGTGTGGATGCCATCCGACCTGCCGAGGAAATCGATGCCGAGCAATTCATCGCCCAGAAGAGTTTCAAGGCAAAGGGTAAGCGCCTGACGACATGGAAGCTGGAAAGCATCGAGGAATTAGAACCGACAAGATTCCCGGAGCCTCCAGCAGAAGATGATCCTGATACAGAAGATACAACCGGCGATTCTGAAGGCGCAGGTAAGAATGCTGAAGCTGTAGAGAATCTCGATCCTGATGCAGGAAAAAGCGAGCAGCAGGTAATAGATGAACTGACCGGTCAAACCAATCTCTTCTCTGAAAAAGATTTCGAAGAAGATCAGAAAGACAAAGATTGGTTATCGAAGCAATAAAAGAATTCGAAAAGTTTTCGATATATATTTTTAGGAGGGTGTACCTGTGACACACCCTCCTTTTTTTCTATAGATGATTATATGCGTCGCATTGCTGTATATTTTTACTTTTTATATCCCTTCAGTTTCTCCAGGCAATAAGCCTTGAAATCATTCCAGTGGTAATAAGGCTCCACATCGCTCTTGATAGGAAGCGTAGCTTCATCCTCGCAGAGCAATACCTTCACCAGCACATCATTCGCCTTGTTGCGATAGAATACAAACTGAAGGTTGGTAGCCATCGGAGTAATCTTATAATCAAACCATTGAGAAGAAATTCTCTCAGGATCCCTGATCTCCTCGCCATATCCATTCAGATCCAGGAGGCAAGTAAGCGGAGTAACCATCGTATCATGACCATATCTCAAGGTAGCACCCGGATGCGGAAGAGCTATGCAGCTATCAGCCTTCTGGATGATATCCATTAGAAGATTACGCTGGGAATATGGCTGAACATTGCCCGTATAAGGAGAATTGCCATACGCCATCTGCCACCAGATATTGGTACTTACCCAATTCTGATACAGCTCCTCCTCAGTAAAGAGATCATAAAGCGAAACCTTACCTCTCAACTCAGTACCCTGGACAGAGCCAGCCATCTCATAAAGCTTTCTGTTCAAGTCGCTCTGGTTGATATTCTGCTTCACCCAAGCCGGATCATTGAAAAGTTCCTGCATCACTCGGCTATAGCAGGCATGCTTCTTGGAAAACTCCTCCTGCACCACCTTTCTGCCCACAGAATTCTTCAAGCTATCCAGGTATCTATCTCCCTGATTCATATAGTACATATCATGCTCGCTGGCATCGTGGAAGATATGAAGCTTAGGATTCATGCGGAGCATCTGCTGCAAGCCATTCTCCATTGAGAGAATGCAGCGGATCACCACCGTGCTTCGTGCCTCAATATTCGTATTACCGGCAAAGATCTCAGGAAATCTTTCCATCATTCGCCTGGTAATACCCTGATGCTGGAGAGCTCCCAGCGGAGTCAACTCGCCATCACGTCCCTTTGCCTCTTCACGAATCAGCTTCACCTTAGCCAGTGTTTCCTCACCCTTGGCAGTCAACTTACCTTCCTGCTTCGCCTTCAACAGGGAGAAATAAGGCACATCATACGCCTGCTTGCCAATCATATAGCGGGAGCCATGACGGCCATAGTGGCTCAGATAGAAAGGCTTATATCCCTTAGGCGCCGGAGTTAACTGCTTCTGTGGTCCGCGATAAGCCACATAGTTACTACCCGAGAGTGTAATGTCTCGCTTGAAATCCTCCAGAGGACTCTGAGCAGACAATGGCATCGCAAATGCAAGAGATGCCAACAATAATAGATTCTTTGTATTCATTGTTACTATTTTATTGTATAATTCATTTTTTTCATCATGATTATTTTCAGTTTGCCTGCAAAAGTACCATTATTTCTCGTAAAAAACAAACAAACCCGCTTTTTTCTGCTCATTTCTTTTTTTATTCAAATATTTATTGTATCTTTGCACTCACAAATGCGCTTGTGGCGAAATTGGTAGACGCGCTAGACTTAGGATCTAGTGGTTTAGACCGTGTAGGTTCGAGTCCTATCAGGCGCACCGAAGAAAATCCTAACTACTTGATAATAAGCAGTTAGGATTTTTTCTTTCTAGAAACCAGGAAGTTATCATCAACCTACTTACTCATAGATATTGGAAGAAACTGTCGTCACATAACCACGTTTTTTGATTTAAATCAACAAATTCCCATATTTTACAAGAAAACTAGATAAACTATTCTTGTTTTTCGCATATTTCCTATACCTTTGCCCACGGAATTCCAATAAAAGAAAAGAAACAAAGTATTAATTTCGATTTAAAAGATTAATTATGAAGAAGATTATGTTGAGCCTTATGATGGCTCTCGTTTCTGTTTGCGCTAGCGCACAGGTTTACATCGGTGGTACTGCTGGTATCTCTAGCAACACGATCGGTGATGGTGACAGCAAGACTGCTTACAAGCTCATCCCAGAGATTGGTTACCAGTTCAACAACAAGTGGGATGCCGGTATCGAGGTAGGTATCCAGAAGGGCGAAGTTTGCAAGATTTCTCCTGTTGGTGATGCTACTACCTTCACTATTGCTCCTTACGTACGCTATACAGCTGTTGAGAGCAAGGTAGTTGATCTCTTCTTCGAGGGTACTATTGGTTATGGCAGTGTAAGCAAGGGCGGTGGCGACTTCTACGAGGTAGGCATCAAGCCAGGTTTGGCTGTTAAGCTTACAAAGCATGTTGAATTCATCTCAAAGATTGGCTTCCTCGGATACAGAGGTTATTCTCCAGAAGAGGGCAAGAGCTCATCAACATTCGGAGTTGACGTAGATGCTAGCAACATTTCTTTTGGTGCTATCTACAAGTTCTAATCTTAGAAAAGCTCATTTACTCATCGTAAATATATCAAGGGCGCAAGCTTTTTCCGCAACAAGAATAGCTTGCGCCCTGTTTTTATGTGAAATCTCAATTTACATGAAACCTCAATAAAGGGCAACTTATATGAAAACCTCAATATAGAGCAACCTTGATAACCCCATCTTTTCTATTCTCAAACACATCGTAAGCTTCCTCTATTCTAGATAACGGAAAACGATGGGTAATGAGAGGAGTGGTATCTATCTTGCCCTGTGCTATCAAGCTCAGGATTTCCTCACAATCACAGCCATCTACTCCACCCGTCTTGAAAATGAGATTCTTGCCATACATATCAGGAAGCGGAAGCATCTGGGGCTTATCATACATAGCAACAATAGTAACGATGGCATTAGGACGGGCACACTTCCATGCCAACTGGAAAGTATCCGAACCACCAGCTACTTCCATCACCACATCGGCTCCGCCATGCAAACTCTGCTCCTTGACGAAGGTTTCGCAATCTTCCGGTTCTACCACAAGAACCTGCGGATAATGTTCCTGGATAAATGCTCTTCTGGCTTCTGATTTCTCGCAAACGATGATTTTTCCAGGATTCTTCAGTAAGGTGCAGAGCAAACAGCAAACTCCCGTAGGACCTGCTCCGATAATGAGAACCGTATCTTCTTCCTTAATTTCCGAGATTCGGGTTGCCCAGAATCCAGTGGCAAGAATATCGCCAACAAAGAGTGCCTGCTCATCGCTCACCGTATCAGGAATCTTATTCAATCCAGTAGTGGCATACGGAACTCTGACGTATTCCGTCTGGCCACCATCTATTCTACAACCCAACGCCCAGCCACCATGAGGAGAAGTACAGTTGTTTACGTATCCATGCTGGCAGTAGAAGCATTCGCCACAATAAGTCTCCACATTCACCGTTACTCTATCGCCCGGCTTCACATGGGTAACCTGCCCGCCTACTTCTTCTACAACACCCACCATCTCATGCCCCACGGTAATACCAGGTACAGCACGAGGCACTGAACCATGCTTGATATGCAGATCGCTGGTACAGATACTGCTCATTGTTACTCTCACTATAGCATCCTTGGCATCCTTGATGGTAGGTTTCGCTTTCTCTACAAAAGCGAATTCTCCTTTTTTTATATATGTAAATGCTTTCATCGTCTCTAGTTTATTAATGTTCTATCGAAAATGCAAATATACAAAAAAATATTCATAGCATCATACGTTATGCCAACTTTTTATGCTTTGTTAAAATTAGAGTTTTTTTAACGAGAAAATACTGAAAATTCACAGAATATATATATCTTTGCAGTATTATTATAACATCATATCACAAAAAAACATTCTATATGAATAATTACAAGAATATCAAGGCAAAGGTTCTGCGCATTGATGAAGAAGAACATAAGTTCGTCATCGAAGTAGAAAACAGAATTTACAAGGTAGGACAGATTGACTTCCAAAGGAGGCAACCCGCCCCTAAGACACTTGACTGTCTGATGATTACAACCCATCTAGGCAAAGTTTTCATTTCCCAGAACATAGAACACCTCATGAGAAAACATTATAAGGAAAATGATGAGGTGGATTTCAAGATCAAGATGACATTAGGTGATTTCTATCACCTGGAAGACGAATACGGCTTCACGGCCATGTTGAAAAGGGATACCATCATCAATGCAGCGCTCACTCCTAGAGTAAGATGCAGAGTGATGAAGTTCCGCCAGAAATACATGGAGGTACAACTCGTAGAAGTATTGGGCGCCGATAAGTCGGAGTTTTCACTTTCAGATAAAGATTTTCGTGAAATCATAGGTGATGAAAACTGGAATACTCCTGAGTTCAGAAATCTGATGCTCGGAGATACGCCTTCTGACATCTTCGACCTGGAGTGCCACCGATGGATAGCTGGCATCTCCAATCATCTCAGCCAAGATGAATTACAGACATTACTCCTGCAGATTCATTCCCAATGCATCGAAACGCTACAGGGAGAGTATCTCCTGCCCCGATGCAAGGAAGCCGAACGCATGCTGCTCGAACAGCGATTTACCGATATCATCGAACTGATATCTTACTACATTCAAGCCATCAGAATATTAAGAGAGGGAAAGGCCGAGCATACCATCAGCCAGATTCTTTCCACTCTATCCACTTGTGCCTATATCTACCATCCACGCAAGCAGTTCTGCATCATGCAATGCATCTTCATGCTCGACTTTTCGATTATGGAAAAACTCATCACGTCTATCCTGACCACCCTTCGCAGCCAGCAGGTATATCTTTGGAACAGAAAACCCTTTCAGATGCAATGGCTCAAACTGTTACAAAGCTATGTAGAGAATATCTATCACCAGACAGACAGACTCTCCAGCGATGCAACAACCAAGGAAACCATGATTCAGGTTTTGACCATCGAGCTGATACTGGGACGTCATGCATCGCATAAGATTTACGATAACTCATTGAATCAGGCATTGCTCTATCGCTTGGTTTCGCTGATGAATGTAAGCGATCCAAACAAGACACTCCAGAAAGCATTCCTTTCTCTCTTCACCCCGACAGAATTCAATGCAGCCCTTCCTTTCAACAGCGATGACGCATTCGTCCTCGCCAATATGCTCTGCTCCCAACAGGACAATGAAACCGTGGAGAGTTTTGAACCTGCCAAATATGAGAATGAAACAACCCTCCTCACCATCAACGAGCAAGCTATCACCATACAGCCAAAGGATTTGGATAAAGAGAATGTATATATGCCTCTCTCTTCACGTATGGGATTATGGCATGGACTTTCCATTCGCCTAGACGAAAAACCATCGGTAAAACTACGTGGAAAAATAGGTACTACCATCGAACACTATAAGGAGCTGTGGGAATACATCACCCATTCTCTATTCTCCCAAAAGCGTAAATCCTCAAAAAAGCAAAACAGAAAACTCTATATAGATGATGAAACGACCATCATCGTAACCACACAATTGGCAGGACAGCTCTTATTTGAATGCAAAGTAGTAGAAGAAGGTTGTGAGGGAGTGGGAACGTTAGATGTTTTAAACGATGTTGTACCTTTCTTCCCTGGCGACATCAACACCCAGTCGTTTGAATATCAAGGGATGCCCCTCTTGTTGCATGCCTACGTAAAAGAAGTCAATAATGATGGAAGTTATGTCTTTGCCATGCGTGATATGATCAGCGAATACGCAGACGACGTACGAGTAAACGATCTGTTTTATAACTCTCGCCTCACCTGTCTGCTCTTCACTCAGGTACCCGACGTACCTCGTGTTCCTGCCGTAAGCAGCGAAGGCTTTTCTGTTTCCGTATGTCCTGCCCCAGGCATGACTCTCGATGATTTGAAAAAAGGTATGGTGATAGAAGTTGATAACATCACGGAAGGAACCAATGGTTATCTCAACGGCACCTTCCTGCGGGAATCACCGGAAAGCCGATTCAGTCTTGCCGATGCTTTCCATCAGCTGATGCTGGGGTATGCAGCACATGAGGTTTACAATCCAAAGAATGAAAAGGATGAATTGGCTAATGCGATGCCTATAGAGAAAGTATATGTATCGGAAATGATGAGCATCATAGATGCCAAAGCCACCCTAGAAGAAGACAAAATCAAGGCATACAACTATCTCAATTTCTGCCGACTTCTTGCCATCATGCTCGACAGCAAGGAGAGAACCAGTTATTACGATAGTCGACTTACGCTCCTGGAGGTACTCAACGACTTTGCGACATTAGATAAGGTAGATATCAACAAGATTGAACACATCGCCGAAAAGGAACCGGAATTGTTTGAACGCAATGCCATCCTTCGCCACGACTTTATGCAATTGCGTATCATCGGTTGTCTGGATAGCGAGGAACACTACGAAGACCTGTATCGTTGGAGCTGTCTTACAGAAGATCCTCACCTGCAGCAACTGGCATCGCTCGTGCTCTCTCATAACTTCGTGAAGAAATCGGGACTTCTCACCCAAGCCGGTGATATCCTCGACAAGATTCGCGCTCTTCTGAAACTCCACAAGTCATCTTCCAACAAGAAGAACTATGGCAAGGAAGATTTCCATACCGAGTTCAAGACATCCATCATCTATCCCGAAAACTCTATGCGAGTGGATGTGCAGGCACAAACCGTCAAGATTATGCAGGAAATATGTGCCTTCCTCAATGCCGAGGGCGGCCATCTCTATCTGGGCGTATCGGATATTGGCTATGAAATGGGATTGGAAGAGGACTTGAAGAACCCGCTCTTCAAAGGCTCCAGAGATAAGTATGAGGTATATGTCAACAATCAGATTATCTATTATCTCGGTCAGGAAGGAGCACATTATATACATACTCACTTCGATACGGATATCAGCAATGCGGTACTCATCATCGACATTGAGCCATGCCCTACACCTAAAGCCGTAGGCAATGTATATTATGAACGCATGGGTACATCTGCGCGCAAGGTAAACGAAACCTATAAGGACAAGTTCCTTGCCATCAGAAAACAATGGGCAGAAGAGCACATTCCGCATGCAGTGGTTACGCAGGAAGAAATGCCGACTACGTTAGAAAACACTCTAGCCATCAAGGAGCCAAAAAACTCCACCAAGCATGTAGAATCTACTCCTATCACCGACCACATCCAAACCTCACGTCTGCGCAACAATGCATTGCACGATTACGAGGAAGGCTACCGCCCTATCACGGCAGTCATCTGTCTGATGGACACGGACGAATACAAGATACTGGATGAAGACGACTGGCAGGATTATCGCCTGAAATTGGCTGTTCATGAAGACGAAGAAGAAGGATGGCTCATTCTTGTCTATGAAAGCGGAAAGGTATGCAAGGTTTCGATGGCAGAGCTCTTGCAGAGAGAACGAGGCAGAGCATTCAAGCGTTACGCTGGCGAAAAACTCATCTTTGCGTCCGTTGCCTCAGACAAGGACTCTGTATGTGTGGGATTCATTGACGGCAAGACCAACCATTACGTCAGATTTGATGATGTTGACAGATTCGAACACGGCAAGATGCAGGCAGAAGGTACCCTTCCTATGGATGTACCGAATGCCGGCGTTCATTATGTAGAAATAATTGCGCAGGATCAAGTCCCTGTCAATAGAAACATCGGTAGAAAGACCATCGGATGCATCCTGAAAACCGTAGAAGGAAGAAGATGCATGGCAGTTCTTCCCGACTGTAATTTGAAATAAATAGGTTACACCATCATTTTTTCCAGTTGCTCCTGTGCCTTTCTCATATCCTGCTCAAAACTTACATGGTCGAGAAGGAAACCATCTCTTCCATCAGCAAGTTTCTGATAAAGCTGCGGATTCATACCATCCACATACTGGCTGATAGCATATTCGATATCATCCCGCTGCGTGAGATTGGTAGAGAACTCATAGACACGAAGTTTCTGATGAATAAAGCAATAAGCCGACTCTATACAGTCTTGAGAGATACTGGATAGAGAGCAACTGTCTTGATGAGTACTGTCTCCAAAATGGGTGAAGCCCTCTTTACCGAGGGTTTCACCTTTATTTATATTTTCACCTTTGTTTATATATTGATTCATATCCATTATTTCACTCCCTTCATTGACAAGGCAATGCGCTTACGCTTCAAATCTACTTCTGTCACTCTCACCATCACATGCTCATGGAGCTTCACCACTTCACTAGGGTCACTGATGTAGCGGTTTGACATCTGCGAAACGTGAACCAATCCATCATTGTGAACACCTATATCTACAAAGGCGCCAAATTTGGTGATATTGGTTACGATGCCAGGCACTACCATACCCTCCTGCAGATCCTCAATGGTCTTGATGCTTGCATCAAACTCAAATTTTTCAACCTCTCCACGAGGATCCAAACCAGGTTTGTCAAGCTCAGCCATAATATCCATCAAAGTAGGCATACCCACCTCGGCAGTGACATATTTCTTAATATCTATTTTCTTCTGCAAATCCTTATCTTCCACCAGCTGCTTCACGGTGACTCCCTGATCTTTCGCCATCTGCTCAACCAAGGCATAACGCTCTGGGTGAACAGCACTGTTATCCAAAGGATTTCTAGCTCCAGGAATACGGAGGAAGCCGGCACACTGCTCGAAAGCCGATGGCCCCAGACGTGGCACCTTCTTCAACTGGGCACGCGAAGCAAAGGCTCCATTCTCCTTACGGTATTCCACAATATTCTTGGCAAGAGTAGGACCGAGACCACTCACGTAGGTAAGAAGATGCTGCGATGCGGTATTCAGGTTGACACCCACCGAGTTTACACAACTCATCACCACGGTATCCAAGCTCTTCTTAAGCTGTGTTTGATCCACATCATGCTGATACTGTCCTACACCGATGCTCTTAGGATCAATCTTTACCAGTTCGGCAAGCGGATCCATCAGTCGGCGACCAATACTTACAGCACCACGCACGGTTACATCCTCATCCGGGAATTCATCTCTGGCAATCTTGGAAGCAGAATAGACAGAAGCACCATCCTCACTTACAACATAGATATCCACAGGGTGTGGATAACTTATTTCGTGCAACCAGTCACTCGTCTCGCGACTTGCCGTACCATTACCCACAGCCATCGCCTCTACCTGATACATCTTCACCATGCGCAGGATAGCAGAAGTAGCCTCATTTTTCTTATTACGAGGAGGATGAGGATAAACGATTTCATGATGAATCAGATTACCTTGTGCATCCAGACAACAAGTCTTGCAACCGTTGGCAAAACCAGGATCAACCGCCATCACACGCTTCTGACCTAAAGGAGCAGCGAGCAAGAGCTGGCGCAGGTTCTCTGCAAAAACAACAATAGCCTCTTCATCCGCCTTCTGCTTACTGAGAGCAGCAAATTCAGTTTCAATACTAGGTTTCAAAAGACGCTTAAAGGCATCATCCACCGCTTCACCTACCAATGTCTGGCACTCACCATATCCATGTACATAGTGGCGTTTCAGCTTATCCTGGCACTGCTCGTCATCGGCAGAGATACTGATACGGAGGAATCCGGCAGCCTCACCACGGCGCATAGCCAACAGTCGATGAGAAGAACACCTTTTCAATGGTTCTGAGAAATCGAAGTAATCAGAGAAGCGCTGTGCTTCTTCTTCATCTTTCTTCTTGGCAACCACCTTCGAAGTGATGATGGCTCCCCTGCGGAATTCGCCACGAATCTGAATTCTACTCTCCTCGCTCTCGCTCACCATTTCGGCAATGATATCCTTAGCACCCTGCAGGGCAGCATCAGCATTCTTCACCTTGTCGCCTACAAACTTCTTAGCAGCCTGCAGCGGGTTGCGTTCACGCTGAAAAAGCAGAACTTGCGCTAAAGGTTCCAAACCAGCCTCACGTGCAATCTGTGCACGGGTTCTGCGCTTAGGTTTGAAAGGAAGGTAGATATCCTCCAATTCTGTGGCATCCCAACAGTTTTCGATACGCTCTTTAAGAGCATCTGTCAGTTTACCTTGCTCATCAATAGTCTTCAGGATGGTTTCTTTTCGTTTCGCCATTTCCTTCAACTTCTCGTTAGCCTGAGCGATAGCCTCGATATTCACCTCATCCATATTTCCCGTTTTCTCCTTACGGTAACGGGAAATAAAAGGAATGGTGCATCCTTCTTCAAGAAGCTCCAATGTATTCTCGACAGCCTGCTCACGTAATTTGAGTTGGGCTGCAATAATCTTTGTAAATTGATTCATAATTAATTTCTATTTTTGTGAATGCAAAGATACAAAAAATCTGCGAAATCCAAGACCAAACAGGTCAAAAATCTGCGTCATCTGCGAAATCTGCGTGACCTAAAAAACAATTCGCGTGAGAAAGAATAAAATCTGCGTGAAAACAAAAAAGCCTCAGAAATCTTTCGAAATCTGAGGCTCTTGATAAAAGAAGGCGG
>OIXX01000082.1_pt1 | contig 75629 bp, 107 predicted proteins | sample 1588161 | NCBI WGS metagenome assembly OIXX01 (sample SAMN03283274) | human gut metagenome | biome: human-associated habitat; material: feces | host: Homo sapiens | place: Peru | collected 2012 | reverse complement strand
TTTTCCAGAGAAATACAACTGAAGAAACCTATTTTTCCACCACTTCCTGCCATAAACATGTACAAATGAGTATACACTCAAGTAATGGTCTCATAGTTCACAAATATTGTATTCTCAGAAAGTGTAACCAAAAGTGTAACTTTTTCATACATTGTATAGATTCTCTAATGACCCTTTATACCGCTTAATAACGTTGCCATCTTCGTGAGCAGCGTAGACTTTGTTTATCATATCCGTATTTTTATGCCCTGTCAAAAGTTTTAATTCTACCGCAGGAATTCCTTTACGGATAGCAATAGTAGTAAAGGTATGCCTAAACAAGTATCCAAAAAAGGGACGCTCAATGCCTGCATTGCGAGCGATAATTTTAAGTGACTTAGCTAAAGCCTCTGCATTACAAGGCGTCTGAGGGTCGGTTACTTTCGGGAAAACCCATGGAGAATTAGGGACTCGTTCATAGAAAGAACGTATTGCTTCACAACATATAGGAGGCAAATATACAGTACGCTGACCTGCTTGTGTCTTGGTTAAATTACGGATACAAAAATGGTCTACGCTCCCTGCCACCGTCTTACGAATCTTAGCGGTACCCCTTTCTAGGTCAACGTTTTTGCGCTCCATTCCTGCGAGTTCACTGGGGCGTATGCCAGTATATAACAATATTAAAACGACATGCCTGTGTCGTTTAGCCACTCTGTTGTGGGATGTAAACAGATACTTCAACAGCTTTTCCATGTCTTGTTGTGATAATGGGGAACGGTTTTGCTTTTCCTTCACAATATGCTTCGGTAGTGTAATGAAATCAGTTGGGTTGCTTGAGATAATCCTTTGCTGATAGCACCAAGTGAAGAATCGCCGTAACAACAGGTATACTGGCTTAGGAGCAGCTGTTTTGTTCATATCATTAATAATTCTTTGTAGAAGCGTTGGCTGTACATCACTCATCCTTACACCTAGCAGTTTGGGCTTAATATGCTTCTTAAGTTGCAAGTGGACACGCTTTACTGACGCTTGTGTGCGAAAATTAGGGATGACATAATTTTTTATATACTCTTCAAGATATGGGAGAGCTAGCGGGTTCCTTACAGGTGTCTTAGTAAGCGTTTTAAGGGCGTATTTTCGCTTACCAACCCAATCGTTACGGCAAGCCTCTACTTCCTTTTTGGTCTTGAAGCACTCAGAGCTTTTGTATTGGATAGAGCCGTCGTCATTATATTGGACTGGGAATTGAATGAGCTGATAATACACCTTGCCAGAACTATTTTTCTTCTTTTGGATTTTACCTCTTCCTGTTAACGGGGGATAATTCATAACTATGTCTCCTTTCAATGCCTACCTCCCCAATTTAATTATATCATAGGTAATAAAAAAAAGGCCACCGCCATAAGCGATAGCCTAGTAATATAATCAATGGAACACTTGATACAATCCAAATGTCCCTGCAATAACCATCCATGTGTCCCGTTGTCGTTCAAGCCTACTGATTGTCCGCTCCATAACCTTAATTTGCTCTGTCAATTTCGTCAAAAATTCTTTGTTGCTCATGAGCAAGCTGTTGACTTCGTTCAATCGTTCGTTCTGCTTCGTCAATAAGTCCTGAGCGATGGTCAAGCGAGTCTTGCAGTCGTTGAGTTGATTTTGAAGCATCAGTAAGGTCTGTTTGTCCTCGTTCGAGTTCTGTTTGAGCAGACTGATTATCCCTTCGAGCTTCGTTATTTGCATCGATTGCTCGTCCATTATTTCTTTCAATCTGTTGTACTGACTGTATTGCATCGTTACCGTAGCGTTGTCCTGTATGGACGTAGTATCGGTAGCAAAAGAGACCACCGATGATAACGATAAGAATACAGCCAATAATAATGTATATATGCTTCTTTTCCACATTGTATCCTCTCTATGACGCGAATAGAAGGACTTCACGAGTCGGGATGATACAACTATCCTTCCCTTTAATGCCAGTTCTCGAATCACGTTCCCAAACGCTCTGGTAGCCATTTATGTTGTTCCTAGCGTACTCGCTAATGTAAATATCGTAGTTTTCTTTATTTGCCTCTACCCAATACAAAAACTTATCATAATCGAATGTGCTTTTGTAGTAGTGGTTATAAGTGCCTTTATATGGTGGGTCACAGTACACAACGGCTCCCTTAGGAATCAATAATTCGCTATAGTCGCTACACGTGAATTGTACCCCTCCCAGTTTATCTCGTTGCTTCATAAGCGAATTATGAGCACTTAACGCATAACTTCTTCCTCTACTACATTTAGCGAAACCACTTTTCCAAGCACCGCCAAAACTACACCCAATCAAGATAAACCCGGTCAGTGCAGGATTTTCGTCCGGATGTGCACTTACGTAACGATAATCATCTTCTGTCGCATGCGTTGGCGGTTCCCATCCGTTTTGTACTGCTTTAAGCAGCGCAATTAAATACGGATTATTATCGTTAGCGATACGCATAGACGCTGTTGTAATCTTATCTACAATATTGCATGCACCACAAAATAGGTCAACGAATGGCCGCCCCTTGGTAATCGGATTCAGAATAGCTGCAATATCTTTACTGATTCTGAATTTCCCTCCCATGTAATGCATTTATACCCTCGCTAACGCATCATTACATTCATTGCGGAAGCGTTCGTTCAGACTATCACGTAATGAACTTTGATTCCATTCCCATGAGCTACAAACGTTGATATATATAGCTTGAATCATTTGCGCATCAAAATCGGGAGCGTCTACATAACTCAGATTTGGATAGCCAATGGACTGTACTGCTTCCATAAACATATCCGCAATGTTACCGGGGCCGTATTGTACGGCTCTGCTCCACACGACATCCTGCATAACTTCGTTATGGTTTTCGATGTGGTACCCAAGGGAACCCAACGTTTCTATGGCAGGGTCGTAATATGCGTACTTAATGTAATCATGCTGTGACTGCGCAAAGTCGTCACGGTTGCCGCTATTGGCAAGCCACGTCCATGCATTATCAAAGGCTTCACTACACAGGTCGTATTTTGCAAGCTTGTCACCGAACCAATAATGGTTCGCTTGGAGCCAGTCTACGTATTCCTGTAAAGAGCCTGCGTTAGAGCTAAACTGATACGTACCGTAGCTTTTACCACCTGGGTCGCCATAACCGCTACTGATACAACCGCAATCGCCGTTGCTTTCATATTGTGCTGATAAATCACCTAACATTTATGTTTCCTCCGTAGTAATTTCTGTTGCTTCTGTTGCTGTAATTTCTGTATCTTCTGTAATTGTCCCACCTAAGGTTGATAATGTACCTGCTGTATAGCCGTCTTCTACCACAATCTTTACTGTGAAGACCATATTGACGTATCCATCAAAGGAGTCCGTATGGTCTAAGCCGTCGTCTGTTGTGACCGTAATGGTTTGATGTTCCGTCTGCGTGATAGTAACGTGCGCTTTAGTCGCCTGGAGCCAGTTTACGGTGGCATTTGTTGCGCCCCATGGTTGACCTGTAATTGCCTTATAAGATTTATTGAGATTAATCGTCTGGATAGCCGAATCCGTAAATGCATTAGAGCCAATCGTGTCCACATTCTTTGGCACAATAATACTTTGTAATTTGTGGCAACCAGAGAACGCACCGTTTCGGGTATGCTGTAGTGATTCTGGTAAATTGATACCTGTCAACGTTCCATCCAATAAAGAAGCCAACGTAATTGTGGCTTGCTCTACTGGATTATTTTGATTAACTCTTAGATGGACACTAATGTCTGGAAGAGAAGAAGTTAATGCAACTTTGACGTTTGCCATAATATTTACCTCGTTACATCATCCATAAGGCGATAATGATATGGACCAAAGGTTTCAACGATGTTCTTCCCATTGCTATCATTGACATAAAGCTCAATGTCATACCAATATGCCCCTGCAGGTACGTTAATGGTATCTTCTGGAGCAATATCAATGTGACCATTAACAATGTCTTTTTGTAAGACATACCCGACATCATCCAAGTCTCTTTTAATAGAAAATTTACCAGTGTACAGATTATAAGGAATAGGCAACGCATCGACGCATACATTCACGTCAAAGCCACCAGTATCCCCTTTAGTGTGATAAATATAGTTATTTGTGATTTTAAACATAATTTTCCTTTCTATTTAGGAATAGGACGAATAGGAGGCGTACACTGCTTATCCTTCCGTTCATCCTCAAAAGCATCATTAACACCGTCATGGTCATTATCTGGGTTAGACAAGGCTTTTCCAAAGAACATCAACGCACCAACCAATGGCGCAGATGTGATTTGCCCAATGAATGAAATCATTAATGCAAATTCTGCGTGCCCTGTATATATCCACGCCCAGACCCATGCACCAATAAATAGTACGACGCTGATGATAAGCAAGAATAAAAAAAGATATACCATGATACGAGGCATACCCTTTATTTCTAGCTTATTAGTTTTTTCTAGTGCTACGGTAAGCATTTGTTGGATTTTACTTATCATGTAAATCCCTCATAGCTTCCATTAAGTCACTTATCATTTCCCCGTGCTCCGAAATCCGCTTATGAGCATTCTTGGTGGATTCTTTAAGTTCTGCTAATTCTTCTGCCATTTGCTGACGTTTTTCTTCAACATGATTGACATACGAATGTAAATCCTTGATGACCGTTTGGAGATTAGTAATCGCTGTATTAAGCGGCTTAATTACGGAAAAGTCAAAGATAGCACCGATAAGCCCCAAAATGGCTACGATAGCACTAATTGCGGCTATAGTAATTTCCATTTATTCTCCTTTCTTGCTATGCCGTACGTACCCAGAAATGAACAAGGTATGCTGGTGGTTGAACGGTTGTAGAGTTGCCGTAAATGTTCGAGGAACGACTTGCCTTAAAGGCGAATGCCCCTGCTGGGCTCCTCGTGCCTGACATAGAAAACGGAAACCATGCGTCAGAATTCCACCAATTGCTCTTGTCATAATAGAAAGCACCATTACTCCAGTCATCATGAGCAAACAAGGATATATTTCCCGTAATATCTGGTAATCCAGCTTCCACCGTCGTTCCTGCTGTTTGTCCGCTCGTTACACCTTGCAGTACCCTGCCTTGACTGATTTCTTGCCATTCACCCATATCAAATGGCTTACCATCTTTGATTGTCGTATAGACACTGCCAACGGGATGTATCATATCGAATAAGGCTTGTAATCTTTCGTCTCGTATGGTAAACGTTGCTGTTCCGTCTTGTATATTCATTTATATCACCCTCCATAACAAATATAATATTTCACGGTGTATGCAGGAGGCTGTACTGTAGTGGACTTGCCGTAGATTGCATTACTATAAGAAGCATTAAGGTTTGTTTCAGCAGAAAGGACTCCCGTTCCTGAACTGGGAGACAGAACATACGTAGCAGAATTTTCTGTTCTCTGTATAAACGCTCCTCTTTGAGAGCCGATAAACGACTTCCAAGTATACCCAAAAAAAGTCCCTATAATATTAGGCAAGCCTGCTTCTACCACCTGTTTAGCTATATTACTTCCCTGTAAAAATCTACCCACTAAATTAGGCAACTTTCCATCTTCAAAAATCTGTGCTAGTTGGACGTACTTTGCTGTATCAAAAGCACTACCATCGCACAACAATAAATGCTCGTGTGCTTTAGGTCCGCTTACTTTCGGCACTATCTGTCCTAGCGTGTACTTACACAGTGTATCGTGCAATTCCCATACTACACCATAATCGTTAATTCGCCACCCACCAATATGCACGTCGGAAAAATCTGGTTCCGTGTAGCCTGTGGTACCTGCTAAGACGCATTCGAGGTATGCCCACGAGGGAAGGTTAGGACTATATACGATGTCTCCTTCGTTGTAGTATTTTTGTCTTGCAAGGATGTTTATACCTGCGTGAAAAGTATTAGAGGTTCCACCTTTAGTAGTGACTGTAACAACGCCGTTTTGTTCAGAAACAGTCTCTACAAGCGTTTGCGCATCAAAAACCGTTTCGTAAGTAGAATCAATAGCATTACCGTATTTATCTTGTGCTGCTTTTTGAGCCACTAAGAGACCATTTTGTAAATCCCTACGAATAGCATAATCTTTAATGTCAACTAATTGAGTTGTAGCATATACTGACAAATCAACAATACCAGCGAGGTTATCCCAACTTTCTCCAGTCCAAGCAACATTGTCCCCTTCTTTAATGTTATGGGCAGTGTCTGCTTGAAGGATATTATAGGTATCACCAATTTCTACCCCTTCAGTAGGTAAATCATCGTATGTATTTACAGAACCACAAGCCTTATATACAGATGCGATGCTGTCCTTAATTTGTTGTGCTTTTTCCGCATACGTTTGCGCATTTGTTTCGCTAGTTTTAGCATTTTTTTCGGACGTTTTTGCGGCATTTTGTGAAGCCATGGATGCGCTAACAGAGTTTTGCGCGCCCGTCCATGATAATATGATAAAAGCCATTGCCTATATGCTGTATAGTCGCGTTTGGCTTAACCATTATTTTCTTTATATACCTCGCCTGTAATTTGCTGATATTCGTCAGCAGTAAGCCAGCCTTTTTCAACGGCTTCGCCAATTCGTTTTGCGCTCCAACGGCCTGTGTCGTACCAGTTTTTCATTAAATTAAACATTTTACTCATTATTTTTCTCCTCCGTTTTCTTGTTCTCCTAAAAGGTCGTCTGAAATATCGACATTAGACATCATGGCCACATAAGCAATAGTCGCTTTTAAATCTTCTTTTGCGCTTTGTGCGGCCGCTGCTTCTTGTTCCGCCCGTACTAATCTTGCCATTTCATCTACATTCATCATTTTTCTTTCCTCCATAAATTTTTATAATATTGAGTCATGCGCCGTATAGTATTGTGATTATTTCCATATTTTGCATGACCTTTCCAACTATTAAAGCTTTCCTCTACGGTTTTCTTTGATATTTTTCCAGCTTTCGCCGCTCTTACAAGCCGCTTTAATTTACGACGCTCTCGAATGATTTTCTTCTTTGGCAAAGTAACAATAATTTTACCCGTGCTAGTTTGCCTATACGTAAACCCTAACCACGTAAATCCTGTTGAGAGCGGAAATATACGGCTTTTCTTTGGATTGAGTTGTAATCCAATATTGCCTAGTTTCTCTTCCGCTACCTCACGACATGTACGTAAATACGCTTTATCAGGGCCAATAATGGCAAAATCATCCATGTACCGGATATAAAATCTTGCGTGCAATCTTTCTTTAAGCGCATGGTCCAATCCATCTAATACAGCTAATTCTGTAATTTGGCCGATTTCTGCGCCTAGCCCAATACCAACATCTCCCTCAAAGTTATCTATAAATAGGTTTATAAGAGATACTGCCCAATCGTCTTTCACGCGTTTACGTATCGCCGCTTTTGCTACATCGTGCCGGGTATTAGGGAAAAAGCCGCTAATATCAAAGGTATGTATATATGCCTTTCCCCATTTTCTATATGCTTTCTCCATCATAATTTTCATGCGATTTCTGGCAGTTGTTGTCCCTTTACCAGTTTGTCCTGCGTGATTGTCATAAATAAAATGACGCGTCAGCTCTCTATATAAATATTGGGAAATAAGGGCTCTTTGTACTTGCCTATCTTTGTACCGCGACGAAAGGACAGTGCGCCGCTTAGGCTCGTATACTTCAAGCGGTATTAATTTCCCCGGCTTATATGAGCCATCTTCTAATTCACGTTGTAATGTTGCTGTATTCAGTAGCACATTTTCCATATAGGTAATAACGTTACGCTTCCATTGTACACGGCGTGCGCATTGTTTCGCTGCATCGTAGAGAGTACTAAAATTAATAATTCTTTCTTTTATTGTTTCCATAAAATATGTTATTCCTCGCTTATAGCGATGCTATCTCTATGCAAGATAATCGCGTCAAGGTGTTCTGTTCGTCCATAATAGGAACGGGCCGCATGCTCCTTGCATCCTGTCTGATTTCTGCGTTTCCGCTTACTCTAAGCTGACCATTATGGTTGCAATCTGGGGCCACGCCATACGTATTCTGTGCTGTGTTGTTGTTGAGGCGGCCAGAAATATAGACAATGTGGTAGTTGTACGCATTGCTAACATTCGGAGTCTATTAGCACTTGGCCCATAAATTTATAATGCTTTATATCGCTCAGTATCTTTCTTCTTCCAAGCTAGCAATAGCTTTTTAACAGTTGCTAGTTGCTGTGTCCAAAAGACAATATTAATTTCTTTTGCATCGTTCATAATACTTCGTAAGCCGCTGAAGACGCGAAAAGCAACATCCATGCTGGCATGCATAGCGGCAAGTTCTGCGATAGCTCGCTGTTGATAGGTTCGACGTAAAATATAGCTTTCCCGGTCATTGATATGCACGCTATTCGCTCTTGAAATATATTCTTTCATGCATACCGCGGCTTCGACAATATTCTTTGTTAAGCACCATCTATACCGTTTGGGAAATTTCTTCTCATTGGTGCATATACGTATGGTATACGTAACGAGCTTGTCTGCTTCGGTAATAACAACTAGTTCGCTTTCTTTTCGTTTTCCTTTTGGTACTGACATTTCTTCCTTTCCATCTGCCGCTGTTGGCGGCAGATTAGTGGATGATTACCGGATTATGCAAGCTGGGGCCACGCCAAACGTACCCTGTGCTGTGCGGTGGTTGAGGCGGCCAGAAATATAGACAATGCGGTAGTGGAACGCATAGCTAACATACGGAGTCCGCAACCAATAATGTCTAACTTTATTATTATAGTATTTCAGGCGGTTTGTGTCGTCGGCATCATTGCGTCCTATTTTTCCATCGGCTCTAAATTTCGTGTAATAATCCCATGGCTTGCCTTCGTCAATATTATTCGTATCATTAAAATTTTCTTGCCCTGCGGCCGGGATGAAGAACTTATCATTCGTTTCTACAAAACCTCCGCCATCTGTAAGCGTATTTAATGCCGTCTTAATCTTTTCTTTGCTAACGACACTCACAAATTCTTCATCAAGTCCATTCATAAACCCATCTTCTGTCGTTGCCCATGCTGGCGGTCTATCGTAGTTTTGTTGTGGTGTCCATACACCGCCGACGGTTTTATCGCTATTTAGCCATTGCCGTAAAGCAGATTCTTTGTAATTGTTGTTACCATATACCGCCTTTTGGCAATGATTAATAGTCCCCAATGTAGACAAGTCCGTTCCGACATTCCCTTTTGTGAGTGCAACTGTTTCAATAGCTGTTGCACTGGTAGATGCACTATAAGAAACAACTGATTTCGGCAAGGTTGTAAGCCAGGCATCCGCTGATAACGTGAGCTGTCCACCCTTTGGCACAACCTTCGTTGTCGTAAACTGTAAAGCAATGCCTTCGTAAGTCGGCCAGTTTGTTTTGGTAAAAGTGACGTGATATGTCCCAGCCGGTAAATCGGCATTAGCATAAAAAAAGGCTTGCCGGGTCCCGAATTGTAAGGCATTTTTATAGCAATCGTGCATCTGCAAGACAGCATATTTGCCGTTGTCGTCTTCGCCATAATGGACTAAGTCCCAAATCAAAGCGTCGTCACCGCGCATTGTCTTAAATTGGCTACCAATGCTATATACTGCTAAGAGCGTACCGGCTCGTACCATAGATTGAAAGGATTTCCAATCACTTGCGGTCAAGTCAATTCCTGCTTTTTTGAGTTCCAGCCGTTTCAACATGTTTGCCGTCGCCATTTCTCCCGCAAGGGTTTGAAGGGTTGAGTCTCTTGGTAAATTGATTGTTCCTAAAATAGTTGCGTTATCTGTCATTATTTTTTCTCCTATGTTTCTTCTAAAATTTCAGCATTCAAGCCGCCATCACCATCAATACGCCAGCGCACGCGTCCTACCATATCAGCGGTCGCCGCTTGCGCCTCTTCTGCTTTTGTTTGGCTTTCTTTTGCTGCTGACGCGGCAGTTTGCGCCGCTTTTGCTTGTGTTGTTGCCGATGCGGCAGAACTAGCTGAGGAATCTGCCCTATCCTTGCTATACAGAGCCCATGTTTTAGAGCTTTGTGTTTTTTGTGTCTTGCTGTCGGTGTCGGCAGTGTTGTCAGGAGAGTCACTTGACATAGCCCATTGTTGTGCTAATGTAGCAGCGTTATTTGCATTCGTTTCGCTAGTCTTGGCAGCACCTTGTGAAGCCCTGGATGCGTCCCGATAGGAAATACAATCAATAATAGGTTGTAAAGGCGTTTTAATTGCGCCACCAGACTTCATGTGTAACGTTAAATAACCGTCTGTGTCAACGGTTGCATTAACTATCGTGTCATTACCCAAAGATGCTAACCAATCGGCTTCTGTGCCTGTAAAGCCATTATCTATCGCAATTTCGTATGCAGACTTCCCGTCAATGGACGTAGACAGTTCTACATATTGTTCTCCATCCCAACGCCATGATTTGCCATCGTCTTTAGTAATATATAGCTTGCCGCCATCACCAACAGCAGGTAAGCTCGTTTTTGTATCTACATACACAGCGGCACTACTCATCATGTCGAATAGTGCCTGAAAGTTATTCATTGTATAATCTAAGATACCCATGTTGTCTGACGTAGCGAATGCTGTGCCTTTCCCATAGGAACCCTCTTGGATTATATTGTCATTTTCATCACGGATTTCACCGTACTGAAACCCTTGTCGTTTCATTGCGTCACCTCTTTCCATCCCTGCGGGAATTCCGTGGGACTTAAAATATTATTATCTATTGTGCTTTCATATATCTTGCCTTGATATGTTACTTTATCACCTTTCATGTAAGGATTAGTCGAATTTGGTTGCTCCCATTCTTGAGGCGTACCGTCATCACTCGTTAAAACCTTGGTGAATAAACTTGGCGATTTATCTGGTTTCCACGTAACCTGCGAAACATGGTCAAAGAGACACTTGTATAAAACCCCATTGTAATTAACCCTATCTCCTTTTTTATATTGATGTGCCAAAGGAATCCATACAGGGAAATACATGCACATCTTACAGGCTGCATCATCACTAATGCTTGCTAATGCAGTCTCGTAATCGCTTTTAATAGATGTCACGTCTGCACCAACCAAAGCTGCCCGTACCGACCTTAAGACTAGCTGATTCAAATTTGCTTGAGCCGCTTTAACGTCAGCGGTCATAATTTCTTCGTCCGTTGGCTGTTTGAAGGTAGTACCATCGTCTAACTTAATATCTATCTGAGCAGGTGTGCCATCGTATGGCTGATAGTTTCGTTCAAAGACATCTTTAGGAACGTTATAGGAATCATAAGTAGCACCGTTCCAAATAAGCATAGTATATGAACCATCTTCATTTTGTTCAGCCTGAATGGGACGTAATTTATATAATTGATAGGACATTTACATTTTATCCTCCGCACTATTTTGGATGATATAGTTTGAGTTATTACTGGATGATATAGTTTGAGTTATTACTATTGGCGTCTTGTGCGATAAACAAAGCTGTACCATTATTATCGATAATTTGTTCATCTTGCGTACTAGACGTATAGTAGTCTAAATAAACGCTATATCCCCAAGGTTTAATATCATAGCCATGGATTTCTCCAATAGGATTGTGAGCCTCTCTTACTCGTAAAACCACACTGTCCGATGGTTGGATATTATCTACTGTCATTTTAGTAGTAAAACTTTGTTTTATGATTGAAATGGTGTACCCACTATTCCAATTATCTCCACCAGTTTCCCAATATTTACTACTACTTAACGCTTTATAATGCCAAGTTTTTGGGTACGGCCACCCATGACTCGTGTCTTCTGTGTATTTAGGCCCACCAAATTGCCCATTACCAAATAAATAGGCCTCAGCTCTTACTGAACCATTTATAATAATTTGAGCTTGGCACTGCCCATACAGCGTAGAAAGGTCACTGTTACTAAATGAATCCCCCCAAAAGTCCTTTGCGGTAAATGAGTATGTTTTTGTTTCTGCCGCAGTAGCGGCATGCGGTAATTGGTAATCAAACGAAGAGATAATAGGAGCTCCGTCGTCATCTCCCCATCTTGTGTTGAACCCGCCTATTTGAGTGTTTAACACAGTAGACCCAGCCCCTGCTAAAATAGAGGCGTAACATCTTACGTAAAAACCTTTTTCGGAAATAGAATCGGCAAAAGCATGCAATATTACTTTCTGGCTTGCAAAGTCTGGGGACTGAACTTGGACGGACTGAGGAATTACAATCACGCTAGGGATTGAAGGCCAAGGGTAGATGAATTTAACATATTGCCCATTCTTACAAATCCCCATGCATGACTTACCAACGACATTAAAAACATTCCCCGAAGCATCTGTGGAAGTCATCCCTGAATGTCCAAATCTGATGACCGTCCCATCGTTTTGCGTTACCGTCAACCCACCTTGGTCTAGTCGTACTGCACCTCCAACGATGCCTGTCGTTGTCGTAGTGTCACCGCCAATGGTAATATCCTGCGCCGCTAATTTATCCGCTGTGATAGCCCCTGCCTGAATCATCCCTTTAGCAATGATATTATTGTCGAATACCGTATTACCCGTGATATGAATTTTTTTACCATCAATTAGGATGGACTCTTTCGAAATATTAATCTGATTGATAATATCGTCGGCTTTGACCCGTAGATTAATCGCGTCCCGTAACTGTGTAAACGCCGAATAGTTCTTAAACGCTAAATCAGAATCATTCAGGTTGGCGACAACGCTCGTCACACTGTCCGCTGTCTGTGAAATTTGAGATGTTAATTGCTGATTTACACCGTCTTGGTCAGCTTTATTCTCGGATACAGTTTGTGAAATCCCATCTGCCGTTTGTTTAATAGACGAGAACGCTTTATACGCTCTACTTGCCGCATCCAAATCATTCAGGTTGGCGACAACGCTCGTCACACTGTCCGCTGTCTGTGAAATTTGAGACTTGAGCGTTTCATTAATACCATCTTGCGTTGTCTTGTTTTGTGTAATCGTATTAGAAAGCTCCGTTGTCGTTTGCTTTAAGCCATCCGCTTCTCCCTTTAACGCAGGGATTTGAGCTATTGCACCTTGGGCATCTTTGATAGCACCTTTAATAGTGCTATCTACCTTACTAAGACTGATACCTTCGTCCTTAATGAAGCTATCGTCCACTAAAACCTTAACGGTAATTGTGGATACAGGCGACTTATTGCCTTCGCCAAAGATGTCCATATAGGCAACACGCACATCGTATATGCCTTCTTTGCACATATAGGAATATACGTTGTTCGTAGATTGGATACGCTTATCTTCATTTTCGCTACCTGCGGCACTTACATAAATTGCCATACCAACGCAATCGTCTGGGATTGGATTAGCCTCAATACTAAAACCTCCAAGCTTTGTTGTAAGCGTTGGAGCTATTGGCGTAGGCGGAATCGCTTTATTATACGCCAATACAGCAGGATAGCCATACTTTTTCGTTACGTTATGTGCAAAGAGATATAGCGTCCCTGTACGATTCGTTAATTGTACCGATACACTTGTCGATACTGTACGGGCAATAAGGCCATCTTCTTGGCCCGCGTTGTTATCGTAGCGTAATTCATAGAAATCCACATCGCTGTTCGTTACTGCATCCCATATAAATTTTGGAGGGTCAGCAAAAACGTACGAGAAATTAGCAGGTATATTCGGTACCGTAGACTTACGGGCAATCGTAATCGTTGCAGTAGGCGCACCGCTTTCCGCCGATGTTTCTCCATTCTTACTTCTTGCACGTACCATGATTTTGTACGCCGTGCCAACGTTGACGTTCGGGAAGATGAATCGTGTCGGTGAATCGCCTGCATATTGCCAATCCTTGGAGAAGCCAATTTCATCGGCCCTTACGCCTTCTTTAATGACACCGACGTTAGACAGGTCGTAATCTTCATTGGTCTTGTAATACACGAGACCAGTTTCAACGCCTGCGGCTGTATCGAGGTCGTAATCCACGATTAAATCATAGCGTACCGAGCCGTCTGCCGCTTGTTTGTAGACAGTGCTAAGCTTAAGGTCTGTAGGCTGTGGTACCGCTGCTGGCAATACATCTTCTGGCTTAACCGTTGGCGTATAATCATGGATATTCAGATTACCACCAAAGCGGTCATCGTAAATAGACGGATTGTATTGCCGACATGTCAGCGTGTATTCGCCTTGTCCTTCTTGGATTTCCAAGACACGAACTGGCATGTCCTTAAAGAGGTCGACTTCTTTGCCATCTAAGAACATCTTATGGGTTACCTTGACGACATCGCCTGGTTCCAAATGCATTGCTTGTGCGCCAGATTTAAAGGTCATCGTAATCGGACACAACCGAATAATGTCACGATAAATCTTCCCTAATCGTAACGCCTGGGCCTGCGATGTAACGCCAATGAGTTCTACGTCTTTGGAAATAATCTTGCCACGGCCAATAGGGCTGTCCGCTTGGTCCACCAAGTCTTCTACAATGGCAGGTGCCGCTGTCCAGTTCAGGACTGGCTCAATGTACTTCATAACGAGCTTGTTTGGGCTATCCGCTGTGGAATCCGCTTTATAGGACAAGCTGTCTTCGATAATGTTGTCGTCGTTGAAGTCATAGACGGTATTCTCGCGCCGTTCAATCTTTAACGCTACTTTACCATTTGTGAAAACGATGAAGCCAACAAAGCTAGCAAGCATACTTTGTAACGTTTGTAAGTACGTGTTTTTATCGTTAATGACGATATTTAAGCGATACCGAGGTTCTGTAATGCTACGCCCTGCGCCATCTGTGGTCGTAATGATTTCATCGCAGTAATCCGCTACATCCTTAAACGAATCTTCATCAAGCATTTCCTGCGTAATGAAGTGACCTGAGCCAAAGGTTTTATTCAAGAGATAGTCGCGGACAATCATAGCAGGGTTCTCACTGTAACCCCATTGCCCAGTCCGTGTGTCGTAAATAGAACGTCCATGAGCCACGCAGATAACGGTCGGATTCCCTGCGCCTAACTTGTCGGTATATTTAAGATAGGAATGAAGGTACGCCATGTTCGGATAGCCACCAGATTTTTCGTAATAACTGGGAGCATCCTGCGTGCCATTAAAGTATTGCACCCATGAATCATTCGTGGCCCGATAATCACCAATCGTGAACATGACGGCTCGTTGATAGCAATTTTCTTGACCATGCGTATTAATCGTTTCTGGGTCGTCCGATGCCATGACAGGATTGACCAACTGCCACCCCTCGGCGGCAAAGTTTGTATCGTAGTGTATACCTTCTATATACTGGTACAATAACGAAAATTGACAGCTATAAGCATTAGACGAATCGCTCTTTAAGTCTACGTTAGACTGTAACGTAATCCATCTTTCGTGTCCATTCCATCGCAGGATTAATTGTTTGTCATTCTTTGTGGGGCCGCCTTTACGGATTTCTACCGATGCGTCAGCGTATTTCCAGTTAATTAAGCCAAACACAGGGTTGTTCCATGTACTGATAGAACTGTACCATTTATTATTCGATGCGTACTGCTTAATGACTGTCGGGATGTCCCCATTTGGTTTCAACATGAAACCGTTTGCTGTAATCCCATAGGCACCACAGAACATTCCTTCACCAAGAATAACATCTTTGATTAACCACTTATCATTGGTGTTTGCTTGATGCCATGACTGCAAACCACCAATCATACGTGTACCGTATACAAGAGGGATTCTTGCGCCAGAATCGACGGTATTCATCTTGGAGTCGAAGTTGGACGCAGGTGTGTCTGCGTTCTGAGACGACAATGCGGAACCAATGGTCTGCCCTAAGGATAAGCCCATAATGGCACCGACTAAGTGAGCCCCTTTCGCTAACCCAAAGATGCCTGGAGCGATACCGCCCCAAACCATACCTGCAATGCCGACTGCTTTAGCAAGACCTGACTTACCGCCTTTGCCTCTGCCTTTACCCAATTAAATCACCTCTCATTACGTCTTCACCTGATATTCAAACGGCACGTACAGGAATCCACCGTATCGTTTCAGGTTCCCATAGGCTTTACATGAAGCAACCGTTTTGTCACAGTTTTGGACAATCTTCATACCACCGCTCATATCAAGCTCTTCGGGAAATTCATATTCTATTATAACCATATTATGCTGCTGTCCTACAACACGTCGAGACAAGCCTGCAATCGTAATAATACCATCTTTCCAATACGTATAGCCTAAGGCTTCGCTGTAAATAGCAGGCCGTGTAACACCATTGACTACCCAAGCGTCTCGTCTGCAAGCCCCACTGGCTGTCCGTGGGGTAAACCTACAATTTTCGTCACCAAACTGATTACTGCATGCATAGCCAAAAGTACGGCAGTTATCCATATTCGGAATATCTGAGACGATAGAGCATTTGAAGGTCTTATCTTCTGTTAATTCAGGGCTGTCTATTTGCCCATAAAAGACCATAGTGACATTGTTGATGTCCGATAACGAATCAGGATACTGAATCCGATAGATATAGCAACGACAACCAAGGAAATTCTTCCCATTCAGAAGCGTCAATGTAAAGTAGTCGTTTGTATTGCTGACTTCAATATCGCAATTATCGACACGGCTGTCGACTGTCCTTGTAATGTCTCCACGTTTAATCGGATAACCTAAATATGTTTCACCATTGAACGTGATGTCTTCATCGCTAGAGGCTAACAGCAAGGTGTGGTCAGGAAGTTCTACACGATACAGTTCAATAAAGAATGTCGTCCCTGACTCTTTCATTTCCGCCATATGGACTGGTAACGAGACTGCCAATTATAACGCCTCCTCTAGCGTAATCGTTCCTTCAAAGCCAACGACTGTCCCATGCGTAGGAGAGTTGATGTTGAAGTCGCGATACTCTTTCATATTTAATTTCGGTTCTTGGAAGCGAACCGTCTGTTCATTATTATCTTCGTCTATGAAAATGAACGGATATGCGTCACCATAATGCGCATTAAAGAAACTTTTCAGCGTCTTCAAGTCATTGTAATCGCCACGGACGTTGATTTGCCATGACTTTACAGGATGGATAGATTGAATCGATACTTGTTTCTTTTGCGAATAGAATTTGACGGACTTCGTAGCATACGTAGATGTATGCTGTACATCAAACACATAAGGCAACGGAAATTTATCTAATGCCATATCATTTTCTCCTTTTAAATCCTGCCCTAAAGAATGGCTTCCAGTATCGACCTTTATAAATAGTGGATTTTGACTTCCCTTCTACTACTGGGATTTCCATTGCAAGGGCTTTCCCTTCACCAACATATACGCCTAAATGAGGGTCTCCACCAACTAAAACTAAGATAACATCGCCGTATTCTAAGTCGTCTACGTTGGTGGTCACATCAAAGTTTTTGACTAAATAGCGTATCATGCGCGTCGGTTGTTTCGTAATATATTCTTCGTATGTCTTAGGCCTTGGTTTGTGGTCGTCAAAGGTTTCTTTGTAGTGATGGTCATGATAAAACATGGTCACTAAATTCAGACAATCGCAATACTTCCCAGTGCCTTGGTATTTGTGTATTTTACCGATATATTTATTTAAATTTTCCATAAGCAAAAAGAAAAGGCTCCCAAATCGAGAGCCTTTGTAAAAATTACCCCTCTATATATAATCCCCAAAAGTGCCCATTTGTTGCGCAATTTCAGGAAAATTTTTAGAGAAATTTATTTAATATAGTTATATGTCTTGCCTTTCTGGTACATTTTGGTAAATGAGTTAATATCCATGTCCTGTTTCATGACGAGAGGCTGAACAATAGTGGCTCCGTTTCCTTGGTCACTGCTGTTTGCCTGATTGTTTGCCATGAAGGCTAAGATATTCAATAGCGTCTTATTCTGCTGTCTCATTTCGTCCATATAGACTGCCTGTTGCCGCACCGACGCAGACACTACGCCATTCTGTGCGATTTCCTTATTTTTAAAATCAGGGGCAATCTTCGTCCCCTTAGAGAGGATACCAAGGTCTTGCCCTGCTTTCTGCCATAAGGCTACACCGCGAGGACGATTCTGTTCCGTTGGAATGACATATTCTTTCTTGTTGCCTTCGCCAAGGACTGCCAATTCTTGTTCATCAATTTCGCCACCGCTTGCATGGTGTTTGAATAAACTGAACAATAATGGTAAGCCCATGCCAATTAAGCCAATCTTAGACGCTAACGCCATAGAGCCCCAACCAGAACCACCGGGGGCACCTGCACCATACGCCGGAAGAGCCGCTTGCGTACCCCAGTTGAAATTCGTTGCGAATCGAAGCTGTGAGCCGTATGCCTGTTGTCCTGCCAGATTGCTAAAGGTACTCAGCGAGTTCATATCTGGCTTCGGCAAGTAATCTTTAAAGCTTTCTGTAGCTTGCTGTACGGTGTTCGCTAAATTACCTGCTGTTCCACCACCGACACTAGGAAGGTTCATGACTTGTACAGGCATTGGGTTCATAGGCGTAAACGCAGTCTGCAACGCTGTGGCTGTATCATATTGCTTCGATGCTGCATCCAAGTTGACACCTTGCGCAGGCTGTGAATATTCTTCTAAGCTTACACCACGTATAGGCTGTTGCGCCGCCGTTTCCGCTTGCCCTACACCACGATGCATAGACGCTGCACGCCATGCTGACACTTCTGGCATCGTATAGCCAAACCCTGCGCTGTTCAAATCTTGCACTGTGCTTTGACGTTTACCAACCATGAGGCTACGCAAGAAATTCCCAAGCGGAGAACCTGTGCCTTTCCCTGTGATTAATAACTGCCAAGCATCGTGGCCAAGCTGTTTCCATAAGTCTTTCAGAATATCACTAGCCTTTTTGCCATCTACAAAGATAGACGCAAAGACATCCGCCATGTTCTTCTTGACGTCATTCTTGAGCGTAGCCGCATACTGTTTCGCAGCGGCATCCGCTTTGAGCCATGCCAAGCGAGCCTGTTCGATTTGTTCAGGCGTGCCGCCATAGCGACGTTCATTACCTTCTGCATCCTTGATGGGACGGCCTTCTGCGTCACGGATAATTTCCTGCGCTTGGTCGTATTTTTGTTTCAGCAAACGAGCCTGCTGTTCCAAATACTGTTGCGTGTAGTAATTCTTTTGGAAATCATCAATCGTATCATTAGTGTGAATCGTATTGTATTCATCAATGATGTCTTGATAGTTCTTAACTTCCGTATCGTACTCACCAAGGGTAAATTTTGCTTCCGTATCAGCCCATTCCATGCGCTGTTTATGGATTTTGTCTTCTACGCTTTGAAGCTTTTGTTCGAGCGTAATGACTTCGCTGAGCTGTGTCTTGATTGGCAAATACAACTGCGACGTATTTTTGACATTATTTAAAATCTTCTGCTTCGTCGCTAAATCTGCGTCAAAGAAATCATTTAAGTCTACACCTGTATACCGCTTAAATTCTTCTGGATTAATACTTGACAAAACCGATTGAATGGCCTTATGATATTGTAAGGAGACTTCTGTGGTGTCAGCGATTTGATTACTGTACGCATTGAGTTGCTTCGTGGTGTTGTCAATATTTACACCGAAGTACTTCTGGTCTTCTGCGACACTATCTAAGGTAGCCTTGTATTTTTCGTCAGTAATTTTACTGAGGTTGTCAAGGCCTTTATTGAGGCCGTCGAAGTATTTCTGGAGCGAATCAGCTCGTTCCTTTGCGATTTCTTCTGGAGTCTTTTGTTTTTGTTGAGACTTAGAAGGGTTGGAATCGTACACGGACATACCGTTTGCATAGTGCGAAGATACATCCCAATAGTATTGCTTTACACGACCATCAATATTGGCATATTCAGGGTCAGCGCGTTCTACGTCAGACGTGAATTCACCAACATCATGCCAAGCGTTACCGTTTACGTGACCAAAAAACTCGTCCCAAGACTTACGTTCAGAGCCATTATTGTACTCTTCTTGGATAAATGCAAGTTGTGTCGCTAAATCATACCAAGGTTTATGGCGTTGAGCCGCAAAGTCAAGATAATCTTTTTTACGTGCGCCGCTCCATTGCATTAGGCCGATGCCAACATCAAGGTTGTCTTCTTGTGGGTCTGTGCCTCCACCTTGGACAGCCGCAGGATTAAAACCTGCTGATTCATAACCGATGGAAGCCATTGCAGCCCAAGATTGTTGGTCTGTGCGCGAAATATTACCGAGGTTACGGATTACGTCATATAATTGACGCTGTACAGAATTGTCAACGTAATTACCAGTTTTGTCCCCACCAAGAATTGACCAAATAGATGGAGCCGAGTTATCTTGCGACCACAATCCTTCTGAGCCACGAGTTACACTTAACTGCCCCGGCTTGACATCACTAAAGTGAATATTACCGCCATCATGGGGAACCCAAGCACCTGCTTGGTCTGGGTACTCGTTAATACTAAATAAGCCAACATACGAGGCCATACTTGCCAACGCTTGTGTTAATTCTGGGTGCTGTTTAAGTAAACTGCTTGTGACATCAAAGGCATGACCATAACCATGGTTGCTGTCTGTATCATTAGGACGATTACCGCTAGATACTGTAAAATGTTGCCCTTGACCATATTGCTGTGCAGTATATTTGTAAAACCAATCGTCTAAGACACGCATCTTGGTACGTAAGTCTTGGCTAAATGGGGAAATATCTACGCCACTACCAACGATATAATTATCTTCATTTGGAATCGTTAATTCGATGCCACCAATACCTGTAGGCTTAGTAGAGGAGTTGCTACGACTACCTTTAGAGCCTTTACCAGAGCCAGAACCTGCGTCGTCGCTAAGCTGTGACCCACCAAGAGGTGTTTGTGCTAATGGGTCAGTAGAACCTTCGTAAACACCACCTTGATTGATTCCATACTGTTTTAGCTTATCGTTAAGTTGTAACCTCAAATCATCTTTTACTTCGATAGCAACAGCACGTTCGCTTGCTTCCATTGAATGAGCTAAATTGCGAAAATAGAGAGCAGTATCCTCGCCTAATGTCCCAGTTAAGTTAAAACCAAAATGCTTTGCTAAAGAACCAAACCGACTATCTGCCAACGCTCTATCTACTTTATTGATAGCTTGAAAAACTGTTCCTAACGCTTCAGCACAAACCCGACCAAAATCATAAAAGCTAATTTTCAAAGCCTGTAGAGGATACCCCATATTAGTAATGGTATTTATAAGGCGAGACCAAGAACCTATTTGTGTATCAATTTGGTTCACATTTGTAGCAGTTGCGTCGATAACGGTTTGGACTTGGCGTTGTACAGCTTTTCTTGTTTCGGCAATTTCGTTTAGTAGCGTATTGTTTGCTTGCGTTCTTTTTTGTTTAACGGCTTCAATAGCCTCTTGCGAAAATTGAGAATTTTTTAACTCTTGTTCCTGTTGTTCTCCTAAGATGTTAATTAAGATAGATTCAACGTCGTTACGTTCTGCTAACCTCGTTTTATATTCGTCAGTATCTTGGTTTAAGCCTTCCATCTCTTTCGACAACTCTTGGTAAGCTTCTACCATTTTGTCGATTAACTTTGTTCCCTCTTGTTGACGGGAATATAATTCTATTTGAGACTCTAATTTCTTGTTTAGGTTATCAACAGCTTTTACTGAGTCATCTTCTTTAGAGTTTAATACACCGAAAGCCATCGCTACATCTAACGCAACAGTAGCAAGCACAGTAAACAAATTAATTGTAGAAGCAATCTGTCCAGCAGTCCTGATAGACCGCCCGAAGTCTAAAATAACAGTCCTCATTCGACTAACCATGCTAAAAAACTGTGGGCCCCTTAGCATTAAGACGTTCATAAAGACCGTAAACGTCAACTGTTCTGGATTAAATTTATTCAACGTTTCAAGCAATGAAGTTAAAGTTGATATAATAAGTTTAAGAACTGAGCTTAACATCCCCCCACCCGCACTAGTTGTCAGATTGATAAATGCTTGTTTCAACCCTTCCATTCTACGAGAAAGAGTATCCATTTGTAACCCAACCTGTTCTTGTGTGAAGCCAAAGAATGTGGTACTAAGCTTTAAAGCTTGAATGTACGTTTCAAAATTGAGTAATGCCCCTGCTTTATTCCATTGCCACTTCGTTTTAAGGAGATTTTATGTTAGATAAAACCGACCAAGCCATATTAGGTATCTCTATTATAATTGCATTTTTAGGACTAGTAATCCCAGAGATTTGGGGTTATATAATTGCCTTAGTAGTAATAATATGTATTGGGAAGCTTTTATTCCCTTACTTTTACGCAATATTCAGGCTTTTTAATTTTGCTTGGATTTTGCCTATTCTAGGCGTAATACTTGTTAGTATTTTTATTGTCAACATAATCTCTCAATAACTAAACCGTAGGCTTCTATTAACGTTATCCCTACGCCAGACTGTATGTTACTCTTACGTCACCACAAGAGCCGATTATGGCAGTCGTTCGAGGTCTACATTTGCTGTACATAAAAAGACACCCTTAGAGGTGTCCTTTTTTATTGAGCTATTTAAAATTTTTATAAACGCTTTCTAAAAGCTGAAAATCGCGACAAATATGATTAAGTCTATGCGATTTATTACACCCAATATCATAAACTTTTTGAGCCAGCTTTAAAATAACATTGCTAACCTTTTAATTAAAAAGAGGCTAGGCTTTTGCCTGACCTCTTTGTATTAAACCCTCTCACTTACAGTGGAGATTCACTAGTATTTCTTTCATATCTATTATACCAAATGCAAAAGGGGTTAGCAATAGTTAATTTATAATTTTGCAAATGCAGTTTCCTTCGGTCTCGCCCTCGTCAGGGTCTTTGACCGATATAAAATCGTTTTTTACGCCGCTATTACTAACGGTTGGGGCAAGTGGCTACGTTTACCCCCAGAAATATCTTTAAGCAGGTCTTCAAGGTTTTCTTTCGTGCCTTGTGTTTTTAACATCAAATCAATCATTACTTCACCAACGTCACGGAACTCCCTCTTTCCGTTTTCGCCAGTTTTATACATTTCGATACCTAACGATTGGATTTCTTTAATAGCTTTATCGCTATGAATAGAACCCATGATGGACTTGATGGCGTTACCAATTTCGCCACCTGCTTGCTGTGTATTCGCTAACGCAGAAGCAATCAACGCTTGCCCTTCATCAAAGGATAAGCCTACGGCGTTCATGGATTGTGCCGCACGCTGGTTAGCCGCCGATAAATCCTGAGCAGATAACGCCATTTTATGTGCTAATGCTGTCCATGAGTCGATAATCTTATTAGAAACAATCATGGCATCATTGTTGTTTCTAATTTGGAATCCCCATTGAACGATAGAGGATTCAAGGTTTTTGTTTGCCTCTGTAATGCTAAAACTATCGGCAACAGCAAGCTTCATGGCCGCGTCTGTCATCGTAAGGATGGTGGCGTTATCTTTGTATTTACGTCCCCACAACGTAGCAGATGTAATAACGTCTTGGCTTGCTTCACCATATTTAACAGCAAGGTCTACCAATGAATCTTTCATCATTTCGAGGTCACGTCTAAATGCAATGGTTTGAGACATAGACGTATCCAACCCTTGTGCTAAACGTTCCCAATTCAAATCTCCTAACGCTTGACCAAACGCATTTACTGAATGGGCATTTGTCGCCATGACCTGAGAGAACTGAGCCATACTGCTTTCCATAGTAACCATATTTTGAAACATAACTTCTCCTGCCCCAAATATACCGCCAACGAACAAGTTAGATAAAATCCACCCTGCACGTCTATATAAACGGTCAAAAGAATTGCCTAAGAAGTCTGATTTAAAGGCAACGGACTCCATTTGACGTTCAGCATTATTTAGTGTCTTAGACAGTTCTTTATACTCTCTTCGTAACGATGCTAAATTTTTCGCATATAAATCATCATTTTTTCCATAGTTGGAAATATAGTTGCTCTTGATTTTTTCTTGTATATCCTCAAGCCGTTGTTTTAACTTCGCGTATTCGGAAATTTGCTTTTCAATTCCCTGTGTTGTTGTATCAGTCGCCTGCTTGGCCTCTTGCGTCTGTTTTTTAATTTCGCTATTATACTTAGATTGTTCTGCTCTAGCTTTCGCTAAAGCAGCTGTAATTTCATCAATGGCAGCTCTATATTTTTTGAGCGTGGCCGTGTCTTCGGATTTACTAAAGGCGTAATCTAATTGGTCACGCATCTTCTTGAGCTGGTTAATCTTGTCGCTCCATCCGTTGTAATCAAACTGGTCTACAAAGCTACCTTCACCGCTCCATTTCTTGAACGCACCTACATACGATACCTTTGGCTCTTTAGGCGCAGACGTTTTAGTTTGCGAAGCTTTAGACGTATCGCTTTCTCCATGTAACGCCGCTTTAGCCTTTATGATACTAGCGTTTAACTCATCCAATGCCTTTTTATAAAGGTCAAGGGAAGTCTTGTCGGATACTGTAGAGTTGTCTATGGTGTATTTCAGTTGGTCACGCAGGCTTGTATATTCACGTAACGCTTTACGCCACGATTCCAAATCACCAAGGCTATCTACAAAGCTGCCTTTACCGCCCCACGCTTCTATTACGTCTTTGGCGGACTGCTTAGCGGTCTTGGTCGTTTCCTTGTAGGTTGCGTTCAACGCATCTAATTGACGTTTCAGGTAGATAACCAAGCCAGAAACGTCTTCCATGGCTAAATTTTTCAGAGACGCAAACTCGCTATTGGAACCTGTGAAGCCTACCTGTTCTTTTTTGAGAGCCTGTAATTCTTTATTGATGTTCTTAAGCTTTTTGATTCGGTCATCTAATTTACCGTCCCAGACATCCAACATGCTCTCTTCAAGGAAAGCACCACCACCTGCGGCTGTCCATTTCTTGAATCCTTCGACTGTGTTGAGGCCATTAGCAGTCTTTTTAAGCTCATTGATTTTAGCCGTCAACACATCCGCTTGTTTCTGTGCGTTGACCAAGCGTGTGTTGAAAAAATCAATCGCTTGCGTGGCCTTGAATTGGCCAACATTGCCGTCACGAGCCAAGCCTTGAATCTGCTGCATAATTTCTTTATACAACTTCGCTTGGTCAACAGCAGAATTAGGAATTAAGAAACGGCTCGCTACATCTTTCCTAAACGTAGCCGCTTGGCCGTCCCATTTGGTAAGTACATCTTGTAATTCTTGTAACTGCTTCTTGACGTTACCGATAGGTTTGGTGTCAATATTGGTCGCATTCTGAATCCATCCAGAATATACCGAATTCAGCTTAGTTAATTGCCGCTGTAAATCCTGAATGCTTGCATTAAGTTGCGCAAGCTTAATCTCGTCAGCATCCTTGGTTTGCTTCTTAAGATTACCAATTTCTGCCTTGACTTCGCTAATCTTTTGGACAACGCCATCAAGGTTTTCTTCGGATTTACCTGTTGTAACATCGACGGAAAATCCAATTCTATTATTTTGTTCTTCTGCCATATATACTCCTTAACGTAAAAGCCCCATGTTACGAAGGCCTTTCACTGCGTCTTTCCCTGTGAGAGGCTCTTCGTCTTTCTTAGTGTCTGGGGCTTGTTCTTCATTAATATCAGACAATGCTTCCGCTAATCCTTCCAATTGCGGAATCGTATAGCGCATTATGCTTTCTCTGGTTTCGGAGGTGTTTTGGATAAGGCTTGCGATAACTTTGTCAATACTTCCTGACTCTGCATCTCCTGAATCTTTTTTTTTAGGCTACTAAGGCCTCTGTACGTATCCAAAATGAACACACCTGTGTTAACATCGACGACTTCCAAAATTTCCTGTCTCGGAATATGAAGTGCCATCGAGAATAAATCACACATAGCGTTAAATGCATCATAATCGTATTTAACCTTGCCGTCTGCCTTCGTTACTATTTTGCCATCTTTATCCGTTTCTGGGTGAGGCATATTGAAGAATAAGAACTGGTCATCAATTTTACTAAAAAGGCGTTCTACCTTTGCATAATCCTGCAATCTCATAGGGAATATTTTGTATTCTTTCCCATCTAATCCTACATATTTCTCTTGTGGTACTAATGTATCTGTATCTGCCATTTCTATAATCCTTTCAAATGCAATAAAAAAGGGGAGTTTTTTACGCTCCCCCTCTTCTTTTAATCTCTATACAATCGCGGTTGTGACAGTAATAGCGATTGTCGATTTATCCGACAACGTAGCTGTACCGCCTGTAATAGCACCGCTTCCGTCCTTCGTAAGGGTAATAGCCGTAATAGATTTACCGTCTGCACCTTTGGTACCAGCTGCACCCGGGTCCCCTTTCGGCCCCGGTGTCATGGCACGAGTACTAGCGTCTGCAATACCATTTTCCATATTGTTAAGTGCATTAGCGGTAATAACATCGCCTGTCGCCCAAGTTTTCTTAGTATATGCCAAATTACTTACCTCCTATTAACCTGTTACAGATTCTCCAGCTTTACCTCTGCCTGTTTCGGCAGTACTGACAACTGTAGCTTCGTCTGCGCCGATAATTTCCTGTGTCATTTGGACAACTACACCGTCTTTACGACCGCTGTCGAATACTTCGAACTCAAGGTCAGAGGTAGAAGCCGCCTGACGTTTGAAATCAACGTCGAGTTTACCTGTACTACGAGCTTTGTAAATAATCGTGTGAATAACAACTTTTGTGCCGTCATCCATTTCAATCGGCATAGATTTGTGACGGATTGTTACGAAAGACGGAAGCGAAGCTGTAGTGATAGCCGCCGATGTACCGTTACCAGTATACAAACCACTAACAGAAACGTATTTGTTATTAAGCGTATCACCAAAGGTGACTTTACCTGCTGTAGTAACGGTGAACTGGCCTGCTTTCGGAGTGCCTGCTACATATACTAATGTTTTGGCATTTGTTTCGCCTTTGTCATCGTCCGATACGATAACGCTCGTCTGCTCAGGGATAACCGTTGTTAAATTCCCCGAGATAGTAAGGGTTGTACCAGAAACGAGCTGTGCGTCTGTGTCGAATACTAACGAACCTGTATCGCTCATCTTCGCACCACGGACTAAGTTTAAGTGTTCCAGGCTGAACCGTGCTTCACTAGCTGTTACGGTTACATCTTGGTCTTTGTTGATGATGTAAATAGGTGATAGGCCATCGCCACCGTATACTTTATCCGTAGAGCCACTAAAGGAAATTTTAATATCCTGTAATGTACCAAACGGAACCAACTGGCTAACGCCATTGATGGTAGAAGCGACATACGCTTTACCTACACCATTCAACACAAATGGTTTAGATTGTGCCATTAATTGTATCCTCTTTTCTTTAATTATGCCTTGACTAAAGGCTTTGTTCTGAACATATATAAATACAAACCAGTCACAGGGGAATCCATGTTCCCTTCTGCAATGATTCGCATGTCTTCATAATTTTCTTTTAAGACTCTATTTACAGCACGGAAGAGTTTTGCTATTTGACCTTTATATTTCCCGTAAATATCAAATTCAAGAATCGTTCCGTTCGTTAAATAGTTGCCTGTATCAATGCTGTAGCTTGGGACGACGAAATAATCCAGGAATAAATCAGGAGCATCATTGACTACTTTCGCAGGCTGAATCCCTCTGCGAATCTTAGTGGAACAATCAGCTATATCCGTACTGTCATTGATATTTAGTAATGTGCATATTTCAGCGTCCATTATAAACAGGCTAAACAACTCATCCTGTAGTTCTAATGCGTACTTCATAGCTCCACTCCATCTCGTATTCTTGCGACAATATCTCGTTGTACAAGCTCTTTCATTTGCGGTACAATCTCTTGCACCCATGCGTTAACTTCTAATTGAATCAAGTGTTGTGCAGGCTGTGGAACATAGTGTGTATGATAAAAGGTTTCTAGATTCTTCCCTACGGCTTGTCCTAACGATTTATAGGATGTTCCGTCAGGCCGATATACCGTTTCACCCTTCTTCCGACCTACAAAGGCATTCCCTTGCGATTTACGAGCAGGATTCATTTTGTACTGCCCTAGATACGGATTTGACGTGTCCATCTTGGAGCCAGAACCATATTCTGCAATCCATGTTGCGAGGCCGCTATACGAAAGAAAAGCATGTATCATACCGGGGCTTGCCTCTACGATTGGGTCGTGCACTTTCATGTCTGTAAACCCTTTGTGCGCCCCTTGATATGCCAAAAGCCTATTCCGTATTCGTTCATTCAATACAACGACTTGAGCTTTCATAAATGTCATCAATGTTTCCTGTAGCATATTAGCCTCTGTTATCGATGGATAATTGTAAGTAATACCATTCGGGAAATGTAGAAATATTCACGTCGTCTACTTGGAACACAGCATTGTTGAGATAAATTCTATCCAAGAGCTTTACTTCTACGTCTTTCGAAATCAATACACGCATAGTAGTTGATTTCAAAAGCCCTAAGTCATACAGTTTCATCCTTGCGCTTACTTGCTCGTAGACTCCTTTAGTAGATTCACTAATGATTTCTTCTGTTTGCCCAACGACGTTCGTCCCTTCATATTCATCTACGAGTCGTGCTATTTTAATCTCGCAATTTGTCCGATAAAATTCCGCTTTGTCTGCGCGGTAAGAATCCGATTTTGCCACGAGGAACAAGATGTTCCCTCTATGGTCGTCCACGACATCACCAACGGTAAAAGCAGAATCCGATTTAAGTATGCCCCAAAATACGTTATTTACGGTAAATTGTTTAGTGCCTCGACCAATCCGAGTAAATACCACATATTCGTCCTCTTTATTTGCGACGCTGCACTGTACTCTAAACTGATTAAACATGGCCGTTGCATCGAAGTTTGCCGTAAAGTTTCTCGCTAGTTTCATCGATATGCCACCAACATGCGACGAATATCGTCTGTAAAAACGCTTGGATCAGTTAAGGAATAGCGAGCGTCCAAGTTGGTTGCACTCTGAATATTCGCAAAACCGCCTTGCTGTGAAATATTCATAGCAATCATGGCACAAGCGAGTTTTACATTCTGTGGGATTTCTTCATATCCATAGAGATACGTCACGTTAATCCCAACAGGACTACGGCCGTATAAATTATTCGATGTTACAGGTAACCTGTGGTGCATCGGCAAATAAATATAGCCCTCTTCATCAAACTGTACGTCATCTGGACAAATAGGAACTGTTGAGGTATACGCAAAGGAATTGGGAATGCATAACTGGAAATCTTCAATAGCAATTACAGGCGAATATTTCAACCGAATCATGCCGCGACGGTTAGGCTTTAAGTGCTTCTCCGTCGCTTCATGCGGTTGGAATTTACTTTTCCCTTTGTGAAGACCAACAAAGGCATCAATAATACCACTGGCAAAGATAACTTGTTGATGCGTCACAGGAAGTAAATCGCAATATTCTGGAATTTCGTCGTCGGTTAAATACTGGGAAACCATCACGACGAGACCTCCTATTTAACCTGTGCTTGACCTACTTTAGCGGTTCCTGCTTTGGAATCGCTGCCACTAGCAGGCGGTGGTGCGTTAGTTGTGCCGAACAAGTTATCGTCTACAACTGCACCATCGGGAAGCGTTACTTTACCGCTGACGACAGGATATGCCTGATGTTCATAGATTACATGCGTAATCGTTTTGTCCTTTAAAGCCTTTTCCATTGCTTACCTTCCTTCTTAGATGGAAATGTCTAATAAGAAATGAGCTTTATCTGCGCCTTTAACAACGAGCGTATCGAAGAGTAACGCAATGTAGTCGTCGATTAATTCGCTGTTCAAAGACATTTTGAAGATACGCGGTGTCGGGGACGTTAAGTAATGACGTTCGATTAAGCGTTCGTTTAAGACTGCAATTGTGTGTTTCTTTTTATCGCCATCAACTGTAGCTTTGAGTGCTGCGTCAGGGATAAGCGGTAACTGACCGATGGATGTGCCGATAACAGGAACTTTCCAACCGTTTTTCAATTCCATCGTATTCGGTACTGCCTGAGTCGTACCAAAACGTTCACGTTCTTCCATAGCGATACGGTCAACGATAATCGGGTCTGCATATACAGCTGTCGGATATACGTTCCATTTAGCGTCAGCTAACTGCTGATTAATCTGTGCCCGAATGGAGTCCGTAATCAGGTCACCCTGTTTCGTTGTGAAGTCATACGGATGAGCAATAACGGCTTTCGTTGTGACCTGATTCAAGATACCTGCGTATTCAAGGCTTGTGGAATCGTCGGCGGATTTACCTGCGCCATTCCAAATCTTATCATTCTGAGTCATATAGAAATCGTTGAGCATATCCGTCATATCTTTTGCTAAGAGCTGTGTATCAATGCCCTGTTGCTGTACTACTTCTTTATCGAAGATAGTATATTTGATACGGCTAACCATGCATTTCAAGAATGCAACACGTTCAACACGACCGTAATCGTCGTTGATTGTTTTTAAGCCATAATCACCGTCTGCTACGCCTGTGCGTGGGTTAGCGAATGTTGCGTTATGAGGTAATTTTGTCTGTTCTTTGTAACGGGACGGCTGTCCTGTTGCCGGGGTTGTCTGGATACGAGGAAGAATCGTTAAGTTACGATTGATGAAGTCCTGAATACCCGGTTGAAATTGCGGCCATTCCCAATAGTGGCTAACGTTATAGTCTGCTACGTCAGCAGCTTTCACAAATTTCGTGCTAATTGTACTCACTTATTTTTCACCTTCTGCTTCAATTTGTTCTTTCATGAATTCGCACATGCTCTGCATGCCGTCTTTGAAATCTTTACCTGCCCAAATTTCTTTAGGTTTGCCATCTTCGCCAAAACCTTTAGCGACTTTACCTGCACCAACAGTCCGACGTTTTGCGCTTGCTTCAAGGTCAGCGACTTTCTTTTCAAGAGCTTCTTTTTCTGCTTTGAATTTATCTTCCGCTTCCTGTTTAGCGGCTTCTACAGCAGCTTTTGCGTCCTGTTCTGCTTTTTCTTTAGCAGCCTGTAATTCCGTTAATTTAGCGTCTGCTTCGTCTTTTACTTCTTTCGCTTTGCCAGCTTCGAGCTTGCCAAGGCGTTCTTCTACGCCATCCAATTTGTCAGTAAATTCTTTCTGACCAGCCTGAATCGTTTCGACCAGAGACGCTTTTAAAGCATCGAGTTCTTCTTTCGTCAATTTGTTTTTCTCCTTTTTTGCCGCGGCTAAGTAGTCAATATAGGTCGACTCGAAAGCGGCTAAATTTTTAAATAAAATAGCAACCCCTGTAAATGTCACTCCTGTCATGTGGTCGTAGCCATCGTCTTGCGACTCAAGGCCTGCCATACATTCCATAGAGAAACCTAAACTAGGGGTTGCGTTCTTAATAAAAAACGCTATGTCCGGGAAATCTAACGCATAGATAAATCCCTTCATTTTCATTTCGTTCCCTTCAATGTATGCTTTCTCGACCACACCGATTTTATTTCGGCTGTCGTGACCTGTCATACAATCTTCGGGATACCAGTCTGACCACACACAATCGACTGCCATTAAATCCATTGAGCTAACGGATTGTTCCGCTTCGTTCATGCTTATAACGACTGGATTGTCGGCACCGAATGGTGTTCCGTCAGACGGTGAGTCAATCAACATAAAGGTTGCTGTAAAGGGCATCTTATTGGGATGCTCCTGTGAGGACAAGGCAACCTCAACGTTCGTTGACTCAAACTTGAGAGTCTTTCTGTTGTCCATTGTTCTCACCACCTTTACTGTCGGGTTGGCTCTGAGGCTTGCCTGGTTCCGTGACGAGTGGCTGTGGAGCCATCTTGCTTTTCAGCTCGCTTGCCCGAACATCGCCATCTGGCAAATCAGGCAAGTCAATCGGTAACACGCCCTTGATAGCTCTACGAGCTTCGTTAAGGGTAATCACATCGTTTGCAACTAGTGTCGTTACCGTGTCTTTCAGTACTGTCTTTTGGGCTTGGCTCGGAAGATAAATAAATTCAAACTTAACCTTGCTGTCTAACCCTAATAACTCTACGACATGACGGTTAATCGCATCTTCAACGACTCGTGCCCAAGGTTTAATCGTGTTTTCCGTGAAGTCTTCTTCTTGGTCAGCTACGGTGGAGCGGTCGTTAGAAATAGCGGAGCCTAATCGTTCGGGCGGCACGCGGTAGCATACAGAAATAATCTGTAAAAGCATTTTCTGCCAATTTAAGCACGCCGCATCATCGCCGATTGGACTCGACTGCGCCACATCCAATTTTTCTGCACCAAAAATAGCCAACGTCGATTGACCTTGGACTTCATTTGTGATATATGCTCGTAATTTGGCAAGTTCGCCTTCCCCTGCGCTTTTACCAAGAGAGACCAAATACTTCGGCATGGCATTCGACGCAATATCGTTTGCATACGCTTGGCAATCCATCAAGTATTGGATATGCTTCCATGCTGTTTCTGTTGGTGACATACCAAATAACGAATGCGTATTGTTATTCTTTGTCATCACAGCGATTTCGGAATCTAAGAAAAATTCCTGCTTACCATGAACATTCTGTGCATACCGCGGCGTTTTCGGGTTCCCATCCCATTCCTGCACCACTTGAATCGTATTGGCGTCAATAGGGAACAAATATAATGGCTGATAGGCGGAACGAATTTGCCGTTTTTCAAAGCATCCCATGTCAGCTACCAACATATCTTCCAGTTCTTGCGTAATGAAAGAACCGTAATTGTCGGCATAGTTTGGATGATTCATGATACGCGTAAGCATCGCTATTTCTTTCGCATGTTTCTTACCATCAATAGGAACGAAATGCCAAGGTAGTTGTTTTACGCCATCTTTAATCTGATTAATCGCAGAACGAGCGATTGGCGTTTTCGCAAGCCGTCGCAACGTATCAATATTGACCTTTTGCTTTGGCGTTTGTGTCCGCATCGGGATGGGATACCATGCGTCGTATGAGTTATACGCGGTTTTTCGTTGAATAAATTTCTGAGCGGCCCCAATGAATGTTTGGACTAAGTTGATTTGAACCACCCTTTGAGAAGTTTTTCTTCATTCATCAGTTTCGCTTCGTAGGAACCCGGTGTTTGTACACAAGTGGCGGCAATATGCGCTGCACTAGCGGAAATCTGGCTGATACACATTTCGAGCGCATCAGGGCCATCATCGTGAGACTTCGGGAAGTCTTTGAGCTGTGCTTCCAATACCTTGTGATAGGGGTTAAATTTAATGAAACCTAATTTGACCTTCGGAGCCATCGACTTAATACGGAGGAGTTTATTGTCGCCAATGACATTTTTCCGTTCAATCCAATTCACATACAAGCCCATATCAAGGCACATCTTTTCCAAGGTATTCGCAAAGAACTCTTGGAACACGTTCGTTTCTACGACAAAACCAGTTAATGAATTTTCGTACTTGTTAATATACCGAATAATATCGGTAATGATTTGGTCAGGACTGCGACGAGTAATATCTGCTTCTAAAACGTATAGATAATTGTCTACGCCTTGACCAACAATAATAATGGCGGATGTATCGGCTGTCCGCGTCTTCCCCATGGACAGGTCAACAGCACCATAAATAGCCTTCATTGTCGGCAACGAATCATAATAATTATTTTGAATCCATGCTTCCTTAAAGATACGTGTGTCTTCGGTCATTGGATTGTTCTGATATTCCGAATTGAACGCATCCGCATCTTGAAGCTGCTGAATCATTAAGTTGTAGTAAGTATCGCTGTTTCCATCTCTGTCAGTTCGCCATTCAGGCCATAAAATTTCAGTGCCCTTGAGCATTTCTTCTCGATGAGCTTGATAAAATTTATAGGCCGTTTGAGCGGCGCGTGTGTCTGACAAATCGGTAAACAGCTCTTGCCATTCATTCCATAATGGCGATGTAGAGAACTCGTATATTGACCGATAAATCTTCCTGTCCCAGTTGGAATACTTGGGGTTAGTCAATACGATGTTCAATAACGATTCGTAATGCAAAATAGAACCAACGTACAGGAAGGATGTATATTCTGTACCAATCGGCAAAACGACCTTCGTAAACCATGTACGGAGCTTTGCGCGTTGGTCTTCTGTATTTACCATCTCATCGTTTTCAAGGTCATCTAGGACGACTAAATCAGGCCGAATATTATGCCATGACATACCACGCAAGGATTTCCCAGATGATTTAGACACAACATGAACGCCATTGTTGGTTTCGATTTCTGTCTCTGACCATTTCTTATCGGATTCTAGTTGACCGAAGTCCTCTCGTAGCCGTTCATTCGACTCTAATTCGTCCTTGATGGTTTGGATATATTCCGTCGATTGCGGCCCAGTGTCGGCAATAAGGACAATATTTTTCCGATAGCGGAACACAATGCACCACAGTGGTAACACTACGGAAATAATACGAGACTTGCCGTAGCCACGAGGTGCTGCACGGACGAAGAATTTTTGGGAATATCGGTCTCCCAGAATCATCCGTTCTGAATCCTTGAACATATCCCGATGGAATTGACTTAATGGTTTACTAAATATATGAGGAAAATACGTCAAGGCGAAATATTGGAAATCATGTGCGGCACGTTCCCTATCCGTAACGTATTTCGTTTCACCTTTACCCGATAAGTCACTGCCAAGTATTTCGTTTAAAACGCCCAACGTATCTTCCCTCCTCTAAAAATTGGCAAAATTAAAACGTCTATAGATTCGTAGGCGTTCGATAAAAACCTATGCGGTTTTGGTAGTCTGAATAGAGGGTACGTTAAAGGACATACCCTAGACCTCGTAACGATAACGGCCCTAAGGTACTAGCAACGCACGTTAGGACACCGATGAAATCAATTATTTAGCAGCTACAAAGCTACCGTTTTCACTGTATGTATGACGCATGGATTCTTTTTTCATAGCTTCCGCATATTCCTTTTCTTCTGCGTCAATCCATTCTTGTGGTGTGTCAAAAGCAGGGACGGCTTCATACGAACCATTTTCGCTAAATACATGACACATAGCTTCTTCCTTCATAGCTTCTGCATGTTTTTTCTGTGCTGCTTCAATCCATTCCTGTGGTGTATCGAAGGCAGGTTCAGCCGCAGAAGCAAAGCTACAACTAAAAGCCGCAAGTAAAGCAGCCATCACAAATACTTTCCTCATGATTTTCCCCTTTATATAAAAACGATGGAATCAAGTGTGAAGCGAACCGTCTCGCAAAACGGAACGCCGAAGGTTTCCCATAGTACTCCCTTCTATTTCGTGTGGCGGAAAGTGTAGGATTTGAACCTACGATACAATGGTGGATTGTATAACTCCTTAGCAGGGAGCCGTCTTCGACCACTCGACCAACTTTCCATACAAGGCTCCATACTAGATTTTAGGCCTAGCTGGAGCCAGTGGGCAACACCCGAATATGTGTTGAACCCTTTTCACCTAGTGATGAGCCAAGACCAAGACTCATATCCCTCTGTCAGGTTTAGCGTACCGTCGCTATTTTACTGCTTCCACAGACGGTCAAGCTGTGTTTCACCTGTTTTTACATCTCCCTGAACACAGCAAACGGCTCGATGGTTTCGGTAATCATTGGAGTCGACGATGGGACTCGAACCCATAACTGCTGTGGGTTACAGCCGTTTTACCCTAAACGTTTATAACTACGTCCACACGATGGAGCCAGTGGCAGGAATCGAACCTGCGACATTATGATTACAAATCATACGCTCTAGCCAACTGAGATACACTGGCGAAATTCAGGAACAGGTCGCAACCTGTCCCATCTAAACTGAGCCTTACCCCAATTTCAACACGTATCCATTTCTGTACACGTGGATGCATTCACGACGAATTTCTCCAAACCTCATCATTAAGCTGTTGCGCCACATGCTAAGAGGTGCGAGCCATGGGGAGCGACCCTACAACTTTCCTCAGAGACTTACGCCTTGCTTTCGCAATCATGACTGGATTTTACCAGCAACGTTCACCCGACATTCGCATTATAGTTTACAAGAGTAAGCATTATAGTTTACAAGAGTAAGATTTTTATGTTTTTTGGGTTTTTGCCTTGGGCTACTTGTACGATTCCCCGATGTTATAGGCTTATTACTAAACCGTCACAGCAAACAGACTTATCTTGGTTTTCCCTTGCCGCTTGATAGTACCACGTATCGCTTATAGGGTTACCGCGGCTTTTCACCTACGGCTGTATTGCGTCTGCCACCGAAGAATCTGCGTTACAGTACCTAATGAATCAGCACCATATACTCGGTTTTTAGAGCTTTACCACTCCATCCCTTGGGAATAAACCCGAAACGGTTAGCGAATGAAGTATTCTTCATCTACCACCGACGCTGGTATATGTCGCTGTGGAATGTCACTCCGTAAACAGCGTTCCGTGAGTACATCCATGTATACAGAAATAAATCAAAGAAGGAAAAGTCGCTGCCCCTACGAGTCACCGCTTTTATTTCCCCCTCTATATATAATCCCTAAAAGTGCTATTTTGTTGCGCGTTTTTGGAAGAAAAATTAAAAAAGTTTGAAAAAACTACACGGTAACGTCTTTTTCTTTCGGAGAATCGTCCATTCTGCGCGCTGCTTCGACAAATTTTGGATTTTGGCGCAATTTTACGAGGACTTGTTGATAGATTTCCTTGTTTTCGTCCTTTACAGTGTCCAAAACAAGCCGTAACAGTTCATTTAGCGTCTGAATGTTAATGATTTCCTTCTGTAAGACGAAAATCTTTGATACAAGGTCTTGCTTCCGCATAATATACCGTTCAAGCTCTTGATGGAGGTCTTTTGTGTTCCGAAAGAGGCCAAGCGTAGTTTTGTCGTCGATACCTTCCTGCATCATAGATGATACTGCGTCCAAAAAGACGCTAATCATATCAATATTGTTGTCTACCATCTTGAGCATCTTCACGTATTCGCGATAGGCGTTAATTGTATTGCTTCCTTGGTTAGCATCTTCTTGTAAATTTTCAAGGCACCACCGACGCACCGTCAGCATTGTAATCGAATCGTCTTCCATTTTGCCGCTGGAGTTGAGCTTATTGGCAATCTTCATGTACGACATACCTTTACGACGCATCTTTGTAACGTCCGTAGCTAATCCATAGTAATCTATTTTAGATTGTTTAGCGTTTGCCCATTGGAGGGATTTAGAAGGTTTAGGCTTTAATTGATTCTTCAAACTCTGCATAGACTCACTCCTTTCTCAAAAATTATTATAAAAGTGCTTGTTTTTTATCAATACATGTGATATACTCCAAGTATCAAGAGAGGAGACTGATAGATATGGCTAAAAAAGGTGAAATCACAACAACCGAACCGTTACGTACAAAAGAACAAATTGACAACATGATGAACGCAATTCCCGCAGGGAGAGACCGTATGCTGTTTTTGATTGGCATTAACTCGGCTCTTCGTGTATCCGACTTAGTGAAACTTCGTGTTTCAGATTTCGATTTTTCAGAAGGACGTATTATCGTCCGCGAACAAAAAACAGGGAAAGCAAAGAACCATCTGCTACATCCTTTGGTTGCTGAAAAGCTTCATCAATTCATCCTAAACCGTGGGCTCAAGGATTATATCTTCTGTTCCCAGAAAGGCGGACATATCTCTACGCAACGAGTCCGCTATATTATAACCAAAGCTGCCGAAGTGTGTGGCTATAAACATATCTCCACACACACCATGCGTAAAACGTTTGGTTATCAAGCGTGGAAAGCAAAACAACCCTTTCCGCTTATCATGGCGGCATTCAACCACGTTGACCCAAAAGTTACCAAACGCTACCTTGGGATTCAGCAAGACGACCTTGATGGCATGACAAGCTCTTTACATTTCGGTATTTAGAGCCTTGAACAATCGTTCGTTTTCCTGTATAATAAGCTTCATAAAAGGAGGGCGAACAAATGAACAATACCAATACCAACGCTAAAGACTTTACCCATGTCATTGCAAGTGCTGCAAATTGGAGTAACAAGGACTCGAACGGAATTATTAAGTGTAACCTTGGAAGCAGCTTCTTATTGATTACCTCTTATTGTTACGTTCCTGTCTCCTCTGTTTCAGGACAAGATGTAATCACAAGTCAAGACATAAATTCATATCTGGAAAGCAAAAGGGAACCTTAATTAGGTCCTCTTTTTTATATCTTTGGATATTCATTTATGTATATATAAGGATACAACAGCGTATCCATACTTCGTATTGTTTCCCTGTGGCTTCGTTATATAGCTATCTAAAGACAGAACCAAGGAACGCATATGCAAGTCCTTAAGCGTCTTATCTCTATCGCTTGGTTTATCCTTTAAGCCCGCTAGGGCTTTCCGAACCTCTGGTTCGGAACCACCACTTGCGTGGTGGTGTTTTTTAACCAAGGTCGATTGGAGGATTGCTAAGGTTCCATCGGAACGTTGTCGCTTTAGCGACGCTTCCAAAACGCATTGGCTTTCTTTATGCTATCGCTTATGCGATTCACTTACGTCCATTTGCGTTTCCTTTATGCTTGTCTTTGAGGCCCCTTTTACGTTACATATAGGCATCCTACCTGCTTCAAGACCTTATCCACCCATAGCCACCTAAAATCCCGCAAGCTGCCACCACCTTCCTACGGCATCGTGTGAGGTTCTTCCCAGAATCAATACGCATTGTCATGGCTACAACAATACTCGCTCCGGGTCAGAGCTACATGATTCATAAAGCTAAACGGCTTGTCTAAGGCTCGTCCTTTAATCAATCTTGTGACATAAACGGCTTTTCTCGGTCGAAGTTGTCTAATCGGTTCACGACCAAACCGCGGTTCGTTTATACTGCATATTTGCCTTCCAGCAGTCGTAACAAGAGGCCGCGTCACAATCAAGCAGTGGCAGCGCATACGTCTACTTCCCTGATTGCTTATCGACATTCTTACAGTCCCCTTCATACGACACATACCAATAGTATCGCATGGGGTCTCTCGTTTATATCACAAGTGGGTTATACCGCCAGGCTCACATCCGGCGTGAAACCGAGGGGATTGGACTACGCTACATAGATTTCTCATACATAGCGCAAGTAAACCTTTCGGAAAATGCTCCCTCTATATATAATCCCTAAAAGTGCCATTTTGTTGCGCGTTTTTCGAAACTTTTTTTATTTTTTTTAAAAAAGTTTTTATAGAGCAAATTGTTCTTATCCATGATACAAATTTAGCCCCTTTATATTGTTATCATCTCGGCATAGATTTAGGGTACGATTTTAAGCCATTCTTGAGGCCTAAACGACCCTCTCATTTCCCCATTATGACTCCATTTTGGGCCAAATTTTTGACCCATCGATGGAACCAACTGGCACCCCCTTTTGGAATCAGAAAAGCTTCCATTTTTGACCCATTTTGGTGCGCCAAGGAGACGGGGGCAATACGCGCAGGTAGGAAAAATAAAAAACGCCCTTTGGAACGGCAAAACGGCACCACTAAGCCATTTACAAAACGAACACTTTTATATAAAAAGTGTTCGTCGCCTCTCATCTACGTAGGAGATAATGAGAATCCATGTTTTTGCACGAGAAAATCACGGACGGCGTGGGAATCGGAGCTAGCAGCCTAAAACAGGCTTTTTTTATACATCCGCCTCGAACTTTTACGGCCTTGTTTGCGCCCCCTAAAATTAGTTAACTTAGTCAACCGTCCTATATATTTGTACGCGATTTCATATTCCTCCTCTCACGATAACTACACCTTGACTTATCCACAATGTATACACATAGTTATCCACAGGGTTATACACAATGTAAGCCGCCAACGCTCATTATTGTAGCCCGTCGTATAATCACAGGTTATATTTTCCCTTTTACGTTCCTTTTTTTTGTCATAATCGAACACATGAGCGACACAATCATATCTATATACACCGATATAAGGCGAGTTATCGAGGCGTTGTATATGGTTTATACCTAGAAACCCTAAACGCTGTCATAGACGATTATAGAAAAATAAGCTTATTAATACTTTTATGTTATCGACTTTTTAATACTTTTATGTTATAATATAAACAATAAAGGAGGAGATAAGAATGCCAGAGATAACAAGATTTTACGGTATTGTAATTAAGATGTATTTTAAGCCTAAAGAACATGAACCGTCACACATACACGCTATATATAACGATTATGTTGGCGTATTTGATTTGCGGACGGGCAAAATGACAGAAGGTGACTTACCTAAAAGAGGTGCCGAAATGGTTTCTTTATGGGTTAAAGAGTATCAAGCTGAGTTGTTAGCCATGTGGAAAACTCAGAAGATTACAAAGTTACCGCCATTACGTTAAAGGAGGTATACCATGATACCACGTATAAAAACATTAACGCCGTTATCAAATTATCGTTTATATATTGAGTTTGACGACGGCAAAAAAGTTATTTATGATGTTAAAGAAGATATGACGTTACCACATTACGGCGAATTAAGAACGGTATACGGGTTATTTAATAACGTGCAAATAGATTCAAGCCGTTCCGGGATTTATTGGACAGACTATATAGATTTGCCTAGTGATACCCTTTATGAATATGGACATGAGGTATAGCAAATGAATGAAATAAATAATGTTATACAAAAAATTATAGATACTCGTAAAAGTAAGTATTTATCACAACATGACATTAGTACTATAACTGGTATTAGTCAACCTATTATAGCCCGTATGGAGTCAGGTAAGAATATCCCCAGGCTTGATACACTCCTAAAAGTAGTCGACGCCTTAAGTTTAAAATTAGACATAAAAGAAAGGAATGAAAAAGAAATGATGCAAGAATTTAAAGAAGATTATTTTGAATTGGCTTCATGGTTTGACATGGAGGAAAATACGAATGATTTAAATTATGAAGATATGGTAAAGACTGTTTTATTTTTAGCATATCAACACAAAAACCCTGATTCTTGTATGGGTGAAGACACTAGCACATACAAAGAAGAAGGCCGTTTATTACAGGCCTTTATAAAAAAATATGGATTAAAAAACTAGGAGGCGTAAAATGGACGAAAAAAAATTACAAGAAAGGTTAACAAATATTACCGCCATGTTGTCCGATTTACGGGACGACATGGAGTATATAGAGGTTAACGAAGAAATGTAAGACGACTTTGAAACGGCCTCTTGTCTCCTGGAAAAATATATTAGATAAGTTTGGGCTCCAATCACGGGGCCTTTTTTCTTTTACCCTTATATATGAACATTCATTCATACGATAGCGCAGCGTCCCTATTTATCCTTTTTGCAAATATCGATTGTATAGCCATGGCGTTCTAAAATGTTCCAAAAAACAAGTAATGGTATAGTTCCCTTTCTAAATTTTTCGTTTAGTGTCTGCTGCTTTACGCCCTCTTCCTTTGCTATTTCCGTTTCTGGTGTGTCTATGTCAATAAGCCATTTTTTCCACAACTTTACAACATCCGTTTTGTCTCTCATAATAATTACCTCCATTTTTATTATGATAGCATAGATTTTTGTAATTGTAAATACAGGCAATATCCTTTATATGTCTATTTATTTCTTGTATTTTTCATGACATTTCATGTATTTTCCTGTTGACACAGGGTCAATCCTGTAGTATAATATAATCAAGGTAAGGGAAGGGAATAAAAAAAGAACTTCCTAAAAAATTTTATAAAATGTAACAGGATATTTCCTGTTACTACATAAATATAGGCGGGGTCATTCCCCTACGCTATCACGTGATAGCGTATGAGGGAAGGCACCGGGAAGAAATCGCGTGCGTGACGCTCATACACGCAAAACAGAATAGACTAGACGCAAGTTGCCATGTGTTTGTGAAGTGGCAACACGTGGGAGGCGGTAAACTCCTAGCAACTTACAGTGCTAAAAACTGTAAGAGTTACATCAATATCTAAAAGGCGACCGTATTACCATGGTAATTAAGGAGGTGAACAAAATGCGGGACCTTATTAACGCTACCACGCCAATAAATCATTATTCGGCGTGGGAAAATTTAATTGCCGGTGATAATATTTATTACGTCATCGGTGATGCTTTTGATAGCGAGACAATCACTAATGCGGGACCTTTTTCGCGTGTAAGGCCGCCTATTGTGTCTTAGACGGCGATGTTATTGACGACAACATAGCACCCGTTTACTACGTAAACTTTATAAATGCTTGCGTAGTGGACGCCGAAATGGTGCCAGGCGGTTATTACGACGTTGCTACCCATGTATTACAAGGGTACGAAAACGCTATAATAATTGACTAAAAAAGACGGCGTTAATTCGCGCCGTCTTTACTGGTTTTCTTTATGCGTATTTACGTACTTTACTATTGTACGCGTAAGAAAGCCGCTTACGTCATCACCGTTTTGCTTTAAGAGATGCGTAAATTCTGCTTTTAAGTCCCTTTTTATCCTGATTTGGATAAAAGCGTTTTTATTGTCTTTATTTTCCATATCGTCACCACTTTTTTTATGATTATACCATAAAAAAAGTGTCATAGCAATGTTATATTTTGTGTCTTTATTATTGACATTGTAGTGACATAGTAGTATAATGTAATTAAGGTAAGGGAAGATATAAAAAGCTTTCCATATATTTTTTAATATTTTTGTAGTGACATCATCACTACACAGAAAGGAAGGTGAATAAAATGCGGGACCTTTTTCGCGTGTAAGGCCGCCTATTGCGTCTTAGACGGGGACGTAATTGAGGGAAATAAAGCATCCGTCTATTACGTTGCCTTTTCTGGCCGTGACGATAGCGTAATAGACGCTGAAAAGGTTTCAGGCGGTTACGTTGACTTTTCCAAGGGCGTGCTACAAGGCTATGAAAACGGTGTCATAGCCTTTTCTACTCGTCAAGTAAATCTTGATGAGTAGATATATATTTATCAACATATAGCCGTAACAAGTTTGATTGTGTTACGCCAGTTTTAGACAAAATAATATCTAGTTTCTTTTTTGTCGACTCTGGCAACCTTATTTGAATTGCTATGGTTTTCTCTTTCTTGTTTAACATGATATCACTCCTTTTAGTGGTATTATACATCAAGTATTACCATAGTGCAAGTGCATTCCTTTTCATTACAATTAATTATATAAAATATAGTGCAGTTTAATTAAAAAGCTTGCTATTTAGTGCAAATAGAGGTATAATAAGAACGTAGAAAGATAGTGCAACAGCACTATTATTTAATTAGGAGGTAAGTAAAATGAAATTAAACATGAATTTAACACAAGAAGAATACGCCGCCGTAAAGGATTTTATCACGTGGCGTAGACGGTTCGAAAAGAATTTAAATGAAGGAATCGCGTCAATGCCTAGAAATAACTATACTTGTGATGAGTATAGCGACGGTATAGGAACGCAAGTACATTTCTTTATTCCGTCGCTTGATAAAAATTTCTTTATTCCTTAGTTTTCTTCATTTTTATTATTGTGTGGGTATCATTTAATAGCATCTCCAACATGTCATATCTAGGTTGATTATCATAATCTAGTAATTGACGGTTAGAGTATTGATATATTCCCTCACTGTTTCCGCTATTATATAAAGAGATAAAGAATTTTTCTCCCTCTTTAATTTCTAAATAATCACATATGTTTTTACGTTTATTTTTATCTTTGAGAACGCGCCTTTTACCTGACAAGATATTAGCTAATAAATATATAGAAGTCATGTCATAATAACGCGCGCCCTCATATTGCAAATGATATTTTTCATCAAAAGAATAGGCTCCATTTACCCCGTCAAGGTAAAACGGCTCATTTATTTTTATGTTGTTGTCGTCTAAAAACTTTTTTATGTAGTTCATGGTGCTCCCCTATTCGTTATCTTTTTTATGAGCGTTCACGTACTTTACAATAGTACGTGTCAAAAAGCCGCTTATGTTGTCGCCGTTTTGTTTTAAAATGTCGGTAAATTCGTCTTTTATGTCTTTATCGATTCTAAAGTTTATACGGCTAGTTTTGTTCTTTTTATCGTCCATATTTTCACCGCCTTTGCTTGATATTATATCATAAAAAAATGTATGTACAATGGGTGTATAATATAGACAAGATAAGGGAATGAAATATATTCCCTAAAAAATTTTAAAATAATTTGTACGCACTTTGTGCGTACACAGGAGGTAATCACATGAGATTAGAAGTGGACTTATATAGTAAAGGGAATCCTGTAACAACGATATTTTTAACACAATATAAAACCCTAAAGGGATTTTATCGCTATGGGGTTCCTAAAATCTTATTTTTTTATGGGAGTAAAGCAGATAAATTTGAAATTATACGTAGTGCTGCCATAGCAAGTGACGATGTAAGAATAGGAGGTTACATTAAGATTGATGGTAAATGGGAGGAAAACAACTGCCATATCGAATAAAAGAGGTGTAGGAAAATGACAGAACAGCAGCGCGAACACGCGCGCAATAATGGCTTATGGAACGGCACCATTTGCCCACTCATTGAGTTTACCGTATATGCCGTTTTTATTTATTTTTTTGTAGTCGCTTTATTAGCGGCTATAGGCGATTAATTAGGAGGCAAAAAAATGAAAAATTTTGAAGAATTTGTAAAAAAAATTAGCTCTTTTGAAGAAGGAGCGGAAATTTTTAAAAAGCTATCAAGTGAAGACAGAATAAATATTGTTTTAACCGCTACTATTAACCGCATAGCGTGGAGACGGTTGTTGACGGCGGATGAATTGGCCGATTATAGGGAAAAGAAAGCCGCTAAAAGGGAAAAAGAACGCATTCAGCAGCAAAAAGCACTTGATAAAGAATATCAAGTGCAAATAAATAAAAGAATAGACTTTTATAATGACATGCTAGGGAAAAAAGATGCCGTTATAAAAGTCGTCGAAAAATGGGGTGGGAAAATGGTAAATAAAAATTTTAAAAACGAATTATGCGCCATTTTCCAACCTGTTTATTACAGGGGTTATTACCGCGCGTATACTATAGATTTTAGCGCAGTAGACACCGATATAAAGCCTATAGTAAGTATGTCGGTATGGTACGGGGACTCTGTAGTACATTTTATAAGTGCTACAAAAAAACCCTTTGTATTAAATGGTAAAACGTATAGGCTCAATGCACCAAATGTTATTGAGTCTATAAATAATAATATGGACCAAATAGTCTTTAAGGTAAAAACCCTTAAAGACTATAAAGACAAGATTAAAGGGGTTGTAAATGAATGGAATGGACATATTGCACGCCTTAATGAGCTGCGAGAAGAAATGCCGCACGACTTTAAGGACGTGTACAAAAAAGAATTAGAAAAAATTTATCTTTAAGGAGGAGGCAAAAAAATGAAAAATTTGAAAGGTACGTACCATTTTGAAAATTGTACTTTTTTTGGTGTCAAGTGGTTACGCAATGACGCCAACGGTAACGGCGTCTATGAAATGTGCTTTTCCGATGGCTATAACTGTCAATTTGCACGTTTTAAGAGTCAAGATGTTATGCAATTAAAAATGTATGACAAATTTTATTGCAATTTTACATACAAGGGCAAATATAAAACCATGTATGTATTTAATGTCGTAAAAAAGGAGGTGCAGTATCATGTATAATTACAAACCTATTGCTATCCTTAGTGTGTCGGCGTTCGGCGGCCTTAATATATGGGCCGTTGACAATACCATAGAGGATAAAGTTTTAGTCTCTATGGATAACGGGCCGCGTCGTTGGTGCCGTGTCCATATTGACCGTGACGGCAACAGCTATATAGTACGATATAGGCAAAAATATATGTTGTCCGATTTTATGCGTGTTTGATATACGCGTATGTATAACTATATGTTTTATTTAGGAGGTAAAAATGATTAAAATTGAAAAGAAAGAAATAATTATATAAGAAATAAATATTATTGTAAACGGCAAAAAACGCCCGATTGTTATAAAGCAAGTAAAGAGCGTTAAAAGTAAAAGGGTCGTGTTTTATATTACTTGTGACGATTTAACACGCTGCTATCCTTTTTGCTCTCGTCAATATGCTGTACAACGCTTTAAGGTTGCATTGCGTGAATGGTTAACATTGATTAAAAAAGAAGGTGTTTACAATATATAGAGCTCCACGCCTTAAAGGCATAAATAAAATAAAGTTAATCGTAAGTCATTGTAATAAATGTTATCAAAGTTATGATTATAAACATTTTACAATGGTATTTTTAGATACTTATGATAATAGGCTTTTTTCTTACGTGACAGACGCAAAGGGACTAAAAAGAGGCTATAAAACATTTAATTGTTACGGGAGTGTCTTTTTACAAACATACTCATTTAGAGACACCGCCGACGATGTTATATATAAAGCCTTAAAAGACACGGCTATATTTAAACATTATAATAAATTATATAGCCGTGCAGCAAAGGCGGTGTAATAATCGCCATGGGCACATTATTAGCCGCTTTGCTACTCTTTATAATTTTTTACGCAAAGGATTAACATGAGCGTCCCAATGAGGGACGCTCTTTTTTTTATGCCTATTTTACTTGACATAGGTTTATATAAAGGATATGCTTAAAATGCAAAAAAGGTGCTACACTGGCAAACGGTTGTAGCCCCCATAGTGGTATTAAAAATAACCGTTACTAGTGGGCGGTTATTTTTTTTTGTAATAAATCCCTCTATTATATCAACGTTTATTTTACCGTTTTAAGGCCTTTTTATTTTACCATTAATGGTTTTGTATCTAGACAACGTAAAAGGCCGTTATATAGGCGTATACGTTCATGTATCTACAACGTCCCCAATGCATTTTATAGCGTTATGTCTATGTTACCTATGTAATTATATAGCCACCCCCTTTTATGCTGCTCCGATGCGCTCACAAACGTATTGGAGCAGCTTTTTTGTTGTGTTATCGCTCTGTACGCCGTTTTAAGGCACGTTATTTTCCTATAGGTGTAAATTATATGGACGAGCAAAATAAAATCGCTTAAAACGGCGTTTATAAAGGCGTTTATGTTGGCTATTGCGTCGTATCGTACTGGGTGGCCCTAATGTGGCCCCTATGTTTCGTCCTTTGTGTGCCGTTCTGTCGTCGCTCATGTCGTCCTTTGTGTGCCGTTTTGTCGTCTGTATGTTGCCCTTGCGTCGCGTTGTCGTCCCGTTTTGAGCCGTTAAAGGGCACGCAGGCGTTGAGTTGACTCAAAATTGGCGTTCCCTGCTCTACTCTTCTGACAGAGTAGACCAAGCCTAATATTTGCAGAACATATTTTCTTTTTTCTTTCACGTAAGGGAAAGTCTTATTAAGTGCACCCTTTTTCTGGAATTCTTTTGGAATTGATTCATTTAGAGGCTTGACATATTACCAGATTGCTTACTCTTTATATGCACTCTTATATTATATATATGTATTTTAGGTATAATCTATATATACTATATATATTTAATATTTACTACTATATACATATATTATTATCTTCTATATATAGGATAATTAATTATTTCAGGTAGATATACTTTTGCGTATACATACGGGAATAAACGTTCTGTTGTCTATATAGTTTCTACATGTTACAATCAAAGTGGTATTTTATTGGCTCTTTTATGGAACCAAAACGAAACTTTAGGAAAGCGAGGTGGAATTTATGGAATGTAACGAAAACTTTAGTGAAGAGAAAAAATCTATCTTTAAGAAAATAAAATATGATAGCGTGAAACAATCAGCTAAGTTTATGCGTTTAATCTTAAAACTGTTTGCTTCAGGTCTGACAGCTTCCGATTTGGCAAGATGCAAAACATTTGATGCCGCTCGTTATTTCGCCATCATGAAAAGTAATATAGATATTAGCGATACACCATATGCATGGATAAGCGAGTTTCCAAAAGAAACAGAAGATTACTTTGCGCATAGCTCTGGGAAAATTGGAGATGAGTATTTCTTTTCTATAAAGAAAAGAGGTGCTGACAAAGAATTTTACCAAATGAAACCAGAAGATTTTGTCTCGGCTATCTATAAATATTTTTACAATAATAATCCAGATAATAGGATATTTGACGGAAAGATTACTCGTCATGAAGCTGAAATCATATGCGATTATAACTTAATAGAAAAGAGTTCAGACATTGAAAAGCAAAAACTTGCTGAGTTATTTGACAAAGCTAGCGAGCATTTATCGAAAAAGATAAATATTAAAAAAGTGACCAACGCAGACGGTAAATCAGAGTTTGTTGTTTTTATTACTGATAAATTGTCAAAAGATTCACCTAAAAAGAAATCGTAAAGGCTATGCATATACCTACATACCTCTTACGATTCAACATTAGTCCCAATTTCGCAGATTTATTTTTATGGAAAATAAATCTGCGAAATATCGTAATACGGAGTGATTTCGCGTTTGGTGCCGCATAGGCGAATCACTGGGCAGCCTTCGGGAATCGGGCGGTAGCCTTTTTCGGCAGCATAGCCGCCCCATCCAAGGAATGCACCAGATTGGATGTCCCAATGCTCCTTGGCAATCCATTTATGGACATACTTGTTTGGCTCCATGACTAATTGGCGTTGGATGTCGTTCTTGTGCAGATGCTCATAAAAGGTAACGTCAGTGTGCAGCCATTCCATCTTATTGGGATTCTTTTGGTTATGCCATGTAGCAATCGTATAGACGTAATCGCCTACTTTGAAAAATACGGACGCACAGCCTTGCAAGAAAGGAACACCAAGGAATTGCGCAATGATTTCTTCTGGGATAAGCCGATTATATTTCATAGCGCGATTATAACCATGATTACCACTACGGATTCCCACAATGCGATGCTTGATGGGTTTCAAAAGCTCTACGCATTGTATAATCTGTTCGGAACCATGAGCCGCTTCGTCAAAGACGCTAGACTTGGACTGTGTAGAAGCATTATTGGTAGAATCTCCGCCAATCAAAACATAGAAATTAGGGATACTTCGAACGGTATCAATAAATTTACGCAACCGCTTCCCGTCATGGAATTTATCTCCTAAGTGAATGTCGGAGATGTCGGCAAAATACGCATATTTACCATCAGCTTCTACTTCTACGCTATTGCGATTCATCGTTATTTCTGCAATCAATTATCTTTTCTCCTTTTGCAAGTATTGCATCCGTAATCATTGAAACATAGTGAGCACTTACAGGTACTCTTGAAGGAGTCTTGTAAGTATTCAGGAATGCGGCATTTGGTGTGGTATCGGGTTTGTCCTCGATATTTGTATGGGGTGGATGGTTTATTCATCATAAACTCAAATGGGAACGCAGGAATAGAAGAGCCGGAATGGGACGGCAACTGGTCTTTAGAGGTGAATAAATCTAATACATCGTCGTATTTATCTTGGCCAACTCGCAGGCATATTTCTTGGCCTTTGCGAATACGTCGAAGTATGGTCGAGCGATTCACCTGTAAATCATCAGCTATAGCCTGTAGATTTTCATGAAGGACAAATCTGCGGTACAGCAAATAATACGTATCGTCACCAGTTTCTTTTTGTACCAGTTCCATCAGCTTGGAAACTTCTTTTCTGTACACTTCCCTATCTAAGATCTGTTGAGGCGACGCTCCATATGGTGGTATCGTCGCTACTAAAGCCTTTACGATTCGGTTTTGTTTCGCATGCTGTTTCCATTCCTCGAATCGTTCACGTCGTTCAATTTGCTTTAATGGGTTCAATAAATGTATACCTCTCATCTGTCTTTGGTAAAAATCGGGAATGCTCTAAGGATTGGTCTCGGTCACAATAAAATTTACAAGACACGATTTGTCCTACGCCTTTTATTTCTTTTCCGAGACGAATCTTTTTTGGCTTATAATTACGTCCCATTTCTTCGGCATATATTTTTCGCTCTTCTTCAAGTCTGGTAACGTCTTCGCTCCCTTTATAGCGCACATCACGGCTTAAATTCTGCCAGTATTGCAATAATGTATCCTTATCGCCAATACATCCAATATCATACAGTTCCCCTGTATTTCCGAATTCAACTAAGAAATAATGGATGACCATTCGTTCTCCTTTGCTTTCTGGATAGTTTCTAAATCTTCCATCAGTTGTCTGCATACCTCTTCTTGGTGTCGTTCCAACTCTTCTTCTGTTTTGGAGAGCTTACAAGAGGTAACAACGATTGCCACAGTAAGAGTAATAAAGACCGCGGAGAGAATCACATATATAACATCCATGTACTAATCTTTCCCCCAAATATAAAGCCCAAGGCCAGTAACCAAGAGGCTGGCAAGCATACATGCGCCGACCCAACTTGGCGTCAATGCAACCGCTGTTACGTTCGTTGCACAGAAGCCAAATGTACCGATTCTAAACATTGCGTCTCCAATTTTTACCCAATCATACTTCATGTCGCTTTTTCTCCTTTTACACACCAATCATTAAAATAAGGTAACGTCTTCGCCCAATCACAAAATTCATGCCATTCTGGAAGCGTATGGTTTTGACGTTGTTGCACCATCGTTTTAATCTGCTGGTAATTTGTGGTCATAGCAGCCGTCAATTTCATGCCACATGGGTTAGAATATAGGAGTGTCAATAAATTGTCCAAACTTGGATTTGCTTTATAGATTGCCTGTAATTCTACCATTCGTTTTACGATTTGCTTATCTACATACTCATTATAGAGTAACTTTAGGTCACTTTTGGTTAAAGCGTGCATCGTAGACATAGATGAGATAAATTCGAACCAATGGTATCGTTCCGCTTGTGTCCAAGCCTTAATCGTAAAGTCAACTGTAAATTGGACGACAACGCCTTTCAGGAAATTATCATGGCCTGTTCCCGAAGGGACAGAAGCGAGCCGTTTAGCTCGTCCTTCACGTTTTTCCATCGGTTCCGCATCAAAGCATCGTACAGGTTTATCAATAGGAAGCATCGGTAAACGGCAATAACACATAGCCGATTCCAAGCCGTATACTTGTACGTTATGAATATTAAGCATCGGCATCCTCCTCTTCGGAAGTGTCAATTAATAACGCTTGCGAAACATAAACAACACGACATGAGTCTTGTGGTTTGCAAAAATCATCTCCGGCTGCAAACACAGCATATTTCTTTATCCCTTTAGGGAGATATGCTGCAAAATATGCCGTTTCCCACGGTAAGTTAAGGTTTCTTTTTACGACTACTTGTGTACCTCGTCCAACGCCTACCCAATTAACTGCAAACTGCCTTTTAAGCTTACCTACTGCATTATAGATAAGTTTCCCAGCAGGGTCATTATTAGAAAGGTCTACCCCTTTACCTGTTTTGTGGTCATAAATTTTTATCATATTTCCAGTAAACGTTACAGAACAGGTATCTAATGAAGTGTTCATCTATATCTCCTTTATTTAACAATCTTTACTTCATTTTCATGATTTTCAATATATGTAGCAGGATATACTCCGAAACGATAAGGCCACAAAGGGCATTTCATAACAGGACAAAACTTAACCTCATCAGTTTGGTTAGCAGAGCAGTCCATGCATTTTCTCCGAATCGCCCTTATACCAGACGGGTTTCTTACGTTTTTAATTTTAACCTTCGTCATCGATAAGTAACGCCGTCTTTCTGACTCTTGTGTCTAATTCAGGACGTTCATAGCGCATCCGTGTGTATTTCTTAGTCATGTCGTCATAGACACGTTTGCGGAAAGCAAATATGTCTTCATTAGGTCTTCGATAAGCTACCGTAGTTAATTCAATGCCAGAGATTTCGATAATGGGTGCCGCAGCGATACCAATAGCACCTTGGTTAATCTTATCCATGAGTTCTTCATTTTGCGCTTCGTCGACAGTTTCCGCAAAGTTGATTTCTTCGTCGATATGGGTGCTAGCAGGGTCTTTGTCGAGCCAAACGATACCACGAGCAAGCATCGGTGCTTCATAATCAGGCAGTCCATCATGGGGATTTACTTCCCCTTTATACATCACACCACCGTTCGTTAAAGTGTAGCGTTCTGCGTCTTCCTGCGTTTCAAACACGGTAATACCATTGTCGTTATATTCCACATGGAAACCATTTTCTGCAACAACGTATGTATTCATTTGCTAACCTCCTTGTCTAAGCCTGCTTTAACTTCGTTGAATTTATCTTTGTCGATAAAGGTCAAAACCATATCTACATCTATGAAATTTAATACAAACATCCATAGGGCTGTTACGTCATCATTAGACTTGTCCAAAATGGATTTAGCAAGAAATTCTCTGTTAGTCATCTGGTAACTCCTCGTTTAATCTACTTTTTATCGTCTCAATAGAATCCCCTGTAATATGGTCAAAGGCTTGCCAATTAATCAGTCCAAATAATACCGCTAACGAAGCAATACCTTCGTCAGTTTTCAGTAACTCACTAACATCTGCTACAACTTTCTCTTTAAGCGTCATAGAAGCCATCCTTCCATAAAACAACTTTACCAACTTTTAAACTTTTCTTTACATCTACGATACGTTGGTTAGATGACCCACGGAAGCGAAGGCTTGGGTCTTTTAACACTTCCACAAATGGGCCATCCACTAATACATCACAGCATTCTAATAGTGTTTTCTTGTCCTTGTCTTTTATGATTTCTTCAAAGGTAAAACCAGAGTAAACCCATACAGGCTTCCCCGCGTGTGCCGCTTGAAGAATACATTTTAGGCAAAGGCATATATTTTCTGGCTCAAATGGCTCTCCACCAAGGAGAGTCAAACCAGAAACACTAGGATTCTCCAGATATTCCCTCAGCTTTAAAAAGAAGGAAGTATCTGGTGTTTTCCCTGCGTTGAAATCTTGATACTCAGGGTTGAAGCACCCTTTGCAATGCCTGCGGCAACCAGTAACGAACACAGTGGTTCGTATACCGGGGCCATTGGCGATGTCATATTTGCGAATTTGTCCATATCTCAAACTATCACGCACCTATAATGGAATATCTGCGAGTGCTGCCCGTTCTTCCAAGCAGTCTCTATATGCTTTCATTGTCTTCAACTGCTTCGACATCAATTCGATACCACCTACAGGGTTAAACGGAAGCGTACCATTTTTGTAATGGTAGAGGACTCGTTGCAGGCTCATGATTCTTGTATTGAGTTCAAAATATTCGTTGCATAAACGAATTTGCCAATCTTCCATATATACCTCCTAGATGTGCATGACGCGCTGACTAATTTCAGCCGTTTTACCTTTGTTAAAGAAATTACTCCCTAAATAACCGCAAACACGTCTAGTAACGGTCAAGTAGTTGCGGTCTGTATTGCCACATTTAGGGCACTCCCATTCTCCATCTTTATTGACCTTCATTTCTCCGTCGTAGCCACATTTATGGCAATAATCAAGTTTGGTGTTAAACTCAGCGTACTGAATATGGTCGTAGAGGAATTTCATCATAGATAATACTGCTTCGGGATTAGGTTTCATGTCTGGTACTTCAACATAGCTAATGTTGCCGCCTGAGCTAATTTTTTGGAATGGGGCTTCGAGTTCCCACTTTTTGTCCCAATCAATCGGTTCACGGACATCAACATGATAGCTATTGGTATACCACCCCTTATCTGTTACGTTTTTGATTTCACCGAAAAGTTCCTTGTCTTTTTTGCAGAACTTATAGCATAGACTTTCGGATGGGCTACCATATAATGAAAAACCCAAACCAGTTTCTGATTTCCATTTATCGGCAGCATCACGAAGCTTCTGTAATGTTTCTAGTGCCCATTTATACCCCTTAGGAGTTGTGTTGCTTTCGCCAAGCATTAAATAGCATGCTTCGTATAAACCAATATAACCAATGGACAGCGTAGAGTATCCGTTTTGGAGGTACTTATCAATCTTTTCCCCTGGTTTCAATCGTGCATAGGCACCATTTTGCCAAAGAATAGGTGCAATGTCGCTTGTATTCCCCATCATAGCATTGTAACGGAACAGCAATGCTTTTTTAACGAGGAGTAAGCGTTTCTGCAAAAGCTCATCGAATTTCTTTTGGTCTCCCTTTGCGATAATAGCAATCTGCGGAAGATTCAAGCTCACGACACCCATATTGAAGCGACCGTCAAACTTATATTCTCCGTTTTCGTCTTTCCAAAGGGTAAGGAATGAACGGCAATTATGAGATACAATTCCGTCTACGTCAAACAATTCATTTTCTGTAGTCACGTCATAAGCCCAAGCGTCAAACTGTAATGGTTCAATCTTGGTAATAACGCCTTTTTCTGCACATTTTTCTCGATACTCACCAACATTATTAATCTTCTTTTGGGAAGCCATGGCATTCACGAGGTCTTCGTTAGGAATAAAAGATACTTGATAGCGAATTTTATTTTTATCTTTTGAATCATAGCGGTTTAAATAAACCGATGTGTCAAATCCAAGAGATTCAGCTAAAACCATTTCTTGATGAGCTAAAGCTTTATTAGTACTACCAATCTCTACACAGCCAGAGCTTTTGCTAATATATCCGTCAGCATCTACAATACCTGCCAAGAGAGACATTCTCGCTTCTCTCGGCCACAATAAGAAGTCAGCAGGGAGTTGACGGTCTGTTTTCTTTACTCCTCCGAAAATAGAGGAGAAAAAGGTAACAGCTTCGTCAGCTTTATTAGACGGGCCTTTATCTAAAGACACTTCTTTATAGTTGTACTTCATTCCGTATTTGCTTTTATCAATGATTTTGACAGGATAGTTGAAGAAATCTGAAAGGAGTTTTGAGGTTCTTTCGATAATATCTTCTTTATCTTGCCCTAAAGAGACAAATACATGGTTCCGATAACTGCCATCACAAACCATTACGCCAATGAGCCAAGCTAAATAGGTGTCAATACTTCTAGAAGGCAAGTCTACCGTAGCAGGCGCGAAATCGACTTTATCACCAACGGTCATATCTTTCGCTAACACATCTCTACCATCTGTGAGGCGGAAAATGTGGTCAAGTGTTACAGTTGCTGTTCGCCCACCGCTAAAAGTAAAACGTAACCAATCATGAGCTTTTTTACGAATGATACGGCTCATAGGAACTAGTTTCCCTTGACTAGAAATCTTTTCGTCAGCACAAAGGATTTCTTCGCCGTCTTCGTTTTTAATTGCCTGATATTTATATTTGAGATTATTCCATGCTCGTTCAAGCGATTCATTTCTCGTTTCATTTTCTGTTTGGTATGTAACAATAGCATCCCCAACATAGCATCCCATCGGCGAATAAACTTGCCCATCATGTGTTTCGCGCATCTTCTTTGCCGAAACGTAGTCAGGGTACATCCGTTTAGTTGTACATTCTGCAGCTAATTTTGTTAAGTAATAATACGGGCTGTCTTCGTGAATATTGTGTTCATCGAGAACGTAGATTAATTTTGGAAATACCGGGGTTATGACAACACCTTGCTCATTTTTCACCCCTTGAATACGCTGTTTTAAAATTTCTTTGCAAACCATTGCGGCTTCCTTCGCATATTCATAGTCTGGTTCAAAATGTAACGCCAAAGTAACGAAGGGGGACTGGCCGTTGGTTGTTTGCAACGTGTTAAGCTGGTATTGAATAGTCTGAACCCCATCACGGATTTCACGCTTCGTTAAATCCCACGCAAGTTTTTCACATTCCTTATATGGGACTCCATACTTATGGTCTACGTCGCTATCATTTACAAGAAATTCTAAATTCCGTTCAAAGGATTTACGTACGTACGGAGCCAGGATACGGTCAATGCCGTTAATAGCTTGCCCACCATATTGGCTAGATGCAACCTGAGCAATAATTTGCGTCGTAATCGTGCAAGCTGTATGGAAACTCTTTGGCGTTTCTACCATGCACTTATTAATAACCGTGCCATTATCAAGCATATCCTTAAGGTTAATGAGACAGCAGTTGCTCATACCACCTTGCATAATATAGTCCAAATCATGAATATGGATAGCGCAGTTTTTATCCGCTTCCACCAAGTCTTCTGGAAGTAATTTGCGATACGCAATATCCTTGGATACTTCTCCTGCGATTAAATCACGTTGCGTAGAAAGAACCGCAGAGTTTTTATTAGAGTTTTCATCTCGTAAATCTTCATTGGTGCCACCAATAAGAGCCAAGATATTTTCATCCGACGTGTTTTCCTGCCGTTTATACTCATGAATTGACCGATATGCTTCATACGCTTTAGCCGTTGCGGTATTCTGTTCCGCTGCGAGTTGATAGAACACAGCAGTTTCGATTTGCTGTACCGTTGGGATGTTCTGCGGTCTCTTTTCGTAAGCACGAATGGCATCCTGTTCGATATTGTTGGCAATCTTTTCGGCTTGCCCTTTGATGTAAACGCCACTCGGACTATTCATAGCCTTTAAAATAGCGTTTACGATTTTCTGTTTCTGGAACGTTTCCGTTTTACCGTTACGTTTAATGATTTTCAATGTGCATGCTCCTATCGTTTTAGTCAAAAACTCTATTGATTTCATCCTGCTCTGTCAACGCAGAAGTTTTCTTTAGGTTCGTTGCAATGTTGTCGCAAACTTTATAACCAAGTTTTGTGGCATCATCAATCAAGGCCCGAGAGGATATTTAGTGCTTGATTCATAAACTTGGCTTCAAGACGCATACGAGCGATGTCTTTCCCTTTCTGAACATCAAATTTGTCTTACTCGCCACATCTAGCGATGCCAACTAACTGTTCATCACGTGGAAGAGCGTCTTTGATTTTATAAAGAGAATTATCGCAGAGAAGGTCATCGATAATGTCCTTTAAACAGGTTGGCATTGGCTGTTTTTTCAAAATGTTCCGAATATACCCAATGCCAACACTCATCTTGGTGTATCCAGTGCCCTCATTATCTAACTTGCAAACAACAACCTTCTTCTCCTCGTTAACGAAATGCTTGAATTTCATAATGTCTCCTCCTATTTACCTGTACTACCAAAACCGCCTACACCACGGTTCGTCTCACTTAACGTCTGTGCTTCTTTAAAGACGACTGGCACGTCTTTCTTGATAATACCTTGGACGAATCGTTCACCTTTCTTGATGGTATAATCGCTGTTCCCAATGTTGTCAAAGAGGGCTATGATTTCGCCTCGGTAGTTTCTATCAATAACACCCACCTGATTACTTAAGCGAAGGCCAGTCTTTTTACCATAAGAACTCCGCATAAAGAGTTCCATATAGTACCCTTCTGGAATCTCTAAGGCAATACCAGTACCAACAGACCGCCCTGCTTGACGAGCATGAACAGTAGTATCTTCTGGTGCGTAGAAGTCCCAACCTGCGTTACCTTCACTACTTACTGGCGGTTTCGCATCAGGACGAAGTTTTTTAAACTTAATTTCAATCCGCTTCACTGTTGCCATTACCAATCACTCCCATCGCTATCCCAGCTAGAGTCGTCAGAAGAATCGTAGCTGTCTGACGAACTGTAATCATAAGAGGAGTTCATAAATGTTCCAACAGCAACACCTGTCAAAAACCCATCATCGTCGTCATAAATAGTCTGTGCATAGCCCGAACTGTTAGTAAGACGAGATTTTTGGTTTAATTTTTTTCTTTTTACGCAATTTTTCTCGTTCTGCTTTAATCAAGTTTCCGCCCATTTTCTCTTCTCTGTTTCCAATATTTGTAGAGTTTATAGACCACTACGCAAACAATAATAAATGCAATCAAGTCAATGATTAAATACAAAGTCATGTAACTCAGTGGTGCAGCAGTGTAGCCGTAGCCACCTGCCATCGGGTAATACATGCCCCAAGGATGCATCAGTGAGCCTGCCGTCATGCCGCCCATAAAGCCACCCATGAATCCGCTAAAGCCACTGCCATAGTTGCCATAATAATGATTTACATTGGCGTAACTACTAGGACGGTTACTATTGAAGTAGCCGCCACCGCTACGACTCGAAGAAGCAGGCGTACTATTAAAGTTGCCTCCGCTTCTACTCGGTGTTGCCTTGGAGGGCGAGCCAAAGAATCCACCAATAGACGAAGGTGTTTTCGTTGGCGTAGCACTAAAGGAACCACCGCTACGAGATGTGGCAGGAGCCGCTTTTACCGCCCCAAAAGAACCACCACTGCTACGGCTTACAGAACTAGTAGCTGCCCTTGCGCCACCACCAGAGGAAGCATGGCCGCCACCACCAGAGGAAGCATGGCCGCCACCGCCTTTGGCAAGCACAGGCGCAGTAACAGCGAAACTTACAGCCATAAAAGCGGCAACTGCTAAGGTAAACGCTTTCTTAAGCTTCAACGCTAACCACCTGCGACACCAAGGCAATCGCTTCATGACCTTCATTATCTGCCAAGAAGATATAATCAAACTGAGCGATTTCCTGAACGACTTGTTCAAGCGTCACCGCACAATCTGGCGTGTAATACCCTTGTGAACCATCTGATAAATGTACTAGAAATTTCATTGCTTATTCTCCTTTAGCCATTGAATTTTATCTTGAATTGCCGCTGTCAATTCCTCTACGGTATGCAGACGGCTTTCAAATTTTAATCCATCCCATGAACCAGACACCTTTGCTAAGTCACTCGCTAGCGTATGGATTTCACGGAATCGATTTGCTGCCTCAAATTTGAGCATCTTTCTTCTCCTTAAGCCAATCTCTGTAGAATCCAAACCAGTCCTCCAAATACATCGTTACGAGCCATGGTTGACGGCTCTTTTTATGTGCCACGATAGGAACGTCACCGTTGCCATTTGCAGTAGCATCGTTAGTCGATTGCTCCATTGCCTTACGTAGATTTAGGTTCTCTACGAATTTGCACTCTACGTGGATATGCGGCAATCCTTCCACATCCCCAGCGTCACCCGTGGAACCGCAATATTGGCTCATTCTCCTTGCTTTTAAAAAGCCATATTCTCTACAAATAGAAGCAAACTCCCTCTCTCCTCGCTTCCCTTTATTGCGTGACGCTCTGCCTATTTTGTGGTGGTCAACCATGCGATTCACCCCACAATTCGCCTTTGATATATCTTTGAAGATATTCCTTGGCTTGTTTCTCGCTTATAATGCCTTTATATCGCATAGCCTCGTTTGGCGCATCGTCGTGGATAGCCTTATGACAGTCTTTGCAAAGGAGAACTAAATTGTCTGGCGTATCGGAACCACCGTCATTTTTATAAACGACATGATGGATTTCCTCACCTTTTTCTCCGCAAAGGACACACCATTTGTCACGCTCTTGGACATATTGGCGAATCTTGTTCCAGTTTGGGACATGTCCGTTACTTTTACGCTTCACGCTTTGCAATCGCCTCCGCTTTCTGACGCAATTCTCGCAAAGATAACCACGTATTATTTACCTTATAGGTGCATAAATCGCAAAACGTGTTGATTTCCTTTTCACTTGGATGGTTCAGCTGTTTATACGTAACGAATCCATCACGACGCGTCAGGCGTTTAATGCGAGTCTTTCGAGAAGCATACACATAGACGGAAACGTCATTTGGGAAGGCTTCAAATTCGTTTCGATAACGGCAATCTGTGATGATATATGGAGGCTCTCCTGCGTCGTGAATGTCGGCTTTAAGGAGCTTAATCCAAAAATCTGGGTCAATATCACGAAACCCTTGTCCTACCACTTGGAGAACTGTACGCTTCTTTCTTGTAGCATTACTTTTCTCGGCATATTTCAGGAGCAGAATCATACGCGAATCCATCATACCCAAACGACCTACGATATAATCCAAGGCTACGCCAGAGCCATCAATCTGCGCTAAACTAACGATTTTACGTACTTCGTCCCCAAAAGCAAATCGTCTCAACTTCGGGAACATCGCTGCAAAGGTATCTTTCCCTGCCCCTGCTTTGCCGACTAAGAGCATGCAACTAACCCTTCTGCGTTACTTTTAGGCGGTTCGTGATTAACAATAGTACGCAACATATCAATAAACACAGATGATTCTAATTTCAAGATTTTAGTGTGTGGAATATTGTAGACATACAGTAAATAGTCAATGTCTTGTTTAATCACGACTGCTTCTGCTTCGTCCTCAATGCGACCTGTTTGTTCATACGGAAAATCGCAATTAAGGAAGAAATTGACGTTATCAAAAGAATAGAACTCTTTTAACACTAAGTCGTAGAAAGGAGCCGCTTGTTTTTCGCCATAGATAAGACTAAGCAACAATGGTGCATCCGTAATGACATAGTCTACTTTACCTTCCATTTGCTTTAGTTTCTTTCGTTGTAACGCAAACGACAACAGTTGGTCGCGCAGGATGTACTTGTCATTAGAATAAACGGCATCTTTAACGACTTCTGGTGCCATTTCTACGTTGAATCCAGCAGCTTTCATTGCGCTAAATAAGCGTGCCATCGTTGCCGATTTACCGCTACATGGCGCACCAAATAAATTCACAACTACCATTTTGACCCTCTCTTTTCTATTGATTAGTCCCATAAAAGGGAGATTCTTACGTAAGGAGTAACTATTTGCGGTTCCTTTTCGTACAACACTTTACTGATTTGAGGGACAACGCTATCTCCATCGCTATCTGTAAAAATGATGTCCGTTGACGTTGGGACTTCTTTCAAAATATCAAGCAGTTCTTTTACGGTCATTTGTGTTCCTCCTTGTAATATGGGCAATGCATATTGACGCTACAGTAACTTTCACAACGACGGCCATCCCACGTTTCTTCGCACTTAGGAGGAAGCGTTTTTGTTTGCATAGCGGTCATCAGTTTGTCATAGCGGTCATAGAACCATGCGAGCATTTTATCGTCGTCATATTTAGGGATTTCAATGAGATATGCACGTCGGTCAAGACCTAGTTGTTTTAATTGGCTGTCAGGCTCTTTTGCCATCGCTTGCAGAATCATTTTGTCAGTTTGTATACCATTTTGTTTTAGTAGGATACGGTACATATTCTGCTGTTTATCGTATCCGTGGTAATCAGGTCTGCCACCGGGTTTCAGCTTGTATCGCCATTCCTTTTGCCCTTTGCGTTTGCCTCGTTTGAACTCATGGTAGTAACCTTTACGTTCATAACCAAGCATCATAGCTAAAGAATAGGCCGAGACGAATTTGTAGTCGTATAAAACCCGATGCTTCAAATCTATCAAGTCTGGTTGCCCAGTAACTCGCCCTGTATCATCCACCATGCGAAATTCCCCAATGCAATTCCATGGCATACATCCTTCAAGTAACGCATGGGCGGCAGTCCCCATACCTGCTTGTAAGCAATCCATTGGCGCAATCGTTTCAGGGGCTGTTAGCTTCAAATAAGAGAGCAGCGTTGGTTGAATCAACTGTGTTACAGAAAATGTTTTGCCGTCCCATGAACGAGTTTTAGAAGCAAAAATGCGTGTCGATGGAGCCAAGCACGGATAGTCGCATCCATATAAGCATTGGTCTACCGTGACAGTCTCGCCATTAGGACATTTAAAATTTTTAATCATGAATTACCTATGGCACCTCCGATAATGGGACTTCTTGTAACGAGTAGTCCTCTTTGTTGTATTTATATTTAAACAGCAACGGCCCATCCATTTCACGACGGCTCTTACTGATTTTAAAATACGTATCATTCTTGGCTTCCTCACGGCTAATAGAATCCATAGACGAATCCACTAGCGCAGGCCGCCAAACGAGCAACATAATGTCGCACGCTGAAATAAAGCTATTTGGTCCCTTAATGTCCTTATTGACTGGCGGACGAAACTTCTTGGAATCCGTTTGTAAGGCACCATCGTTTAGCTGTGTGAGCATCAGCAATGGACAATGGTATTTATTCGTAAAGAACTTCATCTTGTGAGCTTCGCTTTCATACACGCCGAAATCACTAACGCCACGTAACAGCTGAAAATGGTCAACAATGACGAAATCCACACGGAAACCGCTTTGATTCAATGCTTCCGTTACCTTTGCGATTTTGTCCATGTTCATATCGCCATCATCCACGAAGCGCAATCGGTTCCCAAGCTTTTCCTTGACTTGAGCGTACAGGTCAGCCCCTTCGTCTGTCTCAAGATACTCTAGGAGTTTCGCTTTGTTCATATGGAACAGCTCTTGCAGAATCGTTTGCATGAACTGGCCTTTCGGCATTTCCATAGTAAAAATCAAGACGTTATTCTTTTCTCGAACTAATCGATATGCCGCAATCTTTGCCGCAATGAAGGACTTACCGTTACCGCTATACGCACCAAGACCAATCACATCCGTATCCTTAATACCGCCTAGAGATTCATCAATAGACTTAAATCCAAGCCCTGTGGAACCGCTTGTAAGATAATCTTTGAAAGCCTCAAAGGAGTCATCTACGCCGCTTGCAAGGGACGAGATTTCATCCACCGTCTGGCGGTCAATAGAGAGATATTCCTTGACTTCTTCTAAAGGCTTGCCCCAACGAACAGCTAACTCATCTGCAATATCAGATTTTACGAGCTTATCCTTAACGGTCTTACAGAAGGCTGCCGCTTTCTTGTATTCGGCGGTTCTATCTGGTAGCTCGTTTAGTTCCAAATCAAGGACAGCAATGTCAAGCGGTATAGTAGGTAAAGAGCCAATATGTACCCCTGCTTTTAACAGGTCGTTATAATCTTTGCATACTAATATTCCATCTCATCCTCCCATACCGCCCAATTTTCTGAATCCCAAAGAATATGATGAGGGTCAGGCGAGCTATATAGTAATTCCAAAGCCTTATCTACTGCATCGTCATCATCCTCGGCATCTACATGGATAACAACGCGGTATTCAACGCTAAACCGTCTCATACTGATTGTTGATGCGCTCTAGCTCTTTGTTTAGGCCACCCATAGATTTCGCTCTAGGGAGGAACTTAACAGTTCGCTCTTGGATATTTTTGATGCAGGCTTCTTCTAATTTATTTACGTCCTTACCTTGATTCGCATACGTTTCGTAAGCGGTAAGCAAGATGCGAACAATCTCAGCGTTATCATATTGACCGAATACATCTTCGTAGCAAGAAAGGATGTTGCCGACCATAAAATATGCATTTTCATTACGGAACAGAACACCGTTAATGAAACCTTTAAAATTGCTTTCAATTCTACCTTCCACGCCTTGTTACGTCCTTTCGTAATAAATCATTGGTACTAAATGCAACCGTAAGAAGTGTCGCAGCCTCTATGCCATGAGGGAAATTACAGATAAAAACAACACCAATCAAAATCAGCCACATCAGTAACGCATTGAGTAACACTTCTGCGCTACCAATAGCGACTCGTTTCCAGTCAATCATATAGGCCTCCTACAGCTTCCATTTCAGTAAAAACTCAGGGTTAATCGCTTTGAAACTAACCCGATTGCCAACCATACCTCCAAAGCCATTGTCATCAATGATAGTTGCCGTTTCTATTCTATCCGCATTAGGGATAGGCTTGTGGTCTTTGATGACCTGAATAGAAGCGAGCTTCCTCAATCCTTTTTATGACTCCCGAAGTTCAAGCATAAGGTCATAATAAAGCCACCAAAATTGACGACACTATTGCTAAGGTCTGCCCCTGTAGCCCATCTAAAACCATAAGCTAAGGCAAACGCAATAAGTGCTTTAATGACAAAAATAGCGAAAACCCCAATAATCAGTACGCCACCAATGAGCGTTTTTATGATTTTTATAAGAATCCCTCCCAGCGTTTAGCGTGGATGATATACCGGACGTCTTTGCTTTCAACTACTCGTTGTTGCGGACGCTTTCCAATCGTCATCGTATCAAAAATGAGGTCTTCGTTTTTATTAAGCCGCTTACCTTTAACGATGAAAGCTATAAATTTATTTGTAATAATGATATCCCCAATATTAGGCATAAGCTTCTCCTTTCGGGAAGACAGGGCACCTAACATTTAAGTCAGGCGCATATTTCAAAATGTCTTGGCGAATGCGAGGTAATGAGCGTTTCCCTTCTGCGTCAATCGCGGGGTTATCAACGGACAAAATAATGGTCAAATCAGGGAAGCGTTTCTGCAAATCCGCTAATAACAACAGCTGTTGTTTCGTTGGTTTGCTTCCCATGTAGCCTACGCAAGCCAATCCTTGTTGATGTGCTGAGATGACATCCATGTTCCCTTCTACGACATGAAGCGTATTCGTATCTTTGATTCGCTTAACAGCACGATGATAGTTGTACAGAATTTCACCCTTTTTAAACACATCATTGTCTGCCGTATTGCGATATTTAGGCCTTCCTTCGTCTAATCGACGCTTGGTAAAGCCTACGATACGTCCATATATATCTTGGAGTGGAATAACCAGTCCAGAAGATTCACCCAGGAACCCACCTTTGGTATACCCTAGACGAAATTCTTGTATGGTCTCTGGTGTAAAATGTCTACTTTTCGTCAAGTAATCGTATAGTTTTCCTGCATGGCGTTGCATATGTGCAGCTATTTGCGTATTTTTACCAACGATGCTACGTTGCCTTTGATACAACTTATCATCTGTAGAAACCTCATACTCTTCACAAAGCTGTTCTACTGCTTGGTAGAATGGATACCCAGTGACTTCACTGTAGAACTGAATTGCATTGCCAAAGGAATGACAAGCGAAACAGTAATATGTACCATCGGGATATACCGCAAAAGATGTAGGATTGTCCCCATGGTGAATAGGACATTTTCCACGGAAGACTCCGTTACGGTCTTCTTTTAGGTCAGTATATTTGTTGACTAAGTCAACTAAATCTACTTTATAAAGTAAAGCACCTACAACATTCATTTATAAACATCCATTAAACGTAGTTGGTACTCTTCTTTGCAATATTGGCAAGCATCATCCCAACCTGCCCAATTATCAACACCACAAGAGATAAGGCTATCTAAGCGTTTGTCGTTGTTAATTAATTCCTCATATTCCTTCACAGGAATCGTTACCATTTCATCTTGATTAGTCACATACATCACCCTTTCTCATAAATTGAGCAATACGGCTAATAATAAAATCCGCACAAGGCTGAGCCATGCCGTTTCCAATCGCTTTATAACGAACGGAATCACTTGCTCCCTCAACGGCTGTCCAGTTATCAGGAAGCCCTTGGAGTCGTTCACACTCAAGTGGGGTCAACCGCCGAAGCTTTATGTTTTTATTAGCGACTGCATGACGGTCAATCGTATTAAGCGCAAAAGAACAATTTGTTTTTACACCAGTGCCATGTTGATTCGTTTTGTGGTCGCAAGTATTACCTGAGACACAATAGGACTTTACCAAAGGCACGTTGCCGCCACCAGTTCCCATAAATGCGTTGAGAGTAGGCGACATTCCCTCGTAAACCCTTACAACATCTCTACGTTGCGTACAGTCTAGAACAGGGATTTTATCGGATGTAATAGGCGCGCCTTTATATATATGAGCAGTTAGGCAATTTACTTTCCCTTTTGTTACTTCCGTTTTAGCTCCACCTTGGTCGTTTAAGATGACTGCCTCTTGAGAATTTCCACAAGTCCTTCTGGCAGCATTTTGTTTGCCTTCTTGGCTCGTCTGAGAATACCTTGGCATGCTCTGGGGCTTAAATAATATTTCATCAATACCCCCTCCTGTTCCAAAATGGTTGACAAGGAAGATTCTTTCGCGATGCTGGGGGACTCCCCAATATTGGGCGTCCAGTGTTCGCCATCCGAGCGTACCGCTTTCGCATTCAACCATTCCCGCTTTTGCCCATTTAAGTTCAGGTGTTGGAATACTGGCCGTTGTGAGCGACTCGATGACAGCTCTAAAATCCATCCCTTTATTGGACGAAAACGCACCAACGACGTTTTCCCAGACGACGTATTTTGGGTATTTACCACCTGTTTTCTCCCTCATTTCATGTATAATTCTGCTTGCTTCGAAAAAGAGACTTGAACGCTCTCCTTCGAGCCCCTTCCTATCCCCTACAACGGAAAGGTTCTGACAGGGCGAGCCTAACGTAATAATATCGACAGGCTTTAAATTATAGCCAGTGATATTCGTAATGTCTCCTACTTGCGCTACGTCGGGGAAATGCTCCGCTGTAACCTTGAGTGGCACTTTTTCGATTTCGCTTGACCATATAGGCTTGATACCTGCACGTTTGGCCGCGATGAGCCAACCTCCGATACCATTAAAGAGAGAACCAAGTGTAATCATCGCTTTCCCCTAATTTCTGGTTTCTGGGTGGTAACGTCTAAGTCTTTCCGTTTACACCAACGCAGGCGAGCACATCGTTGTAACGCCTGTACTCCCATAGATGGGCATAATTGGAAAAGTCCATCTTCTCGTTTTTCGCATTCCACGAGAATATCTTCGCCCTTAATTCCCCTTACAAGAGCGCGTCCTTTTAACTTTTTTGACGACACGAAGTCGCCAACTTTTAGTTTCATTCTGGATTTTCTCCCTTCTCTTCTTTTCTCTCTCTGAGGGCTTACTGCCTAGCTTGTCTACAAAGACGTAGACCTTGCCAAGCAAGGGAACCCAAGCGGCCAACCCTTTTGTCCGTATGGTCTTCACATAGAACCACCGTGTTTGATTTCGTAAGAGCCATACGCATCTGTCTTGCACCTTCTGTTTCTTTGCAGGGTTCGCTTGCCATGAAATAATGAAAATTTGAGGCCAGACAGAAAGGACTGCCCTAGAAAAGTCGTTGTATGACAATCTATGAAAAGCATGGACATCGTTTTTCTTGAAGTCCTTTTTAAGTTTTTCACAGTCCTTTTCTGTGAGTACCCCTGTGTACTGCTGAAAGAACATGGAGTTGCCCTCAGTAAGCCACTGAATAGCCATTGGCTCTCTACAAAAGTTCATAAACATCTGCCCTTTCGTAGTCACTTACGGCATGGCTTTGCAGTTTTGCTTCGTTGTGTAGCCTGCAACAATTCCATAATTCCGTCAGCGGTGGCCTATCTTTGGTATCCAAGAGGTACGTATACATTTCTGTTAAGTCTCCCTCAGGAGCCTTTAGGAATGTGTTCCGTAACTTAAAGTAATCAGGCGTAGGCCTGCGACCACAAAAGCATTTACCTTTGAAGTATAGGAGGCTCAGATGATGAGCTTTCTTTTTTATATCTAGTTTTTGGAATTCTTTAGGTGTCATTTACAGCCCTCAATTCTGCCATAGAGGAGGTATTTTGGATTACAAAACGTTCATAGAAATATTATTTTTAATTAGGAAGGAGGTGAAATTAAGAAATCCTCTATGGCACGAGTCAGGACTGTAAAAACAGCCCCAAAATTCACGGTCTTGTACAGCCGCTGTTAGAACGGCTCTTCTTCTTCGCTTTCTTCCACAGGGAAGTCTTCGCCGTATTCAGCCGCTTTAATCAACTGAATTTTCTGGAGACCAAGACTAAGGCCATAATTCATAGCCGACATCTTATAAGGCCGTGGATAGAACATTAAGCGACCTTCTGAGCCATTTGGGATTTCCGTATTGTCTGGGAGGGCTTCGTTAAGGCCGTTGACGATTTTAATAGTCCGTTCGGGGCCTTCGCTGCCATCTTTATTTTTCTTGAAGCGATTCACTTTCGCTTTCAAAAGGTAACGAACGTTACCTTCTTTGTCTTTCTTCTTTTTTACGCCTAAGAATGGATTCAAGACTTCTACTTCGTCTTTAACCTCTTCGTATTCTTTAGACGCTTCCCAGACCTTAGTTAAGTCTGCTTTCATCTTTTCGTACCCTTCTTCGTCAAACTCAATGGTTCCCGAATACTTACCAGTAGGTTTGTCTTTGTAAGTGTCTTCGGTTCCGTTGATTCGAACGAACAAGAGTTTCCCGATTGGTGTAAACAATTCCTTATTCTCCTTTGTCAAATAAATTTTCCGCCCTTTTGGACATGACCACATTATACATTCTTTCTTATTTTTGTCAATATATTCCTAATTTTCTTTTTTATTTCCTATTTTCCTTGACATTTTCTTTTATTCAGAGTATTCTTTTCTTGTCAGCAAAACTACATAGTGCTTCGGTTCAGGGAACACCGAACTATCAAAAGCCGCAGGATAGCTCACCTGATTAGACAACATGAGCAGTCGATTACGGCAACGGACAGCCACGTATACGCTCTACGATGGTTTCGGCTTAGGGAGACGACATCCAACAAAGGTCGGGCATAGGAGAAACTGGTGCTGAAAAGCAGGGTAGCTGTGGAGTCCTAGGGACGGTTTCTAGGCGATGAAGCAGTGATGAGGAGCGTTTGACGAAGGGCGACGGTTGTACGGCCTTGTCAACTTACCTAGACGACGTTTATGCGTCTGTCTTGGGTGAGTTTTCCGTTGGCTCAGGATACCGGCCCATGCAGTACAACATATGTCAACGATAACGTTATTCAGACATATGTGAGTAGAAAGGATGATTGAAGTGAATTTAGTGCAAGTAAATAATAACCAAGTAGTGACTTCAAGCCGTGTAATAGCTGAAACATTTGGGAAGCGTCACGACCACGTATTAAGAGACATTGAGACTCTCGTAAAGGGTCTCCCCAAAAGTGGGGACACCCCCTCTTTATTCTTTAAAACGTTCGAAGCAAACCAACAAAATGGACAAAGTTATCCACTTTACTATATGACTAGAGACGGATTTAGTCTTCTAGTTATGGGCCTTAAAGGAGCTAAGGCTCTCGAATGGAAAATGAAGTATATTAATGCATTCAACCAAATGGAAGAACAGTTGAAGAATCCATTCGTATCGGACATTCCTAAGACGTTGCCCGATGCATTGATTGCATACGCTCACGCTTTAGAAGAAAAGGACAAAGCCTTGAAGCAAATCGAAGCTGATAAACCAAAGGTTGCCCTTGCGAATGCCATTAGTGTAAGTGATGACGACATTCCTGTTGGCTCTATGGCTAAAGTGTTGTGCCAGAATGGCTATCAGACAGGACGTTCGCGTTTCTTTGCGTGGCTCCGTGAAAACGACTTCTTAATCAAAGAAGGTAAGGAAAAGAATCAGCCTCGTCAAGAATGGATTGAAAAAGGCTTCTTTAAAGTCCGTGAAGTGCCGTATAAGATTGGGACGCGGACACAAATCAATATTCGGACATACATTACGCCGAAAGGGCAAGAATATTTCATTAGACGCTTGTTAGGAGGTGAAGCCGCATGAGAGAACCGAAAGAAATCGCAATTTCTATCCATGATTTCGAACGTATCCTTAGCCTCCTTCCAAAGGACAGCTTGTCGCTGACGTTATCCACGTCACTACAGATGTTAATTGGACTGGTCATCTTGGATACAGAAAAAGGTGACAAAGAAATGCTCCGTATCTATAATGAGCAATGTAAGGACGACCCAGTTGTCCAGAAGGTGAACTAAATGGAGTTCTTATGCAACCTCCATCAGCACACCGATGCAAGCCTTCATGATGGATTTGCTACCCTTCATGACTTGACTAAACGTGCCAAGGAGTTAAACTATACGGCTCTGGCATGTACCAATCATGGAACCTGTAGCGACTTGATACAATTTTATAAAGAATGCAAAAAGCAAGGGCTTAAGCCGATTCTTGGCTGTGAAATGTACTTTGTACATGATATTAACTTGAATGAATCGCCGTTGTATCACATGTTATTCCTAGCTAAAGATATGACGGGCTATAAGAACCTTATGAAGCTTGATACCTACGCTCATGAACATTTCTATAAGAAGCCGCGTATCGACATGGCTGCCATTGCAGAGTTCCACGAAGGACTCATCTGCTCTACAGCTTGTATCGCAGGTGTTATGCGACAGGATGAGCCAAAGGAAGATATGTATCAACTGCACGACATCTTCAAGGATGACCTGTATTGTGAATTACAACCGCACTCGACAGAAGACCAGAAAACCTACAATCACAAAGTCTATGACTTCGCTAGGACTCATGGTCATAAATGTATCATTACCTTGGATGCTCATTATGTCCGCAAAGAAGACGCTCCGTATCATCGGTATTGGCTCTTGTTAGGCGATGAAAGTGACTACTACTCCACGCCTACGTATCATTTAATGGACACGAAAGAGGTAATGGATTTTATGACTTCCTATCACGGTTTTACTAAAGGGGAAATCGAAGAAACCTTTGAGACTATCCAAGAGGTTGTGGATAAATGTAACGTAGAGATTCCTTTCGGCGGACAGCACTATCCAAACTACTGCGATGACCCAGAGGCCTATATTCGTCGTCGTTGTAACGAAGGATTCAAGGCTATGAAGGTATCTACGTGGCCAAACAAAAAGGAACACATCGACCGTATTAAATACGAAATCGATATGCTCCGAAAGGTAAACTATTTGAATTATATGTGTATCGTAGACGACATGCTCCATTGGTGCAACAGAAAAGGCATCCGCACAGGGATGGGTCGTGGTTCCGTTTGCGGTAGCGACGTGGCTTACTTTATGGGAATAACGAAAGTTGACCCATTGAAATATAAGTTGCTGTTTGAACGTTTTGCCAACCCAGAACGTACAAGTAGCGCAGATAAACATTTATGTCGAGTTTGTTAGAAATAACAGATGTTAATTCATGTGAACTGCATTGCTTGCAGGTGTCTTCCTCACAGGGAGGCTAACGGTGAAACTCCTAATGGGACAACACCGTGCTAAGATTTTATACCAAAAGGAGACTTCCTTATACCAGATTTAAGCGATATGAGACCAGTTAAGGGTTATGAAAACTCCTATTTGGTCTCGCGCACTGGCGATATTTACTCTTTAAACAAAGAAGCATTTTTAAAGACAAGACCAACAACAACATCCCCTTATTTATATACTAGATTGTACCGAAATGGGAAAATATACCACACGCCAGTTCATAGGGTTGTAGCTTTTACGTTTATACCCAACCCAATGAACAAGCCTGAGGTTGACCATATTGATAAAAATATCTTAAACAACGACGTGTCCAACTTGCGTTGGGTAACGCGCAAAGAAAATTTAGAACATTCCTACACAACAATGTCGCCTGTAAGGAATTTCAGAAGATGTACATTATTCTACAATGGGGTGAAAGTTAAAGATTTTCAAAGCATTAACGAGTGTTGTCGCTATGCGGCAACAGAATTAGGGATGTCTTTCTCGTCTTTAAACAAATATCGCAAGGTTGGTAAGTATGAAATAAAGTGTAACGACTAGCTCGTAGGAGCGTAGGGCGGAAGATGAGCTACCGTCCGAAGTGCATGACACCTAAACCGAAATGGCAAGGTGAAGAGATAGTCTACTCCCTATGGTAACATAGGGTACTAAGGATTGATACGGACGTACAAACGTCTCGTCGTAGTGAACTTATTGATTATATTAAGAGTCGCTATGGTGAAGTGTATCAGGTACGCACCTTTGGCTACATCAAGGCTAAGTCTGCGTGCCGTAGAGCGTGCCAAGCATTGGATTACGACCAAGAAACGACGAATGCACTTTGTAAGAGCGTAAATGATGAACCAGAGTCACTGAAAAATATCTCTGACAAGAAGGTTTGTGACATCGCTGAGCATTTCCTTGGCCACATCATCAACTACTCTACCCATGCGTCTGCGGTTATTGTTTGCCCTAATGACATCAATAATTACACTACGATTGAACGTCAAAAGAACACCAAGACTGGTGAATATGACTTTGTAGTCGCCTACGAATTCCATGATTGCGAAGCCATGGGGCTCTTAAAGCTTGATATATTAGGGCTCCAGCATTTGGATGTCATTGACAGAGTCATTAAGGAAACAGGCGTAGATTACATGGCTATCCCTGACCGAGATGAAAAAACGGCGCAAATGATACGCCAAGGGCATACAGAAGGTGTGTTCCAGAGTGAATCGCAAGGCTTTACCGAAACGCTCCAAGAAATGCATACTGAGGAAGCCAATGACGTTATCGTTACGAACGCTCTCTTTAGACCGGGTGCGTTAGACTCTGGGACGACCAAAGAGTACATCATGCGTCGTACAGGGAAACATGCTGTTCATTACCCTGTAGAAGAGCTAAAGCCTGCGTTAAAGGACACATATGGCCTCTTTATTTACCAAGAAGAAGTTATGGCAGGAGCCAGAGTCCTTTGTGGCTATTCCTTAGGGCAAGCAGACAACGTTCGACGCATCATTGGCCGTAAAATCGAGGAAGAAATGGCTCCATGTATCGCTGATATGAAAGCCAAGGCTAAAGAAAAAGGGACGCCAGAAGAGGCCGTTGATGAGTTTACCAAGGTTGTAGCTGCTTCTGCCTCTTACCTATTTAATAAGTCACACGCGGCAGCATATGGCCTCACCGCTTGGCGTAGTGCGTACCTCAAAGCGCATTACCCGATGCAGTATTGGTGTTCCTTCTTGAATCAAAAATGCAAGGACAAGGAATTCCCTACGTATATCAAAGCGGCTAAACGCATGGGCGTCAATATCAAGTACCCTGAACTTGGACAACAGATGTGTAAAGTTGTCGGTACAGGGATTCAGCTTGGAACCAACTGCATCAAAGGCGTTGGCAAAATTGAAGCCCCAATGAAAAAGGATGACATACTTAAGGTTATGAACCAGTACCCGTCTAATACCTTAAAGGCTCTCATTAGCGGTGGTGCCTTGGATTATTTCAAAATACCACGCAATAAGCTTGTAGGTTCTATTGATGGTATCAAACGTCACCTTAAAGACCTCAATAAGTGGCACGATGCAATTAAGCGTTGGGAAGCCAATACGAAGTATAAGCCTGAGCAGTGTCAAAAACGCATCAAGGAATATCAAGATAAAATTCGGTCTGCGCAAATGAAATGGCATGTTGACCCTAAGTTCCATGACGCGACAGAAGAAACGGCCGTCTTTGGTTTCACCTTCTTAAATCCGTTTGATGGATATGATTTGTCTTTGGTGAACAACAAGACGGTATTCGCAGGTGTCGTCACTCGCTTTAAAGAAATTACTGACCGTAAAGGACGACAGATGGCGTTTGTCGATATAGAAAGGGACGACAAGAAGCCAATGAATTTCCCTATGTTTGCACAGCAATATAAAAAACTCGAAGTTGGCAAGCCTTACCTCTTTGGGTTAAAAAATAGACCTACAGGCTTTATTATGGATTCTGTTCAGAAACTTAAGAGGGTAAGCTAATGATTCCTCTGAAGGGTAGAAAGGTTACTGTTATTAACCCTAAATCATTATATTTTGGGATGACAGGCGAAATCCTTGCTTCTGATACCGATAAAATAAGCGTAAAAATCGATTACCCTAAAGGAGCTATCCCTATGTGGCAATTACAATTATTCGATAAAGAAGAGTTATGTTTTATAGATTAGGAGTATACAAGGAATGAATTTATTAGATATTGTTAATTACTTACAGTCGCATTATAGCGACGCTAATATTCAGCCAATTTTTCGTTTGGCTTATATGAAAGGGTTTCAAGACTGTAAAAACATGGTTATTGCCTGTGCGGCAGAGAAAGCCATTGAGGTAAAGCCAGAATGAATTTATGGGAGGAAACGATTTACTGTTTAGAGCTTAATGGTAAAACATGGGACGACGTAGAAGCCATTGGCTGCGGTGCGTTCCAAATTATCAAAGAGAATTTTGAAATAGTTGCTAAGGTTACAGAATACGACGGCGACTATGGCTCTCAAAGAATTGCTCAAAATTTAATCATCTTAGGTGATGATTGGTGGATATGTCAAGGAGAGTGTGACGGTGCCGAATGGTGGGAATTCAATATTAAACCAGACGAAATCATGGATAAACCAATGAGATTCGTTAAATACTTAGACGCTAATAAAGCGAACTTAACTGGTTGGAAAACATTAGGAGAAATCAACAACATACCAAAGGAGGACAAAGCATGTTAGGGTTAACACGTTATACATTATTGTGGGGAATTGGCGTTATTATTGGCTACAGCTTAGCGTTATGGGGCTTCTAGGAGGCATCTATGTTAGTCGCTAAAGAAAACGAAGTTGAGACCATTACGAAGCCAGTGATTCGGATTACGCTGACACCAGAGGAAGCTAAAACGCTAGGCTACAATCTGTATAATCACATCTGTTACTTAAACTCCTGTTTAACCTCTCCTTATAACTCAGGTCAGGAGACAAAAGAAAACATTAAGTTTTTAAAGAAGCTTATCGGCGGATTACATGCCCTTATTGATACACCGTTTTAGGAGGAATTATGAAAGAAATATTAAAAGAATGGTTTAAAGGATGGGATTGGGAACGACTTTGCTACCTTCTTATCTCTATCGTTCTCAGCTACAAATTATTACAGAGTTTGGAAATAGGCTTATTATGCACCATTTGGATTGCATTAATGAAGTACATAAATAAATGATACGAATAAAATTATGGTGGTTATGGAATGAGATTAAAGAAGAACTTAGTTATGGGTATAGATTTTATAAAGAAAATCCCCTAGATTTAGTAGCACTGGTTGTATCAATGACCAAATAAGTTTATCCCAGTTTTGAGCTATAGCTATAACGATAGGGATAATAGTAACAATGGTTTTTCATATTATGCTCTTTCTCTTGTCACTTTTTGCTCTTTTTAACTGGCTAAAATAAATATCTCCTTGGGTTGTAGTCACATAATGGTGCCCCATATATACCTCTCGACTATTCTCCATTCCTGGACCCCCATCTTTTAAGAGTTTCTTGTCTAATAGAAGTTCTGAGTACCCTTTCAACACAAATGGGTCAACATCGAAATAAACGGTAGCCTCTTGGGAAGTGGAAAGACGTTTTACATAAAAGTATTTTAGTAATGATTCTGACATAGAATCTAATCGCTCAAATGGTATGACATTACCTTCTTTCTGAGAAGATAATAATATATAGTTTTTGGTTTTGCAAGACCTAGAAAGGGGGTTAAAATGACTCGAATACTAATAGCTTTACTGGTGTTCCTTACTCCTCTAGTCTGTCACGCTGAATGGCGTACTGTGGAAGTCACTGCATATTGTGACCAAGGGTATACAGCTAGTGGTGAGTGGGTTCAAGAAGGGTTCGCTGCATCGGATGATTTACCGATTGGGACAACGGTTATCGTGAATGGGCAACGCTATGTTGTCATGGACAGGTTTGGTGGCGGTTATACCGACCATTTAGATTTGTACATGTCTTCTTATGACGACGCTGTTAATTTCGGTAGACAATATCTTGATGTGTACGTTGAACGATAGTAAAAAAGCCGCTGTTTGAGCGGCTTTTTAAGAATAAAGGAGATATTATGAATCCCAATAATATAAATAAAAAAGACCTAAGCAAGATGTGCGCAATAATTTCTATAGCGTCACTACAAACCATAATCATGTTCTGTATCTTATCGGTATTTTTTGCCAAAGGGTTTTTGCCTGGATTGATGTGCTTATTATTTGCTTTGGCGGTAGAAGGATGTATTGACTTCTTGTTTTTTCGGGACTGTTAGATATATCAAAGATGTGAACGAAAGGATGAAACAGATGAACGACCAAAACACAGCGGTAAATCCGTGTGCGTACATTAAAGCTAAATTTACAGACAAATCACTAGCATTGCGACTTAAGGATGGATACTTGGCTTCTATTGGTGCTGCTCAGCGTAAAGACATGCCAATGATTATTGAGCAACCTACAGGCGTGTTATATCTTAGGGACGACGCTGTAGACGATTTATTGAATACTATAGACTGTATGAAAAAGGATATAGATGAAAAGATATATAAAACATACACGCTTACAAATGATGTCCATACACTTCAAGCTAAGGTAGACCAACTAAACAAAAAGATTAACGATATGCGAGTACAACTGTTATTCGCTAGAGGAAATAGATAAAACAACCCCCCATGTAGTATTGCATAAATATCACATACATGGGGGTAAATATTTTATCGTAATATATAGGAGATAGGCCGTAAAAATAAATACTTAACAACGAAAACGTGTAACTTTTGTGTAACTTTTTAGGTGAAAAACTAGACTTTTTCTTGATTTTTTATGGTTTCTCACCAATTATCAATATGGTTCAAACATTAGGTAAATACTGGGTTTTATTCAGACCAGCCATCAGCAAATTTCTCTTGCTCCACGATTCCATTTCAAATCC
>OIXX01000080.1_pt1 | contig 75768 bp, 72 predicted proteins | sample 1588161 | NCBI WGS metagenome assembly OIXX01 (sample SAMN03283274) | human gut metagenome | biome: human-associated habitat; material: feces | host: Homo sapiens | place: Peru | collected 2012 | reverse complement strand
TGCATTTTATTATAAAGGCCAAACGCCACGGCCTAGGCTTATGCTACTGTCGTTTTCTTCTGTAAGCCATTTTAAGCCGCGTTAATTCGTTGGGGTATATGATTTACCTGTACAACATAAAATGATGTTACAGGCTATTATAGAATGTATTTCAGACAAAAAAATAGAGTACAGGACTATTACTTATTCCCATACTCTTTGGATTCTCTTCTATATTCTTTTCGTCGGCTATGAAATAGACGACATGATGCGGAATGTATTCCCCTTTGCTCATGGTCTTTGATTAAGACACAAAGGGATGATTTTTAATTATTATCATAAAAGACTTGACAAATGTCAAAATAATTTGTATAATCAGCTTAGCGATGGGAGACGTAATGTATACTATAAGTAACTATATATATACATTACGTCTTCTTTTTGTTATACATAAGGTATTACTTAATGTTTATCTTTATTATTAATAATTAATAATAATATAAAGTATACATTATGTATCCTTAAGTATTATTTATTATTAATTATTATAATAACTATTAAGGATAAACCTTAGGTATCATTATGTATACATTAAGTATCATTAAGTTATTCCTTCCGTCTCTCTTCAATTCGTGGAACCAACCCCCTGTATCTTTTTCTCTCCATGTGGAAAACAGCAGGAATACAAAACGGGAACAGATGAAAACAGACACACATTAAAAAGGCCACACACAAGGACTATTATAATTCCCTGTATGTGGGCTCTTTGCGTCTCTATGGCGTTATTGACCTTGCTTTGCGTCCTGCTGCAGCTGTTCTGCTCTATAGCGTCTTACAGCTCGAATAATAGTGCTTTTAGAAAGTCCTGTAAGGTTTACCGCTTCTTTATAGGTATGTCCGTTATTGATTAGTTCTACGGCATGGTCTGTCTTTGCCTTGTCTATTGGCTTGCGTCCTTCCCTATATCCTCCTTTCTGTCTTGCAATAGCTTTTCCTTCTTGCGTTCTTTGTACTATCATGTCTCGTTCAAACTCAGCAAACCCCAATAACATTGTTTTCATTAATTTTCCCATAGGTGTATTATTCATGATACCCATGTTTAGGATATTAAATGTTATCCCTTTATTTAGCAATGCCTGTGCAATAACGTTTGCGTCTGTAGCATTTCGGGCAAACCTATCCATTTTCGTTACAACTAAGGTATCACCGTCTTTTAGCTTGTTGATAAGTCCATCAAATTTTGGGCGGTGTGCTTTCGTTCCTGTGTACTGTTCCGTAATGATTGTTTCGCACCCTGCTTCTTTAAGCTTCTTTTGTTGGTCTTCTAGGCTGTTGCCCTTCCGTTCCTGTCCTACTGTTGACACTCTAGCGTATCCATAAATCATAATGAGAATACCCCCAATTCTAAACGATATTTCAAGGTGTAGTTTTGACACTTACTTTTGACACCTCATGATACCGCTATTTTACTACTTCTCATTATAGGTGTCAATATTTATAAGTTTAGACACCCATATATTTTGATGCTTTTTAGTCATATGTAGGAATAGAGCCATTCACAACGATACGAGAGCAAAGGCAAGGATAGACAATAATACCGTAATGATTTCCCTTTGTGTTTCATGCTATAGACAGTGCATACATCAAGACATCAATAGTCTTACTATCTCGTTGTGTCTGGCTAGGTATTCCGCTTTCTCGCTCGGTATCCATATGTAGTGCATGCTGTGTCCTTACGTTGCTTAGTCCTGTTGGTAATCATCAATCAAAAGAAAATACCTATTGTATGGTCGTCTCTCTGCTGTCGTCTGTGGTCGAGACGCAAAGGCAAGGGGGTAATTCCGTCGAGAATCGTTGCACGGTAAGGCCTCACGGATTTTATATATATTTCAGTGTCTGTATAAAAAGATGGTATACCAAAAAGCACCCCATGTCTACGGCTGTAGAAATAGAGTGGTATATTCTTTCTGGTCTAATATATAAAGGTGGTCTTTATGTATTCCTGTAGAACCCTTGTAGTATACTTGTGGTTTCTTGTTGTATGTATGTATTATGCTCCTTTTCTTTGTGATTAAATATTTGTTATTTTACATCTTTATTCTTCTCTTTTTATTAGCAAAATAACTATAGGTTGTTTTAAGCATGTATTACCCACATTTTCCCATTATACAAATATATGAATATAAAATTTATCTATTGACAATAAGTATTTAATTGTGCTAAAATATTCCATGTCGTCGACGGGACGTGGCGCAGCTTGGTAGCGCGCTTCCTTGGGGTGGAAGAGGTCGCGAGTTCAAATCTCGCCGTTCCGACCAATGCAAAGAGGTTTCCTTTGGGAAGCCTCTTTTTTGTATATATACTCCTTATAATATGGTATACTATATGTAAGTATGTACTTTTTAGTACAATCAGCAGGACTTATATTTCCATTATAAAGGAGTGATTTGCATGACAAGATGCACACACATTACGGTCGCCTACTTCAGTCCGACGAAGACGACCAAAACCGTCTGTACGACTATTGCCCAGGAGCTTTCTCACACCTTAGGCATTCCTTGGAAAGAACGGAGTTTTACACTGCCTCAGGAACGGCAAGAGCCGTTAACCTTTACGCCTGACACGCTGGTTATTTTCGGCATTCCTGTCTACGCCGGACGAGTGCCTAACTTTTTGCTTTCTTACGTGCGCCAAACCCAAGGAAACGGGGCCATGGGCATTCCTATCGTCGTCTACGGCAACCGCAACTACGACGATGCCTTAATCGAGTTGCGCGACCTCATGGAAGCGAGCCGCATCCACACTGTTGCAGCTGCTGCTTTCATTGGCGAGCATTCCTTTTCGTATACCTTAGGTCAAGGTCGGCCAGATACACAGGATTTAAATAACGCCCGGGCTTTTGCGCAAACTGCAGCAAGTTCGATTACGAACAACCGCTACACAACGCCAGTCCATGTAAAAGGCAATATTCCCTATCGCCCGTACATGGTGCCCCAGAAAAAAGACGGCAAACACCAAACGATTAGCAAAGTTTTCCCAAAAGTTAGCGAAGACTGTACGAATTGCGGCCTCTGCGTGACGGTCTGTCCCTTGGGGGCCATTGCTCCCGATTACCACAGCTACACCCATTTCTGCGTGAAATGTTGTGCTTGTGTGAAATCCTGTCCTGTAGGGGCACGGTATTTTGACGATGAAACATATCTCTTCCATAAAAAACAATTAGAAGAAACCTTCAGCCGTCGCGCTGAACCAGAAAAATTCATTTAAGAAAAGAGCGAATGTACGACCATGAACATCGCCATACGCCAAGGCACATTACAAGATTTAGATGCCGTTACGATGATAGAATCGATTTGTTTTCCTCCAGCCGAAGGAGCGACCCGTGACTCCTTACGCGACCGCTTAGCGGCCTTTACGACATCTTTCCTCGTCGCCGAGTTAGATGGGCAGCTCATTGGCTTTATTAATGGCTGTATTACCAATCAAGATACGCTCACAGACGACCTTTATGAGTCGACAGCAAAACATGACTTAGCCGGCGAAAATATGATGGTCTTCGGCCTCGATGTGCTCCCATCATACCAGCATCACGGCATTGCCCAGCAACTCATGGAAGAGTATATAGAAGTAGGAAAAAAGCTGCAAAAGAAGCATATCATCTTGACCTGTAAAGAGCGGCTCATCCCCTTTTATGAACAGTTTGGCTATGTGTGCCACGGCGTGTCTGCGTCGACGCATGGCGGTGTGACGTGGTATGATATGGTATTGACCCTCTAAAGACACAAAAAAGACTGTCTCCCCTCTATGGATGAGACAGTCTTTTTGTATACCTATCTTATTGTTGTGCTTCCGGTATCGCTTGGGCTTGTTCTTTTCGTTTTTGGAAGAACGGCAGTGCTACTTCCGGGAAGAGCGTATAACTGAGTACGTCTTCTGGTGACGGATTGGGGAAGCCTTCTTTTTCTAAAGCATCTTTAGCGAGCCCTAATTCTGGCTGCAAATCGTCAGCTGGGCGATGGTTAATGACCGGTTCATCGCCGATGCACATTTTCCGGAATTCATCACTAATTTTGCCGGGCACGCGGCCATATTTACCGCGCACAATGTCTTTGACTTCGTTCGTCACGATTTTATAGCGTCCATAGAGGACGTTGAGCGCAGCAGCGGAGCCTGTAATCTGGCTCGTCGGCGTAACGAGCGGCGGATAGCCCAGGTCACGGCGGACGTTTGGCATTTCGGCCAAGACTTCGTCGAACCGGTCTTCTGCGCCTTGGGCCTTGAGCTGATTATAGAGGTTTGTCAGCATGCCCCCTGGTATCTGGTATTTCCGTACAGCCGGGTTAATCTGGCTCGGCATGGTCAAATGGAACTCTTCAGCCAATTCTTTGCGGACATTATTGAAATGTTCCCGCAACGGCCAAAGCCGTTCGACATCGATATCTGTATCATAAATTGTATTTTGCAAGGACATGACCAGCGATTCGGTCGCAGGCTGGCTCGTTACTTCCCCAAAAGGAGAAAGAGCCGTATCGATAATGTCCACACCTGCTTCGATGGCTTTCATGTAGGTCATTTCACCAAAGCCGCACGTGCAATGGGTGTGCAGTTCAATAGGAATATGGAGATGTTTCTTGAGCATACGAATAAGGTTATACGCATCGTACGGTGTCAAGAGGCCGGACATGTCTTTGACGCAGAGCGAATCAACGCCCATGTCTTGCAGTTCCATCGCCCCTTTGGTGAACATTTCCATCGTGTGGATTGGACTAATGGTATAGACGATTGCCCCTTGGACATGGACAGCTTTCGTATCTTTCGCTGCTTTAATCGCCGATTCAAGATTGCGCGAATCGTTGAGCGCATCGAAGACACGGATAATGTTGATGCCGTTATCGACGGCGCGATTGACAAATTCATAGACTACATCGTCTGCATAATGACGGTAGCCCAAGATATTTTGCCCACGGAAAAGCATTTGGAGCGGTGTCTTTTTGACGTATTTCTTAATCGTCCGGAGCCGTTCCCACGGGTCTTCGTCGAGAAAGCGCATACACGTGTCAAAGGTCGCGCCGCCCCAACATTCGAGGGCATTATAGCCGATTTCATCCATCGCTTCGAGGACAGGGAGCATTTGCCGGAGCCGCATCCGCGTTGCCGCAATGGACTGGTGGCCGTCGCGCAGTACTGTTTCTGTTATTTTTACTCTTGCCATTCGTTCTGATTCCTCCGTTTTGTGAGTACAAATTGTATCTATACGTATCGTTTATATTCTCTATACTTCACAGACTCTGTTTTTAACATTACGTTACATTATACCATTTTTTTACAGAGAAATACAGGATTTTTTTACAAAGAGAGTATTCAAAAACAGCAAGGCTGACCCTTAGGTATAGCTTAACCAAATTGACCTGTAATTATAATATATTTCTTCGTTTGTTCTTCTTTTAGTGCTGAAAAGATCTGTTCTGTCTGGCCGTATTCGACGACGTGTCCTTGCCAGAAGAACGCCGTATAATCGGCAATGCGTTTTGCTTGTTCCATATTATGGGTGACGATGACGATAGTATAAGACTTCTTTAATTCAAGCAGTACATCTTCTAAGCGGCTCGTCGAAATCGGGTCCAACGCCGATGTCGGTTCATCTAAGAGGAGCACATCTGGTTCGACTGCTAAGGCTCTGGCAATGGCGAGACGCTGCTTTTGGCCGCCAGACAGTCGCGTACCGAGCATATCCAGCCGATTGGCTACATCGTCACTGAGGGAGGCTAAGTGCAGACTTTTCTCTACGATAGATTGCAGTTTTTCTTTGTCATGGAGACCGTGCATGCGCGGCCCGTAGGCAACGTTATCAAAGATAGATTTGTCAAAAGCTACGGGCTGCTGAAAGACCATGCCCACTTTTTGGCGGAGCGTATTAATATTTACGCCTTTCCCATAAATATCTTCACCATCGAGAGTAATCTTCCCTGTAATTTGTACATCCTTAATGTAGTCATTCATGCGGTTTAAAGAGCGTAAGAGCGTCGATTTGCCGCACCCTGACGGGCCAATGAAGGCCGTAATGGCATGACTGTAAATGGGCATACTCACATCGAACAAGGCTTGTTTTTTACCGTAAAATAAATCCATTTGTTCTATATTCATAGACGTAGAGCGACACATGTGACTTCCTCCTTAGGCTTGTACCTGAAAACTACGGGTAATCCATTGAGCCAAAATATTTAAGGCCAAGACGAGCAGCACTAAAATGACGGCAATGCCAAAAGCATGGACATAATCGGCATTTTGCATGTAAATATACATTTGGATGAGCAGCGTACCGCCAGGCTGAAAGATTTTCATGACCACATATTTTGACAAGAAATAGCCGCTTCCTGCCGTAAAGAGCAAGGCTGCCGATTCGCCAATGACACGACCTAAGGCGAGGACTGTGCCCGTAATAATCCCAGGCATAGCACTAGGCAAGATAATCGTGCGAATCATGTACCATTTCGAAGCACCAAGACCAAGAGCACTCATGCGAAATGATGGATGGAATACCGGCCAGTGTTTCCGTCGTAAATTCAATAGCTTTGACGAGTCTCCCCCGTTTAGCATATTCATTTAAATAAATCGCCGAACCTACGCCTAAGGGCACAGCCATGGCGAGCGTACAGGCGACGACATATAATGTATTTATAATGTTCCCTAAGATGCCGACGATCCCCTTCGTCGCACTGGTGGCCGTACTGACGAATTGCCACGACATAGCTGCAAATCCCTGATATATAATATACAGCACCATACAGGCTAACAAGAACAAACAAAAGGCAGCTGAACCATAAATGAGACCGCGCAAACTGCTATCTTTGAAAGATACCTGATGTTCGTAAATACTCTGTGTCATCTTATGCTTCTCCTCTCTTTAAGACCTTCGTCAAAATGACGTTAATGACCATAATGAAGACGAACAGGACTAAGCCAATCGTAAAGAGCACTTCCCGGTGAAGGCCGGAGGCGTAGCCCATTTCTTGGACTACAGCCGTCGTCAAGAAGCGCACGGAATTAAAAGGCAGCGGCGCGTTGACAGCACTACCGGAGACGAGGCTAATAGCCATGGCTTCGCCAATAGCCCGGCCTGTACCGAGGACGACAGCCATAATAATGCCCGATTTGGCAGCTGGCAAGAGGACGTGGAAAATCGTTTGGATTTCTGTGGCCCCAACAGCACGGGACGCATTGCGCACGGCTACAGGAATACTGCGGAGCGCAAATTCACTAATATTAATGACTGTTGGCAATATCATAATGGCCAGGACGATAACGGTAGAGAGCAAGTTTGCACCGCCTGTAAATTGATGGCTTGGGTCGTTGCGAAAGACGACTTGTTCTAGTTGATACATCAAGGGATTCAGCACCATAAGCCCCATAAGGCCAAAGATGACAGACGGAATCCCAGCTAAAACGCCGATGGCATTGCGAATCGTATTGACTGCAGCCGGTTTTGCCATTTCTGCAATATACACAGCCGTCAATACGCCAACAGGCACAGCTAAGACGACAGCTGCTGCGGTCCCGACGAGAGACGTCAAAATAACATAGAGAATACCAAATTGGGCTGGGTTTCCTTTCGGTTCCCAAACGGTCCCAAAGAGAATGTCCGTCACGCCGACTTGGAATAAGGCCGGTGTACCGCTGACGACCATGTAGACCGCAATAGAACAGACAACGAGAATCGTAAAGATGCCGCAAGCCGTGACGATATATTTAGCAGCATGTTCTGCAAAATTTCGCCGTTTTCGTGTCGTTGTGGCAGAAGATAAAGAAGCATTCATGCGTACTCACTCCTTTTCTAAAAGTGCATGAATATTCAATTTAGTGATTTTTCAAGCATCCTTGGAATTTCTGCCACTTACTATACACAGAACGTTTTATTTTTGTCTATCAGTATTTCGTATAAGTTTTGTAAGTTTTTTTGTAAAGAGAATTCTATAAATTGTTTAATATAATGGCTTTTATCCCTTCATTTCCTAGGTTTTTGCAGTAAGAAATAAAGTGAACAAAACAGGGGTCTTGCCGCTTATCTTTATGGTAGGCCAAGACGAAATCGCGTTCCCATATAGGTTCTTGCATATAAATTTCAGCAAGCCGCTTTTCTTTTAGTTCTCGCTGCACTAAATACCGCGAAAGCAAGGAAATCCCGGCCCGTTGCAAGACGGCCTGCTTGACCGATTCGGGTTTGTTACAACGCCAGGGCTTGCGAAAATGAAGATTGTAATTGGCAAAGGTCTGCTCTAAGAGAATTTCTGTACCGCTCCCCTTTTCGCGGACCACGAAGTCTTCTTTCGCTAGGTCTAACACGGATACGGTCTTACCAGCTAAAGCATGATCCGGTGCGCAGACGAGGACCATACTATCATGGAGCAAGGGAATATATTCAAGGAACGGCGAAATCTTAGCCGACTGGATGATGACCACGTCGAGACGGGCATTGAGGACTTTCTTCTCCAAGGACTTACTGTTGCTGATTTCTACGGTAAAGGTCGCCGGGTAGGTCTCCTCAAAAGCTTTTGTCAAAGGATAAACCAGGCAATCGCCAATGGTCGTCGATACGCCTAGTCGCAACATGTTGGTCAGCGTGCCGTCTTCCATCGTCTTTTGCAGTTGGTCAATGCTCTGCAAGACTTGGCGCGTCAAGTAGCGCATGTTTTCACCGGCATCGGTAAGATATATGGTTGAGCCGTTCAAAGAGAATGACGTGAAATTCTTTTTCGAGCGTACTAATGGCCTGACTGACCGATGATTGAGAGACCATCAAGTTTTCCGCAGCTTTACTCATGCTCATGTACTTACAAACAGCTGCAAAGATTTCTAAATTACGAATAGTCACTACTATACACCTCCAGTATAAGTAAATGTTTATGCTATTTTGATTATTTTCATATTTTTCAATACTCCGAGCCTGTGGTACTATGGGTGTGCAAGCGAAAGGGCCTGCACACTTAACCATTGGCTTTTAGTACAAAGGAGATACACTCATGAAAAAAATGATGATTGTCGTAATCGATGGCTGCGCGCCAGAATATGTAACACCTGAATTTGCCCCTGATTTATATACTCTTGCAGAAACACAAGGGTTCTTCAAAGTCGTCCAGAGTCAGTTGCCGTCTGTCACGAATGTCAATCACGCCTGCATTCTTTCGGACCTCACACCGAAAGATACGCACGTCGTTGGCAACTACTATTACCATCCCGACACTGGCGAAGAAGGATTCATTGAAGAACGGGGCTTCATGAAGGCTAAGACTATTTTACAGGCCTTTCAAGAAGCTGGCAAGACGACAGCTCTCTTTACAGTTAAAGGGAAAGTCCTTGGTGTTTATGGCGACGGCGCAACGTACGGCCTGAGCGAACAGCAACCGGACCCGGAATTGCAAAAAGCCTTAGATATGCCTAACCCGCCGTCCATTTACGATGGTGAAAGTACGGAATGGATTTACAACGCTGCTTATGCATGCATCAAAAAATACTCACCAGACCTGATGTACTGCACGAACAACGACTTCATTGAACCAAAAGACAGACTTAATCAATGTCCAGCATATTTGCGACGCTGCAGGCCTCCACGTCTTCTGCCTGCCTCCTCTCAAAGATAGATACGTTGCTAACCACATTTATCAAGAAGGCGGCATGGCTTACATTTTCCTGAAAGACGAAAGCGAACGGCAAGCCTTCTTAGACTTAGCGACGAAGAAACCGGAAATCGAAAAAATCATGACTGCCAAAGATGCAGCTGCCATGTACAATTTACCGGAAGCAGAAATTGGCGACTACGTCCTCTTCTCCGCACCGGGCTGCGCCTTTGGCGAAGTGGAAGGACAGCGTCTTTACACGAAAGAATCGCGGACCCATGGCTCCCTCTACGAACGGTATGTACCGCTCTTTGCCATCCATCCCCTTGCGTCAGCCGACCAGTACGATTATAGTAAAGATATAGCCGCTATTACGATGAAAGAATTAGCAAAATAGCTTGTATTGTCTATGGAATCCATAGAGAAAGGAATCAATCATGAAACGAGGAATACTTGCCTTTGTATGCACTGTTTTTGCTGCTGTAACCTTAGCCGGATGCGGTAGTTCGCGCCAATCCTTGTCTGGTAATATCCAAGTCATTGGCAGTACGTCTATGGAACCGTTATGCTCGCTCGTCTCCGAAGTGTACATGGAAAAGGAACAAGGCGTAACGGTCTCAAATGAATACGTTGGATCTACAGCCGGTATTGAAGCCCTCCTCTCAGGCACAGCCAATATTGGCACGTCGTCCCGTAACTTGACGCAGAAAGAAAAAGACCAAGGTGCTGTAGAAAACATTATTGCTAAAGATGGCATTGCGATTATTGTCAATCCGAAAGTAACCGGTGTCAACGCCTTATCGTCAGACCAAATCAAAAAGATATTCACTGGAGCCATTACGAACTGGAAAGACGTAGGCGGCCCGGATATGCCGATTATCGTCATTGGCCAAGAAGCAGGCTCTGGTACGCGCGCTCCTTTTGAAGATATTTTAGGTATTAAAGGACAGACAAAATACGCCAATAAATTAGGCAGTTCCGGCCCCGTATTAGCCCGTATTGCCGACGCTGATGGCTCCATTGGCTACTGCTCCCTCGCCATGGTCAATGATTCGGTGACAAAAGTCTCTATCGACGGCGTAGCACCGACGAAAGAAGATATTCAAAACGGCTCGTATAAATTGACGAAAGATATGGTCATGGCTACAAAAGGACCAATCGATTCGCAGTTACCAGAAGTAAAAAGCTTCTTCGATTTCATTTACTCTGCAGATGGTCAAAAACTAATTGAAAAAGTAAATCTCATTCCTATGCCCAAGGCATAAGATTCCTCATATTGTTGCTTACACCAAAAGACGTACACTCTCATAGGATGTACGTCTTTTATCGTATGCGTTTATTCGTGCCGTCATTCATGGCAAGATGCCAAGTGCCGTCTCGTGTCGTCACTTGGACGACGTGAAGGGGCAGCGCATTGTCTTCACGCCACGTAATCTCCTTGCCGTAGCGGCAGGCTAGCCTCTTCATGGTCACATTGTGATAGCCCCGGACACGAGATGTTTCGCGGCGATGATAGGAAATTACAACGTTCGCTATAGAAGGCAAGGTAGCCAAAAAGGCTGAGAGCTGCTGGCCATAACGGTACGTATCGACGAGCTCTCCCATGGCCGGTGTGTATGCTCCGCCTAAGACCTGCACACCATCATCTAAGTCTGTCGTCGCCTGCAAGCCTGTGCGGATGACGTCTATGCCGTGCTGGAGAAAGTGTTGTTTCATGTACGCTGCACGGCGAATCCCTTCAGCAATCGATAGTGGCTCATACTGGCCTTGTTGATATAAATCGGCAAGCTCCGTCTGGGCAATGACGGCTACAGGATAAATGCGGCTTATATCTGGTTGGAGGCTGCAAATAGATGCTGTCGTCTGGACTAAACTGTCCCAGTCTTCACCAGGTAGTCCCGGCATGAGCTGATGGCCGATAGTAAAGTCTTTTTCCTTGAGCAAGGCTGTTGCGCGTACGACATCAGCCGCTGCATGGCCTCGTTTTGCCGCTCTCAAGACAGCATCATCCATGGACTGGACACCGAGCTCAACGGTCTTCATGCCATACGCTGCCAACCGCTGCAGAATATCTTCATCAATACAATCAGGCCGCGTCGAACAGCGGATACCGTCAATCGTTCCTCTTTGCAGTGCATCGTACGCCGGGCGGAGTAGCTCTTCTTGCAGTGCCGTCGGTATAGCCGTAAAACTACCTCCATAAAAGGCAACTTCCCAGTACCGCTTTTCCGTCACGTCCTTCGTATAGTCTGCAATAGCCTGACGTACAGTCTCGTCATTAGGTACGTCGTGATGGCCAGTAATGCGCCATTGATTACAAAAAACGCAGCGGTACGGACAGCCAATATGGGGAATAAAAATCGGTATAATCGAGTGTTTCATAAAAATCCCTTCAAAAAAAGGATGCGGCTTTTTCTGCCACATCCTTCAAATTGCATGTAATCGTTTTAACGCTTCATGTGCTGCATGTTGGGCAGCATCTTTCTTCGTCTTACCGGCACCTTCACCTAAGACTTTACCATTGACGACGACTTCCATAAAGAATGTCTTGTCATGGTCCGGCCCTTCTTCACGACAGAGGTTGTATTGAATATGCTGCTCCCCGTCACGCTGTACATATTCTTGGAAAAGCGTTTTGTAATCTTTTCCGTAGTCCCCTGTAGCAACTAAGGCCAAATAGTCTTTCAGTTGATGGAGAATGAATTTGCGCGCTTCGTCATACGACGAGTCGATGTAAATAGCACCGACAACAGCTTCAAAGGCATCAGCCATAATGCTCGCCCGTGTCCGTCCTCCCGACGCAAGTTCACCTTTACCGAGTAAAATATAATCACCCATATGAAATTTAGCGCAAACGGCAGCGAGGGGCGTTTCACTGACAACGCTGGCCCGCGCTTTAGACAACTCGCCTTCCGGCATATGGGGATACTGTAAAAACAAGTATTCCCCAACGACTAAATCCAAAATGGCATCGCCTAAGAATTCCAGTCGTTCATTATAATAGCCGTGGCGTAATTTATTTTCGTTTGCATATGATGAGTGGGTCAATGCTTGATCTAAAATCAAGAGATTATGGAAAGACGCCAAACCAACGACGTGAATAAACTGTTCTAACTGTTCTTTTCTTCCCTTATCCATACCCAAAATCTTCTCTAATTAATCGACATATTTTTTAAAGAGCAATGTTGCGTTGTGGCCGCCGAAACCGAAGGAGTTCGAAATAGCAACTTTCACATCTTTAGCTACTGCTTCGTTCGGTACGTAATTAAGGCCTAATTCTTTTAATTCATCTTCCGATTCAGTGTAGTTCAATGTCGGATGTACTTTGCCCGTTTCAATGGTCATGGCGCAGGCAATGGCTTCAACAGCACCAGCAGCACCGAGGAGGTGGCCTGTCATGGATTTCGTCGAGCTAATGAGCAATTCTTTCGCATGGTCGCCGAAGACATTGACAATAGCTTTCGATTCCGTTAAGTCATTGAGGTGCGTCGATGTACCGTGGGCATTGACGTAATCTACATCACCAGGAACCATGCTGGCATCAGCAATGGCTAATTCCATGCATTTTGCCTGACGAATGCCGCCCGGAGCCGGTGCCGTAATGTGGTATGCGTCAGCATTGCTGCCGTAACCGCCAATTTCGCAGTAAATATGAGCCCCCCGTTTTTTAGCGTGTTCTAATTCTTCGAGGAAGACAATACCAGAGCCTTCGCCCATAACAAAGCCGTTGCGGTCTTTGTCGAACGGACGAGATGCATGAGCCGGGTCATCGTTGCGTGTGCTCAAAGCTTTCATCGCAGCAAAGCCAGCAACAGCACCAGGAGAAACAGCAGCTTCTGTACCGCCTGCAATAGCTGCGTCTAATTCACCGCGCTGAATCATGCGGAAGGCGTCGCCAATAGAGTTCGTGCCTGTAGCGCAAGCCGTAACAACACTGGAGCAGTGGCCGCCTAAGCCAAACATAATGGAAATCTGGCCAGCTGCCATGTTCGCAATCATCTTCGGTACAACGAAGGGATTGACACGAGACGGGCCTTTAGCAAATAAGCCTTGGTATAAGTTATGGAGTGTTTCCATACCGCCAATACCCGTGCCGACGACAGTCCCAATACGGTCACGGTCTTCTTCGTCTAAGTTAATTTTAGCATCGTCTAATGCTAATTTTGCTGCAGCTACGGCATATTGTGTATACGGGTCCATGTGACGCGCTTCTTTACGGTCAATGCCATAATCGGTCGGTTTGAAATCTTTTACTTCGCCGGCAATGCGTGCAGCATATTCCGATGCATCAAAGTGGGTAATCGGTCCAATGCCGTTCGTACCATTCACTAAGGCATTCCAGAAAGCTTCTTTCCCATTTCCTACAGGGGAAATGACACCCATCCCTGTAATTACGACACGTTTTTCCAAAGTGTTCACCTCGTTCTAAAATTATGTTTCAGGAATTGCTTCCATTTCACGTTTTAAATATGCAAAAATTTCGCTGACCGGCAGAATATCATGGATTTCCTGCATACGGCGGCCAGAGAATACTAACCCTGTTTCTACATCCCCTTGCTGAGCCCGGGACAATGCCCGGATAATACAATACTTATGACTGCATTTTTTCAGACAGTGGTCGCAGTGGTCTGGTTTCGGCGCAGTCCCTAAGAGGATGCGTTCCGAGAACGGTGTACGAATAGCCTGGCCCGGAAGGCCTACAGGGCTATGTACTAAAATATAATCTTCCGGCTTGTTGGCACGGAGATAGACCTTTTTCAACTCATCCGACGCATTGGCTTCGACGCTGGCTGCAAAGCGGCTGCCCATTTGCACGCCGTTTGCGCCTAATTTCAGCATTTGCGCAATGTCTTCGCCGTGGAGTACACCACCGGCACCAATGACCGGGATAGTGACAGCCGCCCGTACTTCCGGTACAATGTCCCGGCTGGAGCGGTTGGTTCCCAAATGCCCGCCTGCTTCTGCGCCTTCTACGACGACAGCTGAAGCACCCAGGGACTGGGATATTTTAGCTAGTTTCGCAGAAGATACGATGGGCACAATAGGCGTACCGCTTTCTTTTCCCCACGCAAACATGTCGCGGGAAAAACCTGCACCTGCTACGACTAGATTGATTCCTTCTTCAATTGCAGTCATTACGAGCCCTTTAAATTCTTGGGCTGCAACCATTGCATTTATGCCTATTATTCCTTTTGGTGATAATTTTTTCGCCAAACGGATTTCATGTCTCAATTCATCAAAAGGCATCCCAGATGCCGCAATAAGACCAATACCACCTTCATTGGCTACTGCTGCCGCCAGCCGAGCCGTCGAGAGTCTGATTGCCATACCGCCTTGCACGATTGGCACTTTTGCTACAAGCTTACCTATTTTCAATTCTGGCAGCTTCACTCTATTTTCCTCCAATCAAGAAGATGCCGTTCAAGGAAGTAACATGACGTTACTTCCCTGGGCGGCTCTTATTGCGTACTTACGCTTTCTTTTCCTTTTCAATGTAATCAACTGTATCTTTTACAGTTTTGATTTTTTCTGCCACATCATCGGGGATTTCGATATTGAATTCTTCTTCGAAAGCCATGATCAATTCAACGATGTCCAAGGAATCAGCGCCTAAATCATCAATGTAAGCAGCATCCATTTTTACTTCTTTTTCGTCAACACCTAACTGTTCAACGACGATGCTTTTTACTTTTTCAAACGTAGCTTCTTCACTCATGTCCATTCACCCCCTTTCAATAGAGTATAGTAGAATGTATTACTTACATTACCATGCCGCCATCGACATTGAGTACTTGGCCGGTAATGTAGCTAGCGTTATCAGAAGCCAAGAAGAGGACAGTCTGGGCGACTTCTTCCGGCTGGGCTACGCGCCCTAAGGGAATGGATTTGACCGTTTCGTCAATGACCGATTCCGGTAAATCTGCTGTCATATCGGTCTGGATATAGCCAGGAGCTACGGCATTGCAGCGAATGCTCCGCGATGCTAATTCTTTCGCAACGGCTTTTGTCAGGCCTAAGATACCGGCTTTCGCAGCGGCATAGTTAGCCTGACCGGCATTGCCTGTTTCACCGACCACAGACGAAAGGTTAATGATAGAACCATGACGCTGTTTCATCATGATTTTCGTCACACCTTTGATGCAGTAGTACGTACCCGTTAAGTTGGTGTCAATAACGGACTGCCAATCAGCCGTTTTCATACGCATCAATAAGTTATCCCGTGTAATGCCAGCGTTATTGACGAGAATGTCAATGGCACCGAACTGGTCTTTCACGGCTTTAATCATAGCCGTAACAGCTGCTTCGTCCGACACATCACACTGAATCGTCACGCCTTGTGCGCCTTTAGCCTGGACTTCTTTCAACGTTTCTTCAGCAGCTGCTGTATTGCCAGCATAAATAATTGCTACATTCGCGCCTGCTTCGGCAAAGGCAACAGCAATTGCATGGCCAATGCCACGGGAGCCACCAGTAACGATGGCAGTTTTTCCTGTTAAAAGCATTTTATCGAACCTCCTGGAAAAATTCAAGCGTTTTTTGCAACGACGGTACATCTTCTACGTTTAAGCTCTTAATTTTACGGTCAATTTTACGGTTGAAACCACAAAGTGTTTTGCCTGGGCCAACTTCGACAAACGTTTCTGCACCAAAAGCCTGCATAGTCTTCGTGCAATCAATCCAAAGGACCGGGCTAGCAGCCTGTTTGACGAGAGATGCTTTAATGTCAGCAGCTTTCGTTTCGATTTGACCACTGACATTGGCAACGACCGGAATCTTCGCGTCGTTAATAGTAATCGTATCGAGTACTTCTGCTAAGCGTTTTGCTGCCGGTTCCATGAGAGTGCTGTGGAACGGTGCGCTAACGTGGAGAATGACGGCCCGTTTTGCGCCAGCTTCTTTCATAGCGTTGGCTGCTTCTTCGACAGCTTTCGTGCTGCCTGCAATGACGATTTGTCCTGGGCAGTTGAAGTTAACAGCCTGGACTGTACCGCCTTGCGCTGAAATAGCAGTGCAGATTTCTTTGATTTTATCTTCATCAAGGCCTAAGATAGCTGCCATGCCGCCTTCACCGAGGGGCACAGCATCTTGCATGAACTGCCCGCGCTGACGGACTGTTTTCACAGCGTCCGCAAAGGACAATGCACCAGCTGCGACGAGAGCAGAATATTCACCGAGGCTGTGGCCTGCAGCAATATCCGGCGTAAAGCCTTCTTGTGCTAAGACCCGGGCACATGCCGTGCTGGCTGTCAAAATAGCCGGCTGGGTGTTATAGGTTTTCATCAATTCTTCGTCAGGCCCTTCAAAGCAAAGCTTTGTTAAGGAAAAGCCTAAGGAATCGTCTGCTTCTTCAAAGAGTTCCCGTACGACTTGATAGGAATCGTATAAATCTTTGACCATGCCTACTTTTTGGGCACCTTGCCCAGGAAATACGAATGCTGTTTTCATGCGCTTATCACCTCGTCTGTATTAATACCATTTCATGACTAAGCCAGCCCACGTGAGGCCAGCACCAAACCCTGCAAGAACGATGATGTCGTCCCGTTTCATCCGGCCCTGCCGATTGGCTTCATCGAGAGCAATCGGAATGGAGGCACCAGATGTATTGGCGTATTTATCAATATTGACAAATACTTTTTCCATCGGTAAATGAAGCCGTTTTGCTGCGGACTGGATAATGCGGATATTAGCCTGATGCGGTACGAGGAGGTCAATGTCCTCGTACTGAAGGCCTGCCCGTTCGAGGGCTTTGACCGCAGTCTGTCCCATGACTTTAACAGCAAATTTATAGACTTCTTTGCCGTTCATTTTAATATAGGTTAAGTGTTTTGCCCGTGCTTCGTCAGTCGGCAAAATCGCCACGCCGCTGGCCGGGATATTGAGATACTGGCCACCATTGCCGTCAGCACCCATATCGGCACCTAAGATACCATAGCCTTGCGGTACGTTACCGAAGACGACTGCACCAGCACCGTCCCCGAAGAGGACGCATGTATTACGGTCTGTAAAGTCCATGTAACGGCTCAAGATTTCTGCACCGATGACGAGGACTTTTTTGCACATACCGCTTTCGATATACTGCGACGCCGTAATAGCACCGTACGCAAAACCCGAGCAGGCAGCGTATAAATCGAAGACCGCTGCGTTTTTCGCACCGAGATTTTTCTGGACAATGCAAGCTGTCGACGGAATCGTCGTATCCGGTGTAAGCGTGCAGACAATAATCATGTCCAATTCTTCAGCAGTTACACCAGCCATTTCCATAGCCTGTTTGGCTGCAATCGTGCACATATCCGACGTATTGATGCCTTCCGGCGCAAAATGGCGTTCTCTAATCCCTGTACGGGAGCGAATCCATTCGTCAGATGTGTCTACCATTTTTTCTAAGTCTGCATTGGTAACCAATTTTTCCGGCACATAATGGCCTGTTCCGAGTACACCTGCCGAATTAGCTTTCACTATCATACTGTTCTACCTCTTCTTCCTCAATACTTTTGCGGATATGCCCGACGACATCTTGTTCTACGAGCTCACCGGCTACACGGACAGCGTTTTTAATAGCTTTCGCCTTGGAGCTGCCGTGGCAAATAATGAAACTTCCGTTAACGCCTAAGAGAGGCGCACCACCATATTCCGTAAAGTCTAACCGTTTTTTGAGCGATTTCAAGGCCGGATAGACAGCCATGGCACCGAGTTTAGCTAAGAAACCACCGGCACGAATGCGTTCTTTGACGAGACGAATCAAGAATAAGGCCATACCTTCGCCAAATTTCAAGATAACATTCCCAACGAAGCCGTCACACACAACGACATCGACAGTGCCTTTCGGAATATCTCTACCTTCTACATTACCATAAAAATCGATGGTCTTCAATTTTTGCAGCAGCGGATACGTCGATTGGGCTAATTCATTCCCTTTCGATGCTTCTTCGCCAATATTTAAGAGCCCGATTTTCGGTTTATCAATGCCTAAAATATATTTTGCGTAGTGCGAGCCCATAATGGCCCCTTCTACGAGATGTTTCGGTTTACTATTGGAATTTGCACCCGAATCGAGGAGCACTGTAATTCCCTTTTGCGACGGAATCGGTGTCGCAATGCTTGGCCGTTCAATGCCTTTAATGCGTCCCAGCACCAAGAGGGCAGCCGTTACAGCAGCACCTGTACTGCCTGGGGCAACAACAGCATCACAGGTGCCGTCTTTGACGAGTTTTGTGGCAACCACAATAGACGCGTCTTTCTTTTTACGAATGGCCTGTGCCGGGTGTTCGCCCATTTCAATGACCTGACTGGCATGGACAATGGTAACCCGCGGATTGGCTTTTATGTCATACTGCGAAAATACGTGCTTTATTTTTTCTTCGTCGCCAACGAGGACGACATCAACGTCACTATATGTTTCTACGGCTTCGACCGCACCGAGAACAACTTCTTCTGGTGCGTAGTCGCCTCCCATAGCATCTACCGCTATTTTCATACCATACGCTCCATTATTCCAAAGATTCTATAATAAATTTTGCGCGAAATACTTCTTTCGCATTCTTTCGTATCGTTACCCAGACGTAATATTTTTGATTGCGCTGGCGAATTACTTCGGCTTTGGCAATCAGTTTATCGCCTACTGTAACGGGCTGCTTGTATTTGATGTTGGCAACAGCGGTAATACAAACCGGTAAATGAAGTACGGCCCGGGCCAGTGAATCGGCCTGAGCATACAAACACTGGGACCGCACGATATGGGCTTCATCGACCATATCTGCCGTTGCGGTCATAATGGAAATGGCACTGTGCCCAAGAGTACAATCGACGAGTTCGCCGACGACAGGAATGGTTCCTGGTTTTGGCTGGGCTGCTTCTGCCTTCTGTTTAATGCGGATACGCATTTCCGGTATGTTCAGCGCCATGCGGTCTAAGCGAATCGTAGCGACGCTGACAGAAAATTCTTCTGCCAGTTCTTCGTCGTTAATGAATGGATTTTCTTCAATCCGCTTCTTCAGCAGACCGTGCCGTTTGTCTCTTGCTATGCGAACCATGTCATCACCTTTACAACAATTATGACCAAGTACTAATAGTACATACAACTAGAGATTATATAATGTTTTTTTCTACTTTGCAAGCCAAAAGAAAAGTATGCTTCCGTCGATTTTATCTATATCCTTGCGAAAGCATACTCTTTCCTCCTTAATATTTATCAAAATCTAATTCATTTAAGACATCACGCAATTTTTCCAATTCTTCTTTTGTTAAAGTAATGCCTTTAGTCATGGCCTGGTAATCCGGGTCCCACGACCGTAAATCAAATTTCGGTGCTCTATTATTCCAGCTAATATATGTTAATTCTTTACGCCAACCATCTTTGTTTTCCGATAAAGTACCACAAACATCTTCAATGTTAAAATTTAACTGTGCCATTGTATACACCCTCCTAAGTGGTCGTCATGGCTCCATGACGATGGATTAATGCTTGGTAACATTATTTTATATAATAGCAAATATTACCATTCTGTCAATCCATTTTTCTTAGTGGCTCCGTCTCTTCCGTTTAAAGAGGCCGCCGTGGGCTTCGGAAATATCAAAAATAGAAACAAAGGCGTTTTCGTCAACACTGCTAATGGCTTCTTTGACTTTCGTCACTTCCAGACGGGACACAACGCAGTACAAGACCATCGTTTTTTCGCGCTTATATGCCCCTTCACCGTTGAGTAAGGTCACGGCGCGACCCATTTCATGGGTCAGGCAGTGAGACACGGCCTCGTGCTCATTGGTGACGATTAAGAGGCCTTTCATTTCATCGAGACCGTTGGTCACAATATCAATCATCTTATAGGCAATGAAATAGGCTACGAGAGAATACATGGCACTATCCCAGCTAAAGACGAACCCTGACGTACCGAGAATGAAAAGGTTAAAAAACATGATGATTTCGCCGACAGAAAAAGGCGTTTTCTTATCGGCAATAATAGCCAGGATTTCCGTCCCATCGAGAGAACCGCCCCAACGGATGATAAGTCCTACGCCGAGACCGATGATGATGCCGCCGTAAATGGTCGACAAAAATGGGTCCGACGTGACGGGCTCATAATGGATGAGGAAGCTCCACCCGGACAAGGTCAAGACCGAATAGAGGGACAAAACCGTAAAGACAGCCCCTATCTTTTTATAGCCAAAAATGAAGAACGGAATATTGAGGACGACAATAAAAATACTAAAACTCAATCCCGTTACTTCAGCAGCCATTAAGGCAATGCCGACGACACCGCCGTCGATGACGTGGTTCGGTACTAAGAAGACATCGAGGCCAATCGTATAAATCAATGCGCCTATGGCTAAGCCTAGGAGGCGCCACAGATATTTAGTTTTCTTCATGACTTACCTCCTTGGTGTGCTAAAAAACGGCGGCCTATAATCCAGGCCACGAAATCATCGACCGGTTCTGGCGGATATTGCAACGACAAGGGCACGAACCGCCGCCACCCTTTGCGCGGTGTATACTGAAAATAAAGTTTCCGCCCTTCTACAGTCGTAAACTTTTCATCAATCAACGCAAAAGGCACGTGCGGTGCGTGCGCCTTGAGCCACCCTTCGGCTACAGGCTGCAAGTGCTTATGGTTCGTGCCGTTGCCCATGACGATCTGCGTAAGGACATGCCGTCCATAGGCTTCGGTCATATAATTGCTTAACTGGGGCGTAGGTACAATCTGTTTTTCTACGAGCGAGCCATCTTCGCCGACAATGGCTACGCCCGTTTTTTCTGAGCCTGGATCAATGGCAAGTATCACAGGCAGACCTCCTTTATTGCAGTGATGCCGGTTCTACCGTAATATCAATGCGGAGCGGTCCGGCTGTATAGGTATCATCTAAGGTTTTCGCCCATAAGACGACACTCGTACCACTGTAGGTTTTTAATTTCGTAATTGTATCAAACATTTCCGTTGCCGTAAGGGCACCGACTTTGCCGGTCAGCGGGTCCGGCAAGAGACCGCGCAGCTGTGCTTGCTGGTTGACGTTATGGAGGAAGCGCATGACTTGCAGTTCTGCGTTCCCTTCTGATTCTGCTTCTGAGAGGGTTTCTTCATAGACCGTTTCGCCGCGATGATAAATCAAGTTATTATCATACACTTCGACGTGGACTAAGGCCGGTTCGCCGACCATAATGTTGCCAGCCGCAATGATGCGGACCAGTTTCTTCCCTTTCTGGCTCTGCTTGAGATGCGTAATAGCATTGTTAAATTCGTCCGGCGCAATATACAGCAAAATGGCGTGTTCATCTGTAATGCCTAAATGACGGGCAATCATCGTATTGGTCTGGCTCATGGCCTGGCTCAATTCTTCTTTTGTCTGTTCGTCATTGAGGCCGCCAGTAATGACAAAACTAGATAAGACCTCTCCTACCCGGAACATGACCGTTCCTTCGCGGATATGGGTCATCGTATCATTTAAAAGCTTAATGCGATGATCCAGGACTTGGATTGTATCCATCATTTTGGCTTTCGTCTGTTCTAATTCTGCCAGTTCTTGCTGTGCTGCATCGCGGTCTTTTTCTGCTAAGAGTTTATCTGCTTCGGCTTTATCGCGGCCTGCTTTTGCTTCATCTAAGGCGACCTGCACGACCGACAGTTGCTGTGTAATCGTATCCCGTGCTTCTTGGGCTTGCTGCAAATCAAGCTGGGTCAAACGAATCTGTTCGTTTTTGCCATCTAACTGTTCCTGCTGCTCTTTGAGGAGCGTTTCATTGCTCGCAATTAAAGCATTTTTATCTTGCAGCTCTTTCCCTAAGGCTTCAGCTTGCTTTAAAAGCTCTTCTTTTTGCGCTTCTAACTGGGCCTTTTGCATTTGCAGTTGGTGCATCCCAAACAAAGCAATACGGACATTTTCCGACAAAACAGACATGACGCCCAGCGTCACAGCTGCAATACAGATACCCGTCAAAATGGTAATGCAAATAGACGAATATTTCGGCCGCATACCGAATAATTTAATTTTTCGTTTCCCTACGCGAGACCCGATTTTATCGCCTAAATAGGCGATAATTCCGCCCATGACGGCGAGAATAATCAGCATAACCCATCCGTATTCCATCATGCACCTCCTTACATACTCTTATCATATACTATAGCAGAACATTTGTCATTAATTTTGTAAAAAGAAACAGGCCAGTATAGGCTGACCTGCTGTATCTTGCTATTTAGAACGTTTGTAAATCAAGAAAATACCGGCAATACCGCAAATAATATCAGGCAAGAAGGCCGCTAAATACGTCGGAATCCGTCCGCCATTACCAAGGGCATTGCCCAAGGTCATGATGGAGTAATAAATGAGGATGACAATGACGCTCAGGCCAAAGCCTAAGGATGAACTGCCGCGCTGTTTCTGCACGCCTAAAGGCGCACCGACGAGGGCACAAACGAGGCTGGCTAGAGGCAAGGCAAAGCGGTTATACATTTCCACTTTCATCTTATTCGTATCGACAGCGTTGTCATCGAGCAATTTGATTTGATCCCGTAATTCACGAATCGTCAATTCTTCAGGCTTTTTCTGAGAATCTTTGATTTTATTCGGCCGCTGCGTAATAGGCAGGACTTGGTGATCAAAGGTCATAGTCCGCGTCGTATTTTCACCGCCAGACACGTCATAAATAACGCCATCATGCATAATCCACTGGGTACCATCCCATTCGGCATTGGCTGCTTTTTCAACGCGTACGAGCGTGTCATTTTCAAATTCTTGGACTGTCAAATCTTTCAAGGTCTTCGAATTACCGTCAAATTGTCGGGCATACATGAGGCTCGAAATATCGGCTCCCTTCGTATTCTTCAAAATGACGTGGTCTTGTGTAGCCGGTGCGGCATTATGCTTGATTTCTTCATTAATAATCGTGTTGTACGCATTATTTGCCTTTGGTACGACGTATTCATTAAAGGCCGTCGTGCCAATGGAAATACAAAAAGCCGCTACAAAGACAGGCATGGCAAGACGCAAGAAATTCTGTCCTCCTGCACGCATGACGATGAGCTCACTAGAACTCGACAGACGGCCAAAGGCCATAAGTGCCCCCAAAAGTACCGACATAGGAAAGGTAATGACAATGACCGATGGCAAGCTGAGGACGAGGACGCGAAAGGCCGCCCACCCTGACGCACCATACTGATTGATTAAGTTCGCAATTTTATATAAGCTCCCAGTCCCGACGAAGACTGCCGTAAAGGCACAGACACCAAAGAGGAAAGGGCCTATAAATTCTTTGAGTATGTATTTGTCTAATATACGCATGTGCTAGTCCCTGCCTCTTACATTCTAAATTCTTCACCTAAGTAAAATTTCTTTGCAATCGGGTCGTTGGCAATCTTTTCGGGCGTTCCTTCCATGAGGATTTTGCCGTCGCTCAAAATATATGCCTTATCAACGATGCTCAACGTTTCGCGGACGTTGTGGTCCGTAATGAGGACACCCATGCCGCGGTGTTTCAAATGGCCAATAATCCCTTGAATTTCAGCCACTGCTAAGGGGTCAATGCCGGCAAACGGTTCATCGAGCAAGATGAAGGCCGGGTCCATAACAAGACATCGTGCAATTTCGACACGGCGCCTTTCCCCGCCAGAGAGCTGAATGCCTAAGCGGTTGCGCAGTTTCGTAATGGAAAATTCTTCCATTAACGCATCGGCCTTTTCTTGACGCTCCTTTTTACTGAGCGATGTCGTCTCAAGCATGGCCAGGAAATTGTCCTCTACTGTGAGCTTACGGAAAATGGATGCTTCTTGCGGTAAATAGCCAATGCCGTGCATGGCCCGCTGATGAATGGGCAAATCCGTAATATCTTTGTTATCAATCGTAATGGAGCCCTTCGTGGGATGCTCAATGCCGACAATCATATAGAAAGTCGTCGTCTTGCCGGCACCGTTAGGGCCCAGCAAGCCGACGACTTCTCCTTGTCCGACACGAATACTGACACCGTTTACAGCAATTTTGTCTTTATATAGTTTTACGAGTTCTTTGGTTTCTATATACATGCCATACCCCTCGTCTCATTACTCACTACCAGGCATAATGACGACCGTCGAACGGCTCATGGTCTGGACAGAATTATCAGCAAGGCAAATCAAGACATTGTCGCCTGTCAGGGAATTGCCATTTTGCGTAGCATTGACGTTGCCTGTCAAATGAATGACACCGTCGTTGAGATTAGGTGTCTGCGTGTACACAGCTTGATTAGCATAGGCAATGAGATTATCCTTCGGTGATTCAATATGGACATTGCCTGTACCGACGGCTTTGATTTGCTTAAACCACGCGTCAATGTGGTCAGCCCACAGCTGCGAACCTTGGGCTTCTAAGTAGCCGTTGCCCGTAATGATGCTGTAGTCCTGGTCTAAGTAATATTCTATTTTATCGCCGTTCGCTTTTTTATCGCCATTGACGGCACGGACACTGCCTGTAGCGACGATATAGTTTTTATTCGTCGAATGCAGTTTATCTGCATTGAGCTGCATGTCCGGCTGGCTCACAGCGACATTCCCTTCCATATCGGCTTCAGCAGTCTGTAAATTATAGACTGCTTTGTTGCCGGTCATCGTCGCTTGGTCCCGAACGATGACGACATTCCCCGTCGCCGTAGCGACCTGAGTTTTGCCGTTGTAGTCGAGTCTATCAGCCGTGACCGATACAGACGGGCCGTCAGCTGCAATGGACAAGGCAGCAGGTATGAGTAAGAGTGCTGCTACGACGGCAGCTAGTATTTTTCTATTCTGTAATCTCATCATCATCTTATTCTCCCTTAGTCACTTGCGCATGACCTGTGAGCGATACGTTATCAAGGCTCGTATTCGTTTCAAAGGCATCGGCCTTGAGCGTCGTCTGGTCATGACGCTGAATGACGACATGGCCGCCTTTGACCATGTGTGTACCCATATTATAATACACTGTACCGTCTGTCTGCAATGTATCGCCTACATTTGTCGACGCTGATACGGGCGGTTGAATGGTAATCAACTGCTGTTTTTTATCAGCTGAGCCTTTTGGCGACGTAATCGTCAGTTCTGTCCCATCTTCGCTAATGAGCAAGGCCTTTGGATTGGTAAAATACATAATCTGCGTATCTGGGTCAACCATGATTTTATCAGCCGTCAGCTGCCAGACGAGTTTGCCGTCTTTCTTTTCTTCGAGCTCTGTCCCTTCGAATTGGATGAGTTTTTCTGGATTAGGCGGCGCATCCGGTGTTTTTGTGGGATTCATAAAGCTATAGAGCATACATGCAAAGCCTACTACGACGATAATACCGATAATCGTAAGCTTATGGTCTTTTAGTTTTTGTACAAACACGGCCTACGCCTCCGGTTTCTCTTGTAACGCAATAATATCTTCAGGCTCTGTACTCCATCGATGCTGGAACCACAACCATTCTGTCGGGTGTTGGCGAATAAATTGTTCTGTCAGTATGGCCATTTTCCGCGTCAGCCATGCAACGTCTTCGTCTTTATTGCCTGTGTCTTCATAATGCATGACTTCGCCAATGACGACACGGTGGCGATGATGTTCATCATGAACGGCAAAAATCGGCAAAATCGGCGAATGGAATTTTTGGGCAAACATAGCCGGTCCCTTTGGCGTAGACGACATTTTCCCTAAAAATTCTTGGGGCACGCCGTGGAAGCCACCGTCTTGGTCAGCTAAAAAGCCAAGGATTTTTTTCCGCTTTAAGGCTCTTGCAGCAATAATCATTTCGTTGCCGCCGCGAGCAAAGACTTCCAGGCCCATCATTTCGCGGTTTTCATTTAAGAGCCGCGTTACTTGGTCGTTTGGCTGTTTCTTGACGATTGTCGTCGTCGGATAGCCATACAAGGCTAAGGACGCACCCATCCATTCCCAGTTGCCAATATGACCGGTCAAGACGATAACGCCTTTATTTTCTTTAAGGGCTGCGTCGAGCCGTTCAGGATGGTCCAAGGTCACGTATTTCGAGATATTATCTTTATTTAACTTCGGTGTATATAAAATTTCCATCAAAGACTGGCCTAAATTCCGAAAGAGCTCGTCCATGATGCGATTCGCTTCTTTTTCATCACACTGCATACCGCGCATGAGCTGAAAAATACCGCGTTTTCGTTGTTTTTTAAGGATTTTTCCAACTAAAGGACCGAGTGTGCGCCCTAATGAAATGATGGTAGAATAGGGCAGCTGACAAAGAATTTTGCCCAGTCCCCGTGCCAGATGGTACTGCCAATCATGAAACACAATACAGACGCTCCTTTCGCTTATTGCTTCAAAATCATTGCCCCTTGTACATATTGGGCGACGACCTGTTGCCACTGGTCTTGTTCTTTTAAAATATATTCGACAAATTCCCGTAATGCCCCGTGACCGCCGGCATAAGCCGAAATGAAATCGGCAGCGTCGCGCGCTTCAGCACAGCCATCAGCAGGAGTACCGCCGAGACCGGCACGCTGAATTAAGGCCGCATCATTGAGGTCATCGCCCATATAAGCTACTTCATCTAAGGCAAAGCCTTCGCGGCGGCACAAGTCTTCCATAGCCGGGACCTTTTGCCCGGCATTTTGGATGACGTAATCGACATGTAAGTCAGCGGCCCGTTTTGCGACCATTTCGGACAACCGTCCCGTGACGACAGCCGTCTTCAGGCCAGCTGCACGGCCCAAAGAAATGCCCATGCCGTCGCGCACGGAAAAGGCTTTCATGGCATCGCCAGACGGGCCATAATAGAGCATGCCGTCTGTGAGCACGCCGTCTACGTCAAAGGCTACGAGACGAATCGTCTTGGCCCATCCCATTAGACTACACCTTGACGAAGTAAATCCGTTAAGTGAATCATGCCGACAGCAACATGGTCTTTATCGACTACAGGTAAGACCGTAATGGGGCGGGGCTGATTTTTTTCCATAATGTGCAGTGCTTCTGCAGCGAGTTTATCATTCTGAATGACTCGCGGGCTCTTGGTCATCATAGCATCGACAGGCCACTGCAAGAAATTGGAGCCCGTTTCGAGGCCGCGCCGTACGTCGCCATCAGTAACGAGGCCAATGAGCTTGCCGTCTTCATCGACGACAGATACAGCACCTAAGCCTTTTTCGGTCATCATGAAGAGCGCGTCTTGGACGGTGCTGTCTTCGGAAATCACCGAGTTATCTGTGCCTTTATGCATAACGTTTTCGACCGTTAAGAGTAATTTCCGGCCGAGGGCTCCGCCTGGATGGAAAATAGCAAACTGATTCTTTGTGAAATGATGGGCCGACAATAAGCAAACAGCTAAGGCATCACCTAAAGCTAAGGCGACAGTCGTGCTCGTCGTCGGTGCAAGACCCAAAGGGCACGCTTCTTTTTCGACAGATGCATCGAGGATGATATCTGAGTTTTTAGCCAATGTCGAATTATGATTGCCAACGACAGCAATTAATTTTGCACCAATTCGTTTCAAAGAGGGCAAAATATTTAAAATTTCCATCGTTTCGCCGCTATTCGAAAAGGCTAAGACAATATCTTCGCCTGTGACCATACCTAAGTCACCATGAATCCCTTCCGCAGGATGAAGGAAAATAGACGGTGTGCCTGTACTCGACAGGGTTGCTGCTACTTTCCGGGCAATATGGCCCGATTTGCCCATGCCCGTAACGATGACACGGCCTTTCGATTCCATAATCATATGGACTGCGTTGACAAAATTTTGGTCTAACGTAGGAATGAGTTTTTCAATACCTGTTGCTTCTTGCTGCAACACGTCTCTTGCTTCTGCTAATATATCCATACTCCCTATCACCTCTGTTAGTCTTTTGCCGTACTCTGGCTGTTTTTCACAATATTATGAATGGCAATCATATCTTTGAGGACTGCTTCTACTTGTGTTAAATAGAGCATATTCGGGCCGTCGCTCAAGGCTTCTTTTGGATTGTCATGGACTTCCATGAAGACCCCGTCAATACCGGAACCTGCGGCCGCCCGGGCTAAGTTGCCAATGAACTGCCGTTGGCCGGACGATTTCGTACCAGCCCCACCAGGCAGCTGCACGCTGTGGGTCGCATCAAAGACGACAGGATAGCCAAAGCTGCGCATAATCGGGAAGCCCCGCATATCGACGACGAGATTATGATAGCCAAAGGAATAGCCCCGTTCTGTTAAGAGGAGATTTTCATTGCCTTCGTGCGTCACTTTGCGGATGACGTTGCCCATGTCTTCTGGCGCCATGAACTGGCCTTTTTTGACATTGACACATTTGCCGGTCTTCGCAGCTGCTTCAAGCAAATCTGTTTGTCTGCACAAGAACGCCGGAATTTGAATGACATCGAGCACTTCTGCTGCTGGTTCAACTTGGTCTACAGCATGGACATCGCTGACGATAGGTACTTGTAATTCGTCTTTAATGGCTTTTAAAATCTTTAAGCCTTCGACGATGCCCGGGCCGCGGTACGAATCATAAGACGAACGGTTTGCTTTGTCGTACGATGCTTTAAAAATATAGGTCACACCTAAACGCTGGCAAATGTCTTTCATCACTTTGCCAATGTTTAAAATGCGGTCATAATCTTCGATGACACACGGGCCAGCCATGACAAAGAGATTGCCATTGCCGCCAACAGTCGTCTGGCCAATGGTGACTTGTTTTACAGGTTCCATAGATTACTCTCCTTTATGGGCAAAATAGTTTCGTATATGTTGTAAATCTTCTGGCGTATCGATGCCAATAAACTGATGATTTGTTTTAATTACTTTTATCTTATATCCATTTTCGAGAACGCGCAACTGTTCGAGCGATTCCACTTGTTCTGCCGGGGTCTGGGCCATCTTAGCATACTGCAAGAGGAAATCCCGTTTATACGCGTAAATGCCAATGTGTTTGTACGGATGGATAGCGGCAGTAAAGGGATTGCGCGGATACGGAATAAGAGAACGAGAAAAATACATGGCTTCGTCGTGCTGATTCATAATGACTTTGACTGCACTCGGGTCGTTGTATTCTTCTTCCTTCATCGGTGTCGCTACCGTTGCCATGGCTAAGTCCGGGTCGTCTTCAAAGGCCTGGCACAACGCGTCAATGACATCTGGTGCAATGAGCGGTTCGTCCCCTTGAACATTGACGACTACGTCAACATCTGGAAAATGGCCTACTGCTTCAGCCAGTCGGTCCGTCCCATTGACATGGTCTTCGCGAGTCATGACGGCATGGCCGCCAAAGGTCACGACGGTATCGTAGACTTTGGGATTATCTACAGCAACGACGACCTTTTCTACTTTCGTCGCTTGTACAGCTTGTTCATAGACGCGCTGAATCATCGGTTCTCCGTCAATATCGGCTAAGGGTTTTCCCGGCAGCCGCGTCGACGCGTACCGCGAAGGGATAATGCAGATGAATTTCATAGTTTCGTACCCTCCATAACTCCTTGCAGGAGATATTGTAATTCTTCTTTACCTTCAATAATCTCTATATCCATGCCGAGTACATAGAGCGGTACATCTAAGGCTTGTACGGCATCTTTCGGCATTTTAATGGCATCTTTTTCCGTCGTAATGAGGACCGTATTGTTTTCTTTGGCCACAGTCCGCATCTGATCAATATCGTCAGCTGTGTACTGATGATGGTCATCATAGCGGATGGTATCGTCTAAAATATAGCCATACGACTGGACTGTATATTCAAAGGATTCAGGATTACCTAATCCCGATACGGCTGTAACCGTTTTATCAGCTGGTAAGCCCGGAGCCGTCGTATTTTGTTTCGTCGTGTCTATCCAGTCATCGTAGGAAATACACCACGACACACTATGGACGGCTTCCACTAAGGGAGCTTTTTTATTGTACTGCCGTAAATCTTCGCGAATTTCGTCGAGTTCTTCACGGGAGCACTGATCAGCCTTCGTCAAGACGATGGCATCGGCCCGCTTTAACTGCGTCAAAGGTTCGCGCAAAATACCGCGCGGCAAGAGATAGCCATTGCCAAAAGGATTGGTCGCGTCAATGAGGACAATATCTAAGTCGCGATGGAGCTGCCAATGCTGAAAACCATCGTCTAGCAAAATGACTTGGGGCTTAAATTCCATGACTGCCCGTTTCCCCATGTCGCTGCGATTGCGGCCCACTAAGACCGGCACACCCGGCAGATTGCGGGCCATGAGACACGCTTCGTCCCCACCCATATGGGGCGGCAATAAAAGCTGCTGTCCGTCGGAGACGACAGCACCTGTTTCTTCCATTTCACTGCGATAGCCCCGGTTTAAGAGTGCCACATGATAGCCATGGCGTTGTAAATACCGGGCTAAGTGGCACGTCATAGGCGTTTTGCCTGTACCGCCAACCGTAATATTACCAATACTAATGACCGGGACAGGGAGCTTATGCTGCCGTGCCGGATGTTTCTGATATGACTCATAGCGACGGTTCACGCCTACTGTATAGAGCAGTGACAAGCAGTGTAACACAGCCAACATGGGCTTATTCCACCACTGGGAACTGCCACTGGTCATTAAATATGAAAAATAGGCTGCTACTTTCGTGCGCAACGCCATAGACTCCTCCTATTCTTGTGTTCCTAAGAGCCGCTGTAATTCGTCTAAGTTCTTTTTCGTTGCCCCTTGGTTCTCCCGGACAATAGCCAAGCAACTTTCTTTCATCTGCTCAGCCTTTTCCTTATGAAGCAAAATATCAAGGCACGTCTTGACGAACTCATCTTCATTGCGTACCATGACGCACGCACCACGGCTGCTTAGTAAATCAAAAATTTCCACAAAATTAAACATATTCGGGCCGACGACAATGGGTTTGCCATGCGCTGCAGGCTCTAAAATATTATGGCCTCCAATGCGGGCTAAACTGCCGCCGACAAAAATCAAATCGCCTAAGCTATAGACGCGGCCTAACTCGCCGATGGTATCTAAGATTACACCATCATACGCATTAGCCACAGCCTTGCCAGCTTTCATATTGCTCCGTTTCACCAACGTAATGCCTTGGCGTACTCCTTCATCGCGAATCAAATCAGCCTGCAGTATATAGCGCGGCGCAATAATCAATTTTGCTGCTGGGAATTTTTCTTTCATCGCTTGAAAAGCATGCAAGACCGGTTCTGTTTCCGGCTTGTGCGTACTGCCAGCAATAAAAATAGGATATGTCCCTTCGGCAAAGCCCAGTTCCTGGAGGAACCGCTTCTTTTCAGCATTTGTAACGATGCCGTACGTCTGGTCGTATTTCGTATTGCCCGTAACGATGACCTTGTTCGGGTCTGCACCAATGTCGATGATGTACTGCGCATCAATGCGGCTTTGCATGCAGAAGACGCGAATCGTCGATAAAACATGGCGCGTAAAGAACGTAATGAGCCGATACCGCGCCGCACTGCGCTGGCTAATACGGCCATTCATCATCATCACAGGGATGTGCTTTTGTTCGGCAATGCGCAGGAAGTTCGGCCAAATTTCCGTTTCTACAAGGACAATCATGCGCGGCCGGACGATAGTCAAAATACGGTCTGTCAAGAAGGGCAAATCCAAGGGGAAATACAAAATCGCATCGGCCCCTTTAATGATTTGATGAGCCATCCGAAATCCCGTTGCCGTAACGACGGAAACGATAATGACTTCGTGCGGATGTTCTTTGCGCATTTCCCGGACAATGGGACTGGCCGCAACGATTTCACCGACTGAGGCTGCGTGTACCCAAATGGCATGACGGTTCGATATTTTTTCTTTTAATTCTGGCGGTAAATAGCCTATGCTTTGCTTAATGCGCTGATAAAATCCTTCTTCCCGTAGGAGCCGGTAAATGAGCTGCGGAATCAGGATAGCCCAGTAAAAGAGCAAGAGCACATTATAGAGCCAATACATAGACCGTACTTTTACGTGTAATTTCATTCCCGTTACCTTTCCAGTGTGGCTGTAAACTGAGCCGCATATAAGCTTGCATACAAGCCTTTTTTAGCCAGCAGTTCTTCATGGGTCCCAGCTTCCACAATATGGCCGTGGTCAATGACGACAATTTTATTAGCATCGCGAATCGTACTGAGACGATGGGCAATGACAAAGGACGTCCGCCCTACCATGAGGCGGTCTAAGGCAGCCTGTACGATTTTTTCACTTTCCGTATCGAGAGCCGACGTAGCTTCGTCGAGAATCAAAATGCGGGGATTCTTCAAAATAGCCCGAGCAATAGCAATACGCTGACGCTGACCGCCAGAAAGGGCATTACCCCGGTCGCCCACAATAGCATCATACCCACCTGGGAGCTGCATAATAAAGTTATGGGCATTAGCTGCTTTCGCTGCTGCTACGATTTCTTCTTCTGTTGCGTCCAGACGGCCATAGAGGATATTGTCGCGGACGGTCGCATTGAAGAGCATCGTTTCTTGCGGTACTAAGCCGATTTGCTGGCGTAAGGACGAAAAGGTCACATCGCACACGTCGTAACCATCAATGGTAATACTACCACTCGTGACATCATAGAATCGGGGCAATAAGTTAGCTACTGTCGATTTGCCGGCACCACTAGGGCCAACAAAGGCAATGACCTGACCTGGTTCAACATTCAAATTAAAATCGACCAAAGCCGGGTGGTCTGCATCGTAGGCGAAATTGACGTGGTCAAAGACGACGTGCCCTTGTACAGGCGGCAATGTCTTAGCATCGGCCTTTTCGCAAACATCAGGCTTCGTATCGAGCGTTTCAAAGACCCGATCTGCAGCAGCTAAACATTTTTGGATTTCACCGTAAATTTCACTAATCCGGCGCACTGGGTTAGCCAAGTTAATGGCGTAAATCAAGAAGGCAATTAAGGCACCAGCCGTCATTTTGCCATCAATAACACTGACCCCGCCGTACCAAATAATGCCCGTAACAGCCAGAGCAGCGAGAAATTCAATACACGGCGTGAGCATAGATGTTAATTTTGTGGTCTTCATCATAGCCCAGAAGTTTTTGTCATTTTGCACGACAAACCGCTGTACTTCAAAGTCTTCGCGATTAAAAGAACGAATAATGCGAATCCCTGAAATAGCTTCTTCTAAGAGAGCCGTAATATCAGCCAATTTTCCTTGTACTTCGTGGCCAGCCAGACGGAGCCGTCCGCCAAAGAAGCGAATCGTCACGAGGACTAAGGGGACGATAATCAAGGTCAAGAGCGTCAGTTTCCAGTATAAATAAATCATAGAAACTAAGGAGCCAACGAGAATAACCGCTTCTTGGACGAAAGAAATGAGGTTTCCTGCAATGGCATTTTGCAAAGCCGACACGTCATTCGTGAGGTTACTCATGATATTCCCAGTCTTCCGTCGGTCAAAATACGAAAGAGACAAGACCTGTAAATGACGGTATAATTTTTCGCGAATATCGTTGACGATTTTTTGGCCTACATAACTCATCAAGTATTTTTGACCAAAGAAGAAGACGCCGCGGAATAAGAACAACACTAAAATCCCGATAACAATCAAGTTAAGGGTCATAATATCTTTGTTAGCTAAGACCTTATCAATAACGTCTTTAATGAGCCACGGCACGACGACGTTACTAGCCCCGGAAAAGGCCATACAAATGACGGCAATAATGAGCCGTTTTTTATAGGGTGTAATAAAGGCAAGGAGTCGTTTATAACTATGCCAGCTATTATATTTCTTCATGTACAGTCTGGGTCTCCTTAACAAAAGAATATAGTTGTGCTGCAATGCGCCCAATGGCGCCCGGTTCGCCCATCGTATGACGAACATCAGCCATAGAGGCTTTTAATTCTTCATGGCGCGCAGGGTCCGTCAAGATAGGAATCATTACGTCTGCTACATGCGTCGGTGTCACGTCGTTTTGCCAAAGTTCCGGCATGATGCGGTGTCCCATGATGATATTGGGCAGACCAATATTTTCGACGTGAACGAGCAATTTTGCCAGCCAGTACGTCAAGGCATTGACGCGGTAAATGAGGAGCGTTGGTAGTTCCATTAACGCCGTTTCTAGCGTCGCTGTACCCGACGCGGCAATAGCTGCATCGCTGAGGGCCATCATATCATACACATGGTCCTCACCAATGATGACGTTTAGCCCTGTTGGTGCAATGAGTTCCTGTAAGACCTCTTTAGCAATGGTCGAAGCCCTAGGCAAGAGGAATTGCACATTCGGCACAGCTTCTGCGATTTTTTTACCGGCACCGAGCATCGTCGGGAGCAGGCCCTGTACTTCTTGCATACGACTCCCCGGCATGAGGAGAATCGTTTTTTTCGCCGGGTCTAAGCCAAAGTACGCCTGCCTTTCAGCCCGGCTCATCGTTGCATGGACCGTATCGAGCAAAGGATGACCTGCATAGATGACATTGGTCCCAATGTTTTGATACAAATCTCGTTCAAACGGGAACATGGAAATGGCTAAATCGGCGTATTTGGCAATGACTGGGCCGCGACTTTTATTCCACGCCCAAATAGTCGGCAAAATATAATAGACTACAGGAATACCCAGTTCTTTGATTTTCTTCATGAGCCGCATGTTAAAGCCAGGGTAATCAATGAGGACGACTACATCGGGCTTTTCTTTTTCCATCGTCTCTAAGAGGAAATCGCGGAGTTTAAAAAAGAAAGGAATCTTCTTGATGATTTCACCGACACCGATGAAACCTAAGTGCTGAATGTCGTAGACAATGCGCACGCCAGCCCCTTCCATTTGTGTACCGCCCATGCCGATAAGTTCTATTGTAGGATCTAATTGTCGTAACGCTTTCGCCAGATTGGCACCGTGCATATCGCCGGACGCTTCACCAGCAGAAAACATGATTTTCATAGGCTCTCCTCGTTAAAAGGTTTCGTCTACTGCACAAATGACGAGATGATGTTCATTAGCCAGGCGCAATACTTCGTCTTGTTCTACAAAGAGCGTCCGGCCTGCTTCCATAGCAAGGACGGTACACTGACTATCGAGCATGGATTGAATCGTATCTTTCCCGACAGCCGGTACGTCAAAGCGCGGGTCTTGATTCGGTTTGGCCACTTTCACGACGACTGCTTCGCCCCGGCCTAGCTGACCGCCGCGACGGATGCACGCATCGGTCCCTTCAATGGCTTCGACAGCCATGACAGCCGTGTGTTTGACCACGACAGTCTGGCCAATATCCATACCGCCAATGGCTTTTGCCGTTGCAAAGCCAAAGCGAATGTCTGCTTCTTCTTTTTCTGTAGGATGCCGTTTTGTCAGGACTCCAACAGGCGGCATGAGCGGCTTTAAATACCGCGTCTGGTCGACCACTTCGAGGCCATCCTTAGCCAGTTCATCGACAATAGCCAGCATAATCGTATCGTCTTTGCGATTGCGCAATTTAGCTAATAATTTTATGGCCCGTAAATCAGGGAATTTTAAGCCTTTGAATAAAATTTCTTTCGTGACTTTGCCAATCATCGTGACGTGCGCAACGCCTTCGCGTTTCATGGTCTTAATGATTTTATCTAATTTGGCAACGTTAATTTCATAATATACGTCCGCTTCCTTAGCCAGTTCCGGTGCTACGCCGTCGACGACAGCAATGACGACGACCCGATGGCCTAAGGATTTTGCAGCACGCATAAATTCAACAGGTAAATTACCTACACCTGCAAACAATCCGACTGTTTCCATTTCACTCACCTATATTCAGGATATTCAGTGTTTATTATACAAAAAAACAAGCGTCCTGTCAGTATTTCCCTTGCCATTTGCATGAAAAAAGGGAGGCTCAGTGTGTGACACTTGCCCCCTCTCGATAGTTCTTAATCTTTTGTGCCCCGGCAAATTCCCCGGTCTGCATCGCGGAGAAAACGAAGGAAATGTTCCACTTCTTCCGAGCTATCCAGTTCTTCTTCCATAGCTGCAATGGCTTGGCCTAAATTGAGGCCCGACCGGTAGAGCAGACGGAAGGCTTTTTTCAATTCCCGGCGCGTATTTTCCGGAATGCCTGCGCGCGATAAGCCAACACTGTTGAGCCCAATACAACGAGCTGGCTGTCCGTCGGCAATGACGAACGGCGGAATATCTTGGACAACCTTAGCAAGGCCGCCAATCATGCTGTTCCGGCCAATTTTAACAAACTGATGAACGCCGGCAATGCCGCCAATGACGACGCGGTCTTCGACAATGACGTGGCCAGCAAGACCTGCGCAGTTGCTCATGATGACGTTGTTGCCAACAATGCAGTTATGAGCAATATGCGTGCATGCTTGGAATAAGCAGTCATTGCCAATGCGCGTTTCTTCGCCTTCGCCAGTAGCACGGCTAACAGTTACGTATTCGCGGAAGACAGAGCGGTCGCCAATGATGACATAACTCTTTTCGCCCTGGAATTTTAAATCCTGCGGTTCAGATCCAATGGATGCGCAAGGGAAAAACCGGCAATTTTCGCCGATTGTTGTCCAGCCATCAATGGTGACATGAGACATGATTTCCGTGCCTGCACCAATCGTTACATGAGGCCCAATAACGGCATACGGGCCAATTTTGACACCTGCGCCAATTTTTGCCTGTGGATCTATAATAGCCGTTGGATGTATCATGCGTTCCGGCATGTGGTTCGTTTCCTCGGTCATTAAAGTCACTCCTCACTCACCTACATAGTAACAGGTGGTTTAAAATACATACAAATACTTCGTTTCTACTATAATCAGAAATACTACTTAAAAGATACGCCCCAAAATCAGACAATATCTCATTGTTATCCTTTTATTTCAGAGAAAATCGCCTTTATTCTCTACGAGAGAAGTAAAAAGCTTATTTTTTCGGGTTCTGGCCCGGCATGAGAGCAAACATGTACTCCCCTTCTGCGCAAAGCGTATCGCCTACGTGACACTGTGCTTTGACTTTGCCCATACGGCCTTTAATTTTTTCAATATCTGCACGCATGACAACTTGGTCGCCAGGACGAACAGGATGACGGAACCGTAATTTATCAATACCTGTGAAATACGGAATGAGGCCGCGGTTTTCTTCAGGGTATAACAGGGCAACGCCGCCAACTTGTGCCATCGCTTCTGCTAAGAGTACGCCCGGCATAACCGGCTGGCCTGGAAAATGGCCTTGGAAAAATAATTCATCAAAGGTAGCGTTTTTAATCCCTACAGCATATTTCATCGGTTCTAATTCAATAATACGGTCTACGAGCAGCATAGGGTAGCGGTGCGGCAAAATTTCCATAATATCCGTTACTTCTAAAATCATTATAAATTCCTCCTTAAGCCATTTCTTCTGCAATTTTATGGGTCAATAAACTATTTAGTTTATGACTCGATTTGACGGCAATGACGTGACCTTTAATCGGCATGCCCACTAAGGACAAGTCGCCAATGACGTCGAGTACTTTATGTCGGACTAATTCATCGTCTGAGCGTAATTTAGACAAGCACGTTTTATCGTCATAAACAATCGTATTCTGTAACGTGCCGCCTTTGCCAAGGCCTAATTTCTTGAGCATTTCCAATTCATCTGTAAAAGCAATGGTCCGGGCAAAAGAGACTTCCTTTATGTACGATTCTTTCGTAATATCTGCATCAAAGAACTGTACCCCTAAGAGTGGATGATGCTTAATAGACGTAAAGGTAACGCGAAACCCATCGTACGGCAAAATAGCGATAAATTTGTCATTATCTTCTACTAAATGCTGTTTGTGAATCGTCAATACCTTGCGCGGTGCATCCAACGTCTGCGTTCCTGCTTCTTCAATTAAATGAACGAAGGTCAAACTACTGCCGTCTGCCACAGGCGGTTCGACAGAGTCCATTTCGACGATACAGTTATCAATGCCAAGCCCCATAAACGTCGATAAGAGATGTTCCACTGTAAAGACTTTCGCTTCGCCGTCTTCCAGCGTCGTCGCTCTCATCGTATTGGTAACATTGGTCAAATGAGCCCGCACGGAAGGATGTCCCGGCAGGTCTGTGCGCACAAATACAATACCTGTATTGGCCGGAGCCGGGCGTAATACCATATGAACTTCATGGGCAGCATGTAAGCCAATGCCGCTGTACGAAACGGGCTCTTTCAGTGTCGTCTGAGCCACTATCGACATAGGTATGCCCCTCCTTTCTGTATACTATAGTATGGTCTAGTGTAATTTTTCATATCGTCTTATTATATCGTATTTATACAAAAAATACTACCCGTTCCCACGGATTTTCTCCAAAAACTCGCCATACTACAACAAAGACCTGTTCCCTTAAGAGAAACAGGTCTAGTCGTTTACCAAATATGGTCGCAAATGAAGTCCATCGACGCCGTAGCCGTTTGCTGCCACTTGAGCGGCGTAATTGCTACATGGCCTTGGCTGATGCAATAGACATCGCTGTCTTTCGGTGCATCTTCCATATCGATGTCGCCCACGATTTTATAACAGACTGCCCCGTCAATGTCTTCTTTTTCGACGATGACGTTGTGATAAATCTGCACAGTCTGTGCTGCTACGCGGGCATTGCCTAAGGAAATATTTCCTTTGGGCGGAATATTGACATTCAAAATGCCCGGATATTTACCTTTCACAATGACTCGCTGAATGAGCTCATGGAGCATGGCTGTAATCTGGACACACCGGTCTTCCGTCATGTTCAGCATCGATACGGCAATGGCCGGTACTTGGTAGTACGGCCCTTCCATAGCAGCCGAGACGGTACCAGAATAGAGGACATCACTACCGAGGTTATAGCCATCGTTAATGCCGGAAATAATCAAATCTGGTTTATGGTCTTTTAAGAAGTATTCGAGCGCCATTTTTACGCAGTCTACAGGTGTACCGGAGACGGCAATTTCTCGAATGGCACTGCCCGGTTCGGTCACGTCTCGCGAGTACAAGGCCTTGCGAATCGTCAAGGAATGGGATGCTGCGCTGCGTTGGCCACTAGGTGCGACAACAGTGAGAGTATAGCCGAATTTAGCAAGTTCCCGTTTGAGTACTTGCAGGCCTTGCGCTTGTACACCGTCATCATTGGTCAATAATATATGCATGGAGTTCTCCTATTTCTTATTTTCTTTTCGTAATAATTCGGCCCTGTCATACGATACGGCGCGCGTGTGAATCGTATGGCACCAGCGCATATCGTGGCGGTCTTTAAATCCCAAGAAGTTGACTGGAATCCAGCTGTACATAAAAACGGGATAAATAATGAGATAGAGCCACGATTTGAGGGGCACTTTAATTTGCAGTAATACAATAATGGGAATGACGTACTGGCCGACGCCAATGACTGTCCACATTTGAACCGGCACGATTTGATAGAGAATGTTCGTGTAAAAGGGAATGAGCCCGTTAATATAGGCTAAGACGGCGTAAATGGTGGACATCATCATAAAGAAAGGCTGGGATAGCGTAATGATGCCGTCGAGCATGCGAATATTACCGGTCTTAATCCCTTTAGCAAAGAGCTTGGGGATAAACCGTTCACCACAATCGCACTGGCCTTGAGCCCACCGCTTACGCTGACGGCACGACTGCATAAAGCCTAAGGCTTTTTCATCGTAAATAATAGCATCATGGGCCCAGCACGTCCGCACGCCTTCGAGGAGGACTTTCATGGAAAATTCCATATCTTCCGTCAGGCAGTCACAGCCCCACCCGTATTTACGGACGATTTCCGTGGCAATACACATGCCTGTACCGCCGAGAGCCGTCGAAAGGCCAATGTTGTACTTCGCTAAATGCCACATGTGGTTGACGAGCCAAAAGGCAATGGAGAACGTCCCGGCAATCCATGTATCTGTCGGATTTTTAGAATCCATATAGCCTTGGATAACTTTTTCGCCTTTACAGAGATGGTTGTTCATTTCCCGCAAAAATTCGGGATGAACGAGGTTATCTGCATCAAAGACAACGAATGCATCGTACTGCTTTTCTTGTTTGAGCATTTGCGCAAACATCCAGTCCATAGCGTACCCCTTGCCCACTTGCTGCGTATTTGTCCGCACGCACACAATGGCCCCATGAGCACGGCAAATCTGTGCCGTATGGTCTGTACAGTTATCGGCAACGACGTAAATATCGTACATATCCCGAGGATAGTGGAGTTCTTTTAAGTTGTCAATGAGCTGACCGACGACGGCTTCTTCATTATGGGCACAAATGACTGCCGCAAAGGTATGCTTAGGCGGCATCATCGTATGGTCCCGTTTTTTAAACAGTCCAAAGAGAGCCAGCATGAAGTAATATAACGTATAAAATACGATAACGACTTGAATGGGTATCATAATGATATCCAATATATGTTCCATAGGTGATTCTCTCCCTAAATACGTGACTTAGTGAGTGTGTCCAGCATTCATTGCCGTGTTGACCAGGCCAAAGATGATGTACAAGAAAAAGGGCATCGTAATGATGAAGTAAATATGTGTGAAATAGAGGACTACGACACCAATAATAAGAGCAATCGCTAAAGCCGATTTATGGAGTACATCCGGGCTGGCCCCTTTGAAATCCGGATTGTGGACGTTGCTGACTAAGTGGTACGCCAAGAGGAGCATAATAATGCCTAAGAGCCATGCCGGGAGCTGTACGCCCGAAAGGACAGAAGCAATGACATAAGTCGCTACAATGCAACCGCCATTTGGAATAGGCATGCCCTGGAAATAGCCATGGACGACAGTCGTATTTAAGTTAAACCGCGCTAAACGCAGGCCGCCGAAGACAGCGTATAAAATAGCCGGGACTGCACCAATCCAGCCGAGTTCCTGCAAGGCATAAGTATACATCAAAAAGCCCGTAGCAGCACCGAAAGAAACAACATCAGACAAGGAGTCTAATTCTTTCCCAAATTCACCGGCTACGCCTAAAGCCCGAGCACTACGGCCATCGCAAGCATCGCAGAACATAGCCAGTAAAATGCAGAGACCAGCCCAAACAAATTCACCATGGAGCGTCATCATCATACTGAGCACGCCAAAGCCCAAATTCCCGCCTGTAAAGATACATGGAATTGCATTTCTCATTTTCTAATCCTCCCTATTACGGTTTCGCCACACCGTACTTTGTCACCTTTTTTGACGAGAATATCTACGTCGTCTTGGACGTAAATTTCCGTACATGAGCCAAACTTAATCATCCCGTATAACTGACCGTGCTTGACAGCATCGCCCAGTGTAACCCATGAGACAATACGCCGTGCTAAAATACCGGCAATTAAGGTGACTAAAATCTTGTGCTTTCCTTGTTCAATACCGATGGAATAGCGTTCATTTTCATAGCCTACGCTATCTTTATAAGCAGGACGAAAGCGACCGCATGTATATTGCTGGAAATTAATGGTCCCAGCCATAGGCGCACGATTGACATGAGCATCAAAAATAGAAAGGAAAATAATGATTTTCCGACATTTTTGATTTAAATATAAATCTTCCTGCCCTTCTTCTATGCCCATAACAGTCCCATCAGCAGGCGATACTAAGGCCAGTTCATCTGCCGGAATGATCCGCGGCGGATTTCTAAAAAAGTAGGCAAAATAAATAGCTAAGAGCACCGGAATAACAGCCACATAGGCATTGATGAAATACCCTGCCAAGACAGCTAAGATAAGCGGTACGGCAATGAATATATAGCCATCTTCAATGATGAGTGGTTTATTCATGACATCACCTCTCTACTTAGATTTTTGGCTGCATTTCACGGCCATGACGAATTTCGGTAAAGCCAGCATGCGTTTGCACCGCGTCGGTTCTTTAGCTAGGCGATAGAGCCATTCTAAGCGGTGTTCTTGCATCCATTTCGGCGCGCGGCACGATTTACCTGCGAGAACATCAAAGGTCCCGCCTACACCCATAGCCACGCACGGGCCTAATTCATATAAATGGTCGTGAATCCATTTTTCTTGTTTTGGTACGCCTAAGGCTACGAGTAAAATCTGCGTGCCTTTTTGGCGAATATCCGCAATAATACCCGTTTCTTCGTCGGCTGTAAAAAAGCCCGAATGGGTCCCGACGACGCGAAGGCCCGGATACTTTGCCTGCATATTAGCAGCTGCTTCTTTAGCAATACCTTCGGCACCACCAAAGAAGTAAACAGCCGTTTGGCGTGCCGCCGCTTTTTCAAGCAAACTGCACGCCAAATCGACACCAGCTACCCGTTCTTTAAATTTCTTGCCTTCCTGTTCTGCAGCCCAAAGGACACCGGCTCCATCTGGTACGACTAAGTCAGCCGTTTTCAGCATCTGGGCCAGGAGGTCATCTTCTTGAGCTTTCATTACCATTTCGGCATTGGCCGTTGCAATAGCTGCAGCCTTGCCTTCAGCAATACAGGTAAAGGCAAAGGCCGTAGCTTCTGCTAAGGTCACGTTGCAAATAGGAATAGACAAGATTGGGATTGCGCTAATCAAGGTCTTCCTCCTTGCTATTAGTTGACACTATAGTTAGGTGCTTCTTTCGTGATGTTGACATCATGGGGATGGCTTTCACGAAGGCCAGCACTTGTAATCTGAATAAACCGAGTATTTTCAATCATTTCTTTAATGTTGTGGCAGCCGCAGTAGCCCATAGATGCACGCAGACCCCCAACCATCTGGAAAATCGTATCTGCAGCCGGTCCTTTGTACGGTACGCGGCCTTCGATGCCTTCCGGAACAAGTTTCTTCGCATCTTCCTGGAAGTACCGGTCTTTACTGCCTTCTTCCATCGCTGCGAGGGAGCCCATGCCGCGGTATTCCTTGTAGCTACGGCCTTGGTAAATAACCGTTTCGCCCGGGCTTTCTTCGGTACCAGCAAGGAGGTTGCCCATCATGACAACGTTGCCGCCAGCAGCAATAGCTTTCGCCATATCGCCAGAGTATTTAATACCGCCGTCAGCGATGATAGGAATACCATACCGCTGTGCTACTTTCGCACATTCATAGACAGCCGTAATCTGCGGTACACCAATACCGGCAACGATACGAGTCGTGCAGATAGAGCCAGGCCCAATACCAACTTTAACAGCATCTACGCCGCATTCGATAAGAGCTTCTGTTGCTTCACCAGTAGCGACGTTACCAGCAATAACAGGTAAGTGCGGGTATGCTTTTTTGATTTCTTTTAGCGTATTCAAGACACCAACAGAATGACCATGAGCTGTATCGATGACGACGACGTCGACTTTTGCACCAACGAGAGCATCGAGACGGTCTGTAATATCATGGGTTACGCCAACAGCAGCAGCTGCGAGGAGACGGCCGTTCGAATCTTTAGCAGAATTCGGGTATTTATGTGCTTTTTCAATATCTTTAATCGTAATGAGACCTTTTAAATTACCGTTTGAATCTACGAGGGGCAGTTTTTCAATACGGTGTTTGCGGAGCAAGTTCTTTGCTTCTTCAAGAGATGTGCCAACCGGTGCAGTAACGAGGTTTTCTTTCGTCATAATGTCACCAATACGGCGGCTCATGTCTTCTTCAAAACGCATGTCGCGGTTCGTAATGATGCCGACGAGTTTGCCATCAACCGTTACAGGAACACCAGAGATTTTGTATTTTCCCATTAATTCATTTGCATCAGCTAATAAATTATCAGGATGGAGGAAAATCGGATCAATAATAATGCCATGTTCAGAGCGTTTTACTTTGTCTACTTCGCGAGCTTGTGCAGCAATAGACATGTTTTTGTGAATAACGCCAATACCACCTTCACGAGCAACAGCAATCGCCATGGGGGCTTCTGTTACTGTGTCCATGCCAGAACTCATAATAGGGATATTCAGTTTGATATCCTTTGTCAGGTTCGTCGAAACGTCGACTTCCTTAGGGAGTACGTCGGACTTAGCCGGTACTAACAAAACATCATCAAATGTCAAACCTCTCATACCAAATTTATCAGATCTCATCTTTGCACCTCTGTTTTAGAAATATAGTAGGAAAGGGGGAAAATACCCCTAAAAGCTTATCCCTTATTATAGCGGATATATTCGATTCTGTACATATTTTCCTGCAGATTTTCCTCTCATTATTAAAAAATTTTATGACCATTATGCTTGAACATATGCCGGAACATATGCTTGGACGCCCGAATACATCCCACTCTCCTCAATATTTTCGGAGCTTCTCAATACCTATGTTGAGACTAACGGGAGGGGAGCGTCGTTCCTAATGCTGGCTCCGTCAGGGGATTATGCCGTCGAGAGGAATGGCGTGTACCGTCCAAGCATATGTCTGCAAAAATTCTAATTATTGAGAATGCCTTGAAACTGCTCTCCAAAGCGATGCTGCAACGCTTCGACAATAGGCTGCTCGTCCGTGTGCGTCTTGAGATATATACTAGCTGCGTCACGGGCTGCCATAAGCAAGTGGACATCACGGACAATGTCGGTCGCTTTTAAATCAGGCAAACCATGCTGAACATACCCAAAGAGCTGTCCTGACCCACGGAGGAGCAAGTCTTTTTCAGCAAGCACAAAACCATCATGAATCGTTTCCATCCATTTTAGACGCTGCTTCGTTTCTTCATTGCCTCCTTTGGCAAGTAGAATACAATACGCCTGCTGGTCACCGCGGCCCACGCGCCCTCGGAGCTGATGGAGCTGAGCCAGGCCAAATCGTTCGGCCCCATCAATGACCATCATCGTCGCATTCGGTACATTGACACCGACTTCGATGACACTCGTCGCTACGAGAAGTTGTATTTTCCCTTCTTGGAAGTCTTTCATAACCGCTTCTTTTTCTTTCCCAGCCATGCGCCCATGAACGAGGCCGCAATGCCATTGTTTAAAGACTTTATACCGCAATTCATCATAAAGAGCCGTCGCCGCTTGGAGGTCGCTGTTTTCTGATTCTTCTACAAGTGGGCAAACGACGTAACATCGCTGTCCTTCCTTCATGAGCTTATCCATAAAGGCATAAATCCGTTTGCGCATGGATTCGCCAACGGCGTAAGTCTTGACGAGTTTACGGCCTGGCGGCAATTCATGAATGGCCGAAACATCGAGGTCACCATAGACGGACAAGGCCAGCGTCCGCGGAATAGGCGTCGCCGTCATGAACAGCGTATGCGGGTCTCGCCCTTTTTGCTGGAGTGCCGCCCGTTGCTGGACGCCAAAGCGATGTTGTTCGTCTGTGATGACAAGGCCGAGGGCAGCAAATTCTACATCTTTTTGAATGAGTGCATGCGTGCCAATGACGATATGAATAGAGCCATCGGCTAATCCGGCAAGGATGGTTTTCCGTTCTTTCGCACTCGTCCGCCCAGTGAGCAAGGAAATCTGTACGGGCAAGTCTTTAAAAAATTCGACAAACCCTTCGTAGTGCTGGGTTGCTAAGATTTCTGTCGGTGCCATGAGGGCCCCTTGGTAGCCGTTTTCTACGATTTTCGCCAAGGCCATGGCGGCGACGACGGTTTTCCCTGAGCCAACATCGCCTTGGACGAGACGCTGCATAGGTACTTCACTTTCCATGTCCCCTTCAATGTCTAAAAAGGCTTGGACTTGTCCTTTCGTCAGCGTAAAGGGTAAATGCTGCACGAAGGCTTTTAAGAGTTTGCCATTAGGGCCGCATTTAATGCCTTGCCGCTTTCCTTCTCGCTTACGCCGTAAGAGCAAGCCGAGCTGCATATCGAAGAGTTCAGCAAAAGCCAGCTGCTTGCGAGCTTGTTCTTGCTGCTCCATAGATGTTGGAAAATGCATAGCTGCAAAGGCCTCGTACGTAGACATGGTCATATAGGGCGAGCCACTAGGCCCTTCCCAGCCCGGCAAGAGAGATGGATTGTCTTTAGCCAGAGCCAGTGCCGCTGCGGCTGCTTTGCGCACGTCTTTCTGGGAAAGGCCGTCGGTTAAGCCATAGACCGGCACAAAGCCCTTGCCTTCAGCCTTGCCGATTTCCGTTTCAGGACTATTCATTTGCCGCCTGCCATAAGCATATTCCATTTTGCCAAAGACTGTGAGCGTTATGCCTTGCGAAAATAAGCGTTTCTTAAAGGGTTGATTAAACCAAGTCAGCTCTACTGCTCCTGTCCCATCGCTGACAGTGACCTTTAAAATCGTCAAGCCCCGGCGTGGACGCGCTTCTTGGACAGTTGTTACGGTACCGCAAATCAACACTGGTGACGGACAAGGCAAGGCAATACGGCCAATGGCTTGCACCTTGCTCCGGTCTTCATAAGACCGCGGAAAATATTGTAATACGTCGGCAACGCTTTCGATGCCTAAGCGGTGAAATCGCTTTTCTTTTGCCAGGCCAATTCCTTTGAGAGCCCGCAATGTCATATTCATGATAATTACTCCTTGCCAAATTCTTACATTTATTGTATCATATCTTGTAGACTTTTCATAAATAAATCCTTGCTTTAAAAACACTTTTGTGATAAGATTTGTATGTTGTACTGTGATGGCTCAGGGAGGTGTAACGAAATGGCAAACTATTGCGAAATCTGCGGTAAAGGGACTGTAACTGGCATGAACGTCAGCCACTCCCATTTAAAAACGAAACGGACTTGGAAACCTAACATTCAAAGAGTACGCGCTGTTGTAGATGGCGAAGTAAAACGTGTCAACGTTTGCACTCGCTGCTTACGTTCCGGCAAAGTACAGCGCAGCATTTAATGTTGTGTCCTATATAAAAAAAGATGATTCTCATGGAATCATCTTTTTTTATTGCCTAAATTCAGTTATCATCCGCTTCGCCATGGCTTTGGCTTTCTCTTCTATCTGGGGCACCGAGAGAATACTGCCTGGGTCGTGCGCCGTATCAATGAGGGAAAACTGTGGCGGCAAGCGGAAATTTTTATTACAATTCATAGCCCCTAAGACTTGCTCTGCTACTATGTCGCCACCGCTATAGCCGGAAACGACGATAGCGTAGAGGCGTTTTTGGTAAAAGGCTAAGGCTTCTTTGCGAAAGAGGGCCGTTAAGCGGTTGAAAAAGGCCATTATATTGGCACTGACTGCGTCATTATAGTTCGGGCACAAAAGGATGACACCGTCTGCTTCCATGACAGCAGGATAGACTTTTTCGACCATGACGCCGCCGTAAAAACAGTCACCGCTTTCACCAAAGTGGCGGCATGCCGCATAGCTGCAACCGCGACAGTCGACGACGGTACCGTTCCGCAAGGAAATTTCTTGCACCTTTACGGCATCGCCTAGAAACTTGCGCACCATTTCCCATAAGAGGAGTGTATTCGATGTAGTGCGGCTGCTCGCATGGATGACGACGAGGCTTGGCTCATGCCCTAAGGGCTGCGAGCATGCAGCACCTACGGCCCGAGCCAGTGCTTCTTTAGCACTGCGCACATACGCTTCCCTGAGGGAACATTGCTGCACCATACTTTGAATGCGAAAATTATATAAGGACCCTGTCGCTTCGACGAGAGGTCTCCCTGGAAAAGCACAGCCGACCTGATTTGCCAAGAAAATCAGTTCCCGGCCTATTTTTTTTGTCCAAATTTCGCTCGGCCCATCGACGATGACAGTCCCGGTCCAGCCAGACAAATCAGTCTCTTGGAGCCATGCAACGAGGTCTACATAGGCATGACTAAGGCCGCTTGGTGGTAAGGCCACCACAAAGAGCGCAACCGGTGCTGCATCCTCATTGCCAGTGACAGCCTCTTGCCACTGCGCTTTCGTCTGTGCTAGCCGATAGTCCCTATTTGCTAGTACGTGCTGCAATACATTGTGCAGCCGTTCTGGCTCTTCCCCGTCGTCCCAGCCCATAGCAAAGACTGTTACCATCCTCAAGACCTTCCTTCTGTACTCAAGGCGTAGAGCTTGCCATAGGCTGCGGCTAAGCGTGCAAACAACGCATCAGGCACAGCTATATCTTCATAGACAATGCCTTGAGAAGTCATTTTATTTTTCACACCAAAGTAGACACCTTTTGCGGCATCGCCAAAATAAATAGAACTATAATGCCATTTGCCTTGGAGCGTCAAGAGAATCGAAATGGCTGCGGACGACAAAGCCGGTGCAATATAGGGCTTATATCCTAAGGCTCGGACGGCGAGATTGGCTTCGACTACTTGCGCAGTCAAGGCTTTCGATATATCGTCGTCGTAAGTGTCAATGCTATTAGCAAGGACGAGGTCCGCCCCGTGCGGGCCAAAAGCTCGTCCCTCTTCTATATACGAGGCAAACTGGGCATTACGTTCAGCATAATACAACGCCCGCGCATGCATGACACCGAGGCCGTATCCTTGTACTTGCGACGGCAAAAGGCCAGACCGCTGCAGAAAAGCTTGACTCAATAATTCCACCGGGTCGGAGACGATGCAGACGAGCCCCTTAAATTGGGCTGCTTTAGCCGCATCGGCTACGCCATAGATAAGGCTCCGGTTAGCTTCGAGCTGGGCCATGCGCACGTCACCGCCAGCACCAACTGGCGGTACGCCTTTACTAGCACAAAAGACAAAAACATCGCACGCAAAGAGGTCATCCGCCCTAATCACATCGACCGGCGGCAGGGACGGCGCGTCGTCTGCAAAGGGATAGCGAATCTGGTTGATTTCCATTTCCAGGCGCGCCAAATTATGTTCATTAATATCGTAGAGGCCAATGCTCCCAACGCACCCGTGACTGACGAGGCGCAAGCCAATGAGCATGGTCATGCCCACATCACCGAGGGCCATAATGTGGAGCCGCACAGGCCGCGCTGGTCTAGGGTCATAGGCCAAAGACACAGCCTCTTTAGCACCAATCGTTTTCACTATATCATGAATATACACGAAGTTCCCTCCTTATTTCTCGCCCCACCGCAAGCGCATGAGCCGTTCCATGTCGTTCGCAATAAAACGCGTTGGGTCCATATTTTCGTCAAAAGACACGCCTACATCGATGTCCGGAATGCGCGGCTGTGTAATGACTTCGCCTAAGCGTTTTAAGGTCAGCCGTTTTTCGTACGTTTCTTGGTACACATCTTGGAGCGTTTCCATAATGAGGGCTGCATTTTCCAGGCACGTCTTGGAGTATAGCAAGGCCGCATCGACACTGCCTTCGCCAATAAATTCCGGTTTTACATAGGGCAAGACGAGATTTATGGACGGATTGTTGTCATAGCCGCTGTAGTTTTGGGCATTATCCATACTGTCACCGCCGATGAAAGGATAGCAGTCCCGTTCGTTGAGCCACACCGACAAGGTCGGCAAGAAGTACGCACTTTCAGCGTGCAAATGCTGTTCTGTCATCATATCCATAGCCTGGCCTGTCATAACCCCGGCAAAGACTCGTTTGATTTCAATGCCCTGCTCCTGTAAATAGGGCCGTAACATGCGCATGCGATGGCCTTTATGGAGCAAATCATCGATGAGGATAACAGGCCGGTTAAAGGAGCGAATGGTCTTCACTTGATTGCCAATAGACGCATAGTGATGAGTTTCACCAATCGTAAAATGCGAAGCTGAGCGATTGAAGTACTTGTCAATATGCAAAGATTTCGTCACCGTATTGGGCACGAGGACGTTGCTCAAAGCCTTGCCAAAGGGCACGGACATAAAGGGGCCGCGCCGTTTTTTGATATACCCCACTGTGGACACGCCATTCATAGCCGCTACTTTGTGGATGATTTTATAGTGGACAGCACTCATGTTAAAGGACAAGAGTAATTTGCCCGGGTAAATCTGTTTCATCGTCTCTAAGAGATGATTGTGCGCTGTTTGAATGGCCTTTTGGACACGGCTATTTTTATTGAAAGGATTCTTAATAATCGTTTCGACATCGCGGAAAATGACGACTGGTGCTTTCATATTGACTGCGTAAATAGGCCGTTCTGCGCCGTCCTTAGAAATGCGCACAAACCCTTGCCGTTCCAGGGCTTCAATAGTGGGCTGATGATACCCGGCCGGGTCGACCGGATAGTACACAGCATAGGCAATGTCGCGGGCAATGAGTTCCGTCAAGATTTCCGTAATGACGATTTGGCTGACGTTCGTAATAGCCGACTGGTCGTTGCCGTAGAGGAAGCCAATGCAGGCAATACTTCCATCAGCAGCACGGCGGATATGATCTGCTACGTCAGCATCGCCAAATTCACGGAGTAAATCCATAGGCCCAACGCGATGGACTGCAGCGTAGCCAATCATGGTCCGGTCTTTGCCGGCATCGTCGATATAGAGGGTCCGCACTTGCTGCCGTTCAATGTATTTATCGAGAATATCCGTGTTGTACCCTACGTCCCACAAGACACCGCACAAGGGCCAGAGACTTTCCGCACCGCGCGGCTTAAAGGCACCCATGCCCAGTTCCCGCGCTTCTAAGACATGCTTGTATGCCGGTTCGCGGAGGTACAAGTTATTATCGTAAATGAACTGCTGTGCTGTGGCATCAATGAGGTTGGCAATGTCTCGGTTAAGGTCAATATTCTCGCGAATCTTAGTGGAGCTAATATCTTCGTAGAATTTATCGAGCGTCAAATTGAGGACTTTCGCCTGAATAGCATGGCTAATGTCTTCATTCCCTTCGACTTGGCCTTCTCTCGTTTCGCGCGAGAAAATGATGTGATTGACTGAATGAATTGAATCGGCTTGCGGTGCTTCTTTGTAGGCCGACGCATAGGCCACAACGTCACTGCCCACAGCAATATACAAATCTTTATGGTGGAAAATTTCTTTGAGCCGCTTCACATCAGACGGATTGGCAATGTTCACAGGAATATCTTCCGGGAACGGATAGAGTTCATCTTCACCGGCAATAGACATATTCATGATTTTACGGCGCATCAAATGAGGCTGCGTGTGCTTGGACCAGGAAAATTCATCAATCGCTAAGTATACATCAAAACCTAAATCGCGAATCTTCTTCGCTACAGCCTTATGGCCTAAGCTGAAGGGGTCAAAGGTCCCGGGATAGAAGCACGCTTTTGGACTAATGACAAAGGGGAAATCGCCGCGTTCTAAGAGATGGTCATTCATGTACCGGTAAATATGATTGAGTACAGCTGCATTGCTGTAGAAATCTAAATGGCCTTCGGGATTTTCCGAGAGCAAGACGAGCAACTTCTTATAGCCCTGGCAAAAGAGAAACTCTTTAATGTCTTCCGTCATAATAGGACTATGGAAAATATATTTTCCCATGTACGTAAAGGCATCTCGGCTCAGTTCGCGGTTGTAATGGGCATAGGCCTTAATCATGGTATATAAGAGCCGGGTCAAACGATTCTCCTGGACTGGTGCTTCATCCGGAAAAGCAGCAATAAAATCGGCAAAGTTTTCCAGCATAATCCCTACGGTGTGAACCATGGCCGAAGCTAAGGGAATATGGACTGTCGGGATTTGCTGCTCAATAGTCGTAATGAATTCGTCTACTTCTTGGGGCTGTAATTTTAAAATCATGCGGCCTAAAAATTCAGGCACATATTTCGAAATCTGCACGTCTCCAATTTCGAGGCCGTTAAATAATTCTACAGCCAATTCGTTGCGCTGGGCGTAGGTCATAGAGTCGGCAATGGATAAGAGCGTTTCCCCGGCTGCACGGCGGACGAAGACGGTCTCACTGACTTTGAGGAGGTTCGTCAAATGCATGCCTAAATGCATGACACTACCGGCATCACTGCACGCATCGACGTAGCGCGCCATGAGTTCAATATTGGCGACTTTAATGCTCCAATGGGTGCCCATTTTTAAATCGACTAAGAAGAGGCTCCCTTCTTTTTGGGCAAAGGCCTCCCTATCTTGAGGCAGTTCCATAATTTGCAACAAGTCATGGTAATACCGTTCTGTCGTGTATTCCGGGAAAATATGCCGCGCTGCTTGCACCCCTTCGACACGCAAGGTCAAAGACGAAGCCGTCATAGCCGGTTCGACAAAGGGGCGGACGGTTTGCAAGAAAGACTCACTCAAGGGATAGTCATGCATATCGACGAGGCACTTAAGGAGGATACTGTATTGCTCTTCACTATAATCAGTCCGTTCGTAGTAATGTTGCAAGCATTCTAAATACGAGTCTATATCGCTTTCGCGTCCATTAGCTAGGACTGCGCAGACAAAACTGCTCAAACAATAGCCAATCCAGACTTTATGCTGCTCTGTAAAGCGCAATTCCGGGTAGATAATTATATCTACGTACTGAGCAAATAAGGTCACATTGGTCACATCTTTATCAGGCAAGGTGACGCCATCAGGCAGTTCTTTCGTATAAATTTCGTTGAAATTGGCAACGATTCGGCCCATAAGCGTCGCTGCTTCAAGGCGAATATCCCCTTCGCGATGCGACAAGAGCTCGTAAAGAAAAGCCAAGGTCATAGTCTTTTGATGTTCCGTCATGTACATGGAATATTCTGCAAAAATGCCGATGTACGTGCGAATATTCTTCCAGAGCCGTTCGCTCCGCGCTGCTTCGATTAATTTGCCAAAGTCCCGGTCATTACGGAACATACTCATGAGGCGAATATTGTGGTCAATAGCGGCGTATTTCAGCTGCGCTACGACTTCGTTCCCTTCGAGGAGGACTTGCTCGCGCTGCACTTTCCCAGGCTGCCATTCAGGCGTTACCGTAAAGGGCCCAGGCAGCGTCGTAATGACCCCTTGCTCTTCCATAAAGGCTTCAAAGTCCGCGAGCTTTTCATAGACTTTGCAATACCGTTTCCGCTTGGTGTCATCGACGTTATCGAGCTTGCTCAAGATGACATCGAACGCTTCTTTAAGGGAATAAAAATGGACGATTTCTACGCCGTCTGCACTACGGCTGCTTTTCACACGGAAATCAGCATAAATGAGGAGCAGCGATTCAACGGACAAGTTTTCTAACTCTAAATCCCAGACCGAATGATTTGCCGCAATATGGCCAATCGCAGGCAGGCCTAAGTGACGGCAGCAACGGCCTGTATAATAATAGTGCAAATAGGGCACACGGCGGCCTTCATTTTTCTTGCACCCATATTTGCCAATATCATGGGCTAAGGCGGCACCGGAAATAAGAGCTAAATCGACGGGCACATTGGCAACTTGGAGCTGCCGCGCTGCATACATAGCGACGTAATGGACACCGCTAATATGACCGAGCGTGTCAAAGGGCAGAACATCGACACCGAGGCGCATCATTTCGTAAATATAGAGATTATTGGCTAAATGGTGGAACTGAATGTATTCTTTCGTATAGCCGTAATAGCGGATTTCATCTTTATCGACCCAAGCAATATCCCGGCGCGGGTCATAGGGCAGGACGTGCCGCTCAAATTGATAGAGAGCCCGCATGGTCTGCAAGAAGACAAAACATCCCGTGTAATATGAGGCCCGTTCTGTATTCTCTTCGTCGTGCGGTGCTTGCTCCGGAAAGAGCTGGTCTAAGACGTAATGATAAGCAAAGGCCGGCCAACCGCCAATCGGCTGCGGCGTGAGCCAAGGCAGCCATTCTTCTAACAGCGGCAAGACGACAGGACTTTGGAAGCGTCCTTTGTCATCGCTGAGATGGCGCAGGCCTTGGGCTAAGACGCGCAGGTCTTGCCTCGCTAGGTAACTTTGCATCTCTTCTTTCGTAATCTTCGTCCGCTCTAAAAGGGTCTCGTCTAAGAGAGCCTTGCGGAGAAATTCATCAAGTCGATCACATCTATCTTCCATACGCACTCCTCCTTTATTTCCTACTAAAAAAGACGCCCTAATGGCGTCTTTTTCGTATGCCATTAATCATGGTACAATTCCTTGTTCCGTTTCACAATATCCATGACGAGGTTCGCTGTTTCTTCAATCGCTTTCGACGACACGTCAATAATAGGGCAATGGAGACGGCGCATGACACTGCGGGCATACGTTAATTCTTCGTTAATCCGTTCTAAGTTGGCATAGCTGGCATTCGAATCAAGGCCCATGCTGCGGAGCCGTTCAGAACGAATAAAATTCAGTTTAAATGGGTCAATAATAAGACCGACGATTTTCCGTGGCGGAATTTGGAATAATTCCGGCGGTAAGGCCACTTCCGGCACGAGAGGCAAATTGGCCGCTTTAATCCGTTTATGGGCTAAGTACATAGAAAGCGGTGTTTTAGACGTACGGGACACGCCGACAATGACGATGTCAGCCTTAAAAAAGCCCATCGGATTTTTGCCATCATCGAATTTAACAGCAAATTCAATCGCTTCGACGCGCTTAAAGTATTCTTCATCCAGTTGGTGAATCATGCCGGCTTTCATGGTCGGTGCCGTATCCGTGAGCGTGCCGACACCAGCCATCATAGGGCCAATAATATCGACGACACTAATGTGTGAATCTTTCGTCAGTTCCCGTAAATGACGGCGCAAGACTGGCGAAATAATAGTATAGCAAATCATAGCGTTATCTGCTTCGGCCTTTTTGACCAGCTCTTCTACTTGTTGTTCTGAGCGAATATAAGGCACGCGGATGATTTCAAATTTTTCGTTGTTATATTGACAGGCTGCCGCCCGGGCAACCCGTTCAGCAGTATCGCCGAGGGAATCCGAGCAAGCGTAAATAATCGGTTTTGACACGTTACGTTCTCCTTCCTAACCCACATTCTACAAAGAGACGGGTAATGTTGGTCTTCGATATACGGCCGACGATATGCAGCTCTTTCCGGTCTTCTTCGTCCGTATCGACGACTTGGACGACAGGTAAGCAGTCCACTTCATATTCAATGAGCCGTTGTGCTGCCACCAAGGCTTTTTCCTGGGGCTGGGCGTAAATAATTTTACTCGCCGGTGTCATGACCATCGTCACGGGCAAGGCGTTGAGGTCGTTCGTCCCCATTGCCGTTTTCAGTAAGTCTTTCCGTGAGACCACACCAGCAAGTATATTATCAGCAGCGACAAAGACAGTCCCTACGTCTTCTGTAAACATGGCAATAATCGCATCATACGCACTGGTCTGCGTATTGACGATAACCGGCGTAGACAAGCACGAATCAATGGTAATGTCCGTAATGGCCTTAGCCAAGAGGTCTTGTTCTTTATTGCCTGTAAAGAAATAGCCGAGCTTAGGACGCGCATCAATGAGGCCGAGCATAGTCAGAATCGCAAGGTCTGAGCGCAGTGCTGCCCGCGTTACATGGAGTCGGCTGGCAATGTGCTGTCCTGTAATGGGACTGTTTTCTTTGACAATTTGTAAAATCGTTTCTTGCCGTTCCGATAACATACGGATGGTTCACCTCCTGTGTTATTACTATCATAACATATTATAAGGCTCATGCATATTACACATATAAAAAAGAAGGAGCCAAAAGATAACTTTTGGACTCCTCCTCTTGTCTACCTTATATTACCATGTATAATCTTCTGTGTCCGCACGGCCTCGGCCAGTGAGGGCATCCATCATCATGCGCTGTTCGATTTGAGCAACATGTTTCTTCGTTGCGACGACAGCGTCGGGATTGACCGACATGGAGTCAATACCGCTCTTGACGAGGAATTCTGCAAAATCAGGGTACACACTCGGTGCTTGACCACAAATGGAAACGGTCTTGCCGTCTTTGTGAGCTACTGTAATGAGGTGGCGAATAGCCCGTTTGACAGCCAGGTTCCGTTCGTCAAAGAGATGAGCCACCGTGTCGTTGTCACGGTCGCAGCCTAAGACGAGCATGGTCAAGTCATTGGAACCGATGGAATAACCATCGACAAATTTGTTGAATTGGTCGGCTAAGATGATATTGGCCGGGATTTCAGCCATGAGCCATACTTTGAAGTCCGGACCGCGATGGAGACCTTGTTCTGCCATGAGGTTGACAATCTTTTCCATTTCTGAGACTTGACGGCAGAAAGGAATCATGACGTTCAAGTTCTTAAAGCCATATTCTTCGCGGACTTTCTTCACAGCCTTAATTTCTAATTTAAATGCTTCTGTGTATTTCGGGTCGTAGTACCGCGACGCACCGCGCCAACCGAGGAGGGCACTGCTTTCGTGCGGTTCGTACGTATCACCGCCTGTAAGATTGCGGTATTCGCTCGATTTGAAATCACTGAAGCGGAGCGTGACCGGACGGGGGGCCAAGGCCTGGCATACTTTGCGGATGCCGTCAGCTAATTGGTCGACTACTTGGTCCGGACGGCCTTGTTCGAGGAGATACAAAGGATGTTCATGAATGAAGGTCGTCCAAATAAATTCTTCGCGCATGAGGCCAATGCCGTCACATGGTAATTTGCCGTATTTTTCGGCTAAGTCCGGATTGCCGAGATTCATGTAAATCTTCGTGCCCGTTACAGGAACCTGTTCTGCTACGACGGTCTGCACTGCAGTTGTTGCTTCGGGAGCAACCGGTTTCACTAAATCTTCGACAATACCATCATAGACGATACCATTCGTCGCATCAATCGTGATTTCTTGGCCATCAACGATGTTCTTCGTCGCTTCTTCACTGCGGCTCTTCGTGCCGACAATGCACGGAATGCCTAATTCACGGCTGACAATAGACGCATGGCACGTCATGCCGCCAGCATCCGTGACGATAGCTTTCGCTTTCTTCATAGCCGGTACCCAGTCCGGGGCGGTCATGGTCGTGACGAGGACTTCGCCTTCTTTAAATTCTGCAATCTGAGCCGGGTCTAAAATGACATGAGCTTTGCCGCACGATGCACCAGGGCTGGCAGGGAGACCTTTGACGATGACTTTTCTATCTGTCGTGACAGCAGCCTTTTCTGCAGCTTCTTCTTTCTTTTCCGCATTTTTTTTGGACCAAACCGTTTCGGGACGCGCTTGGAGGAGCCAAACTTTATTATCCCGTTCGTCAATGCCCCATTCCATATCCATGTAACAGCCGTAATGTTTTTCAATGGCTTTGGCGTAGGTTGCGAGTTCACGGATTTGGTCATCCGAAATGACTTGCTGTTTCTGCAATTCTTCTGGAACGAGTTTTTCTTCGCAGTCACCGCCTGGTTTGCGGACCAGTTCAATCGGTTTCGTATTAATCATTTTCGAAAGAATCGTTAAATCATCTTTCTTGACTTTGAAGTTATCTGGCGTAACCGTCCCTTGGACGACGTATTCCCCAAGGCCCCAAGCACCTTCAATGGTAATGGTCGAGTCATCGCCGGTGACGAGGTCGACTGTGAACATAACGCCAGCCGCTTTGGAGAAGACCATCATCTGTACAGCTGCGCTCAAGGCAACGGACAGATGGTCAAAGCCCTTTTTCGTCCGGTAGTATGTGGCCCGGTCTGTAAAGGTCGATGCATAACATTCTTTGACTTTTTGAATGACCATATTTGCACCTTGGACATTTAAATACGTATCTTGCTGGCCTGCAAAGCTAGCGTCCGGCAAATCTTCTGCTGTGGCACTGGAGCGGACAGCAACGAAGGGATTTTCCTGGCCTACTTTTTTGCCTAATTCTTCGTAGCTCGTACGAATAGCATCAGCCAAATCTTGCGGCATGTCGACGCTACAGATTGCTTCGCGGATTTCTGCTGTAACGCTGCGGAGCTGAATGGAATCATCTACATCAGTCAAGCCGCTGAGCAATTCTTTAATTTTGACATCCATGCCCGTAGCTTTCATGAAATGACGATACCCTTCTGCTGTCGTCGCAAAGCCAAAGGGAACAGGAACACTGGTCTGGGATGTTAATTCGCCTAAAGACGACGATTTCCCACCTACTAAGGCGACATCTCCACGCCGCAATTCATCAAACCATAAGACATATGCCTTTTCTCTATTCGTTGCCATACCGCTACCTCCCAAGTGTATATGCTATTTATTTCGTTTCCTGTAAATATAGTATACTATTAACTCGTTTATGTCAATAATTTTTCTGTGTATGTTAGCATATTTTCGTAAATAACATATACTGTTTACTAGATATTTGCACAAAATAGTTTATACCTTTACAGTGCCTTATGTAAAATATGCAAAAAAAGCCCCTTTATATAGGATATTAAAAAGTAATGTGTTATAATATGAAACTAGCAACACAGTTCTACTTATTACATACCAGTCTATACAGGAGGTACTATGTATACACCTAGACGCAGAGCAAAACACGCCAAAAAGAAAACAGGCGCCTTACATCGCCTGCGCATGTTTATTGCTTTATGTTTCGTTATTTTTGCAGGCCTTGGCTTTGGCTACATCTTCGCAGCCTATCAGAGTCTGCCCCAAGTAGGCAACAATATGCGACCTGCTGTGTCTTCGCAGGTTTTTGATATTCATGGCCGCCTCATTACGACCTTACACTCCGACCAGAACCGGCTCCCTATTGACATTAATAAGGTGCCGCAAAACTTACAGAATGCCTTTATTGCTGCCGAAGACAATCGCTTCTACGACCATATCGGCATTGACCCCATTGGCATCGTCCGGGCTATCGTGACGAACGTGACGAACCGAGGCATTGCCCAAGGGGGCAGTACGATTACACAGCAGCTGGCTAAAAACGCCTTCCTTTCGCAGGAACAGACGATGAAGCGTAAAATCCAAGAAGCTATGCTGGCCCTGGAAATCGAACGGAAATACAGTAAAAAAGAAATCCTTGAAATGTACATGAACCAAATTTACTTTGGTCAAGGTGCATACGGCATCCAAACGGCAGCCAAGACGTACTTCGGCAAAGACGTAGACCAACTGACGCTAGCACAATGTGCGATGCTCGCCGGCCTGCCGAAGAGCCCGAATTACTACTCTCCATTCAATAATCTCCAAGAAGCAAAGAACCGGAAAAATACAGTCGTCGACCAAATGGTAAAATATGGCTATATTTCTGAAGAAGAAGGAGCCCAGGCCAAGGCTGCTGATTTGGATTTAACAGAAAACAAACAGACCTCAGAAAATCCGGAAAGTGCATCCTTCGTCGATTACGTCTCTCGTGAAGTAGCCAATCGCTACGGCGACGATGCGCTTTATAAAGAAGGCCTGAAGATTTACACGACTATGGATGCAGAAAAACAACACGCAGCCGTCCAAGCCTTGAAAAATCTCCCAGATAACTACACCGACGAAAATGGCCTCACCCAACCGCAAGGGGCGATCGTCTCTATTGACCCGAAAACAGGCCATATTCTCGCTATGGTCGGCGGCCGCGGTCAAGACAGCTTTAACCGGGCCAGCCAAGCAGTTCGTCAGCCTGGTTCTGCCTTTAAGCCTTTCGTCTACGTAACAGCCTTGCAGCACGGCATGACGCCGTCGACGACGATGGAAGATAAGAAAGTGTCCTACGGCTCATGGACACCGCAAAATGCGAGCAAGAGCTACAGCGGTACTATGACCTTGAGCGATGCTCTGGCAAACTCAGTCAACACCGTCGCTGTCCAAGTGGCCGATAAAGTCGGTACATCCAACATTATTGCGAACGCCAAGAAAATGGGCATTACGACCCTCGATGCGAAAGACGACAACCTTGCCATGGCCTTAGGCGGTTTGACCCACGGCGTAACGCCGCTCGAAATGGCGAGTGCTTACGGGACTTTCGCCAACCGAGGTGTCCATGTGAAACCGACGGCCATTGTAAAAATCCTTGACCGCAACGGCAACGTCCTCGAAGACAAATCGACTATGCAAAAAGGCAACACCCAAAATCAAGTCATGTCCGAAAAAGAAGCCTATGAAATAACGTACATGCTCGAAGGCGTTATTTCCCACGGTACTGGTACAGCCGCCAGCATTGGCCGCGCTGCAGCCGGTAAGACCGGGACCACAGACGATAACAAAGATGCTTGGTTCGTCGGCTATACACCGGACATCGTTACGGCTGTCTGGATGGGCGACGACACTGGTTCCCATACGCTCGGTGAAGTCTATGGCGGTACCATACCAGCACAGATTTGGCATGACTACATGGTCGAAGCCACATCCGATGCGAAGAGCAACGAGTTCTCCATCCCTGCTGGTATGGAACGCATTGTAGAACAACCGAAGGCAGAAAAACCATCACCTACGAAAATTGCAGAACCGAAGAAAGACGATACAAAAGCAACGGACAAAGAAACGCCGAAGAAAGAAACAGAAAATACGACCTCTACGTCAGTCGAAACGACGGATGACGCAAGTACAGGGGCAAAACAAGATATTATTCTGCGAAACAACAAAGAATAAGGATTACACTACAAAGAGCCATGAGAAGATACCTTCGCATGGCTCTTTTCGTATACATAAAAATTATTCTGGTGCTGCTACAATAAGCTTCGCTAAAGTCTTAGCACCTTGAGCAAATTCTGCTGGTGTCGTGTACGAATAAGACAAGCGCAGTGAATGATTCTGGTTAAAATCGTAAATGTCACCGGGATTGATGAGGATACCTGCTTTGGCCGCCGTCGCAAAGAGCTGCTCCATAGAAAGATTCTTTGTTAAAGTCAACCAAATATAAAAGCCCCCGTCTGGTACGCGCCACGTCGCAAAGGATCGGTAATACCTGTCCAGCACAGCTAAGGCCGCATCACGGCGGTGACGCAGTTCCTTCCGTAAGGCTGTCGTATATTGGTCATACATGCCAGTGCGCAAAAATTCCGTAAAAACTACTTGCGACAACACACTGGCCCCGTAATCGACCTGCATCTTCACGTCGCTCAGACGCTGGACAATAGGCTCTGGCGCAATGAGCCAGCCAATGCGCAGGCCCGGTGCCAAGGCCTTCGAGGCACTGCCGAGATAAATGACCATACCGTCTGTGTCCATCGCTTTCAAGGGCAAAGGCTTTTGCCTGCCGAAATACAATTCTTCATAGGCCCCATCTTCAATAATCGGCACTTGCTGGTCCCGGCAATAGGCTAAGAGTTTCTCCCGCCGTACAGCGGACATGGTAATCCCTGTTGGGTTGTGATTTGTCGGAATCGTGTAGAGAACAGACGCAATTTTTCCGGCATTCCCTTGCTTCATGTGCCAGTACTGCACACCTTCTTCATCCATGGGCAGACCGCGGAGCGTCAGGCCTGTAGACTGAAAGACTTGTAACGATTGAATATACGTCGGTGCTTCGGCATAAATAGTCGAGCCACCGGCTACGAGGCTGACAGCAATGAGCTGTAACGCTTGCAGGGCACCGGACGTAATCAAAATAGACGCTGGCGAGACCGTAATGCCCAACGTTTGCATGTGCGCCGCAATGGCTTCGCGTAGTGCCGCATTACCGAGAGGCTCCGGATAGCCTAGAGACGTGAGCTTTTGTTGTACAGCTCCTAAGGCTTGCTGCAGCATCTCTTGTGGAAATAAGCGCAGGTCTAACTCACCTGTGCCAAGGCGCACCATATGGGGCGTAAATTCTAAGCGGTTAATGGCCTGGACAATAGCCTTATTGGACTTAAAATTACCAGAAGAAATTTGCTCTCCCCAAGACGCTTTCGGCGGCAAGACGAGAGACCATGTATTGCTGGCAATGACTGTGCCCGCACTGCCGCGGCTCGTAATGACGCCCATACTTTGAAGCTGCTCTAAAGCCGTAACAATCGTACTGCGATTGACATGGAATGCTTCGGCTAAGACACGTTGTGCTGGCAAGCGCGTGCCAACAGGCCAGATACCGCTAGCGGCTTTGTCACAAATAAATTGGACGATTTGTTCATACATCGTGATTTGCTTTGTCTTATCAGGCTGCCACGTAATCTCTACAGGACAGGTTCGCTTCATTGCATACACCTCTTTGGTTGGGTCATATACTCTTAGTTTGGTCGGTCAAAAGAAACGGTAAACCTGTTATACTATAAGTAACGACAGGAATCTACTCTTAGTATACGAAAAAATTGAGTTCTTGCCTATCCCATTTTGGTTGACTTAGCAAGGAGGAATATATATGACTATCTTTATTCAAGGACTGACCATGGGCCTTGCCTATATTGCGCCCATTGGCATGCAAAATCTCTTTGTCATCAACGCAGCCTTGACCTGTTCGCGCCGCCGTGCCTTACTGACCGCCATGATTGTGCTCTTTTTTGACATGACCTTGTCGCTGAGCTGCTTCTACGGCATTGGTACGCTCATGAATCGCTACACGTGGCTCCAATACGTCATCTTAGGCATTGGCAGCCTCATCGTCTGCTCTATAGGCTTGCAACTGCTCCGTTCTAAAGGCCAAGGGCAAACAGCGCAGGCGCAACGGCAAGGACTGAGCAAAACGATTTCTCAAGCCTGCGTCGTCACGTGGTGTAATCCGCAGGCCATCATTGACGGGACCATGCTTCTCGGAGCCATTCAAGTGACCTTGTCTGCATCGGACCATACACCCTTTATGGGCGGTGTCCTGGCCGCTTCGTTCCTCTGGTTTATGGGGCTGACTTTTTTTATTTCTCTCTACAGCCATCGTTTTAATGCCAAACTCTTGCGCGGCCTCAATATTCTTTGCGGCCTCGTCATCACTGGCTATGGCGTAAAATTAATTTGGGAATTTTTCGTTCTTCTCGGCTGGATATAACTTCATCTTGACAAACATAAAACTCCTTCTCATACTGTACATAAAGGAGCATGGCAAGCGTATCATCCCATTTATCGGCACGTAACCCTCGTGTCGCCAACGATTACCCAGCCTTGCACCATTGCCTTTCTTACGGATTTGCATCTTGGCCCTATCCTGAGTCATCGGTACGTCCAACAGCTCGTTACGCGGCTCAATCATGTACATCCTGATGCCGTACTCATAGGCGGCGACCTCATTGATGCGCACTTAGATTTCGTCTTGCGTGATGGCTCATATGGACACTTCCAAGACCTGCAAGTGCCGACGTACGCCGTCTTTGGCAATCACGATTACTTCGACAGCAATACAGAAGTAGAACAAGAAGCCTTTCAGCCCATTCAGTTTCTTAAGAATAAAAGAATTACCCTGCCAGGTAATATCGTCATCACGGGCCTGAATGATTATCTCCATGAGCCGACGAACGACTTGCCTGCACCAGCACCAAACGCGTATAACATCATCGTCGATCATGAGCCCTTGCGCATTTACCCGGCCAGCAATGCAGGCTATGACCTTTATTTAGCAGGACACACCCATGGTGGTCAGTTCTTCCCAGTAACGCAGATTACGCGCCGTCTGTTCCCCTTGTCCTATGGGCAACAGACCTTTGGAAAAATGACGGCTGTCGTCTCTAGTGGCTATGGCTTTTGAGGTATGCCCATGCGTACCGGGCCAGCCTCTGAAATCGTTATTCTCCATTTTTCAACCAGCAAAATAGTTCCCATAAATAATAAAAAATAAGTGATAGTACATCGAAACGTACTATCACTTATTTTTATTCATGTATATGGTTCTAATCAAACCACCGGGACAAATCAAACTCTTCGCCAATCATTTCATGGACATAGCCTTGGGCTAAATAGAGGCCTAAGAGAGACAACGTCGACACGCGGAGCATGGTGCTATCCCAAATGTCACTGAGGTCTGCAAAGACCGGCGAAATATCTTCCATAATATCAAGAGCTTCTTCACCAGCAAAGGAAGCAGGACGTTTCTTCGCCAAGCGCATGATGTGATCCTGCATGGCTCTGTCGCTAATACCGGCCAGGCGGAAGAAGCGCGTAGCCATACTATCATCGACCATAGCCAATTTAATGAGGGGCGAATTGAAGGACTGGACGACCATATCCGACGGAATCCGTTTGCCTTTGAGGGCTTTCCGCAATTCTTCTTCTGTAATACCGCGATACCGGAAGAGAAGCGGATACGAATCAGACAAGATTTCAGCAAAGCGCGTTTCTTTGCTTTCAAAGGCCGTGCAGTGGAGATAATCGAGCTGCTGATAATACGACCGTTCTGTTGGGAAATCGTCGAGGAAGGGCATGACGTATTTATCGAGGTACTGACGGAAGGTCTGCGTATCGACGTTATGAGAGTTGCGGGAATAGAGGAAAATCAAGAGAATAGCCAAGATTTTGTAGTGATATCCCGACAGATATGGCATGACCTTCAAAGCGTCAATAGCGACGAGGTGCCGCGTCGAGACTGGCGAACCGTGAATAATATCATTAAATGCTTGCAGTGCCAAGGTCGCTACATATTCGTCAGGATGAGCCGTATAGGCTTTCTGGACGTTCTGCAATGCCTCTTGTGCCATGAGAGGCATAATGACTTGTTTCCGTTCTGCATCAGTCGTACAGCCTACGCGCTGGAATGCCGCTTCTGTAATGTATTCAGCTTGCTGGCTCATTTCAGGCGTAACCATGCCGAATTGATTGAGGAAGTGGGACACACATTGTTTGACTACAGGCGATTCTTCTTCTACAGCATTATCCCAAATGGAAGGCCGCGCTTTCGTTGCCGATACAGACGGCTGTTTGCCAGTTGTATCATTGCCCCACGGGCTTTGCATCGGTTCGATAGGCTGTACTTCGCGATGCGGATGTTTAGAAACAGGCTGCTGTTTCGGCATATCTGCAGCACCGGCTTGTGCCGTCGTATCCGGCTTAGGATGGGCCGTAATAGGCGGCATAATAATAGTTTCTTCCGGAGCTGTATCTTTTTTATCTACTGTATCGACATGGACCGGTTCGAGACGTTGGGTCTGTTCGAGCTGCGATGCTACGTCAGCCATGGATTTCTGATTGGCTAATTGCTGGCGCACAGCTGCCGGTTCAACGATTTGCGTTACGTCCGACACAGGTGCTGCCTTAGGCGTAATCGTGACTTTGGCCTGCGGAGCTGGTGCTTCCTCTTTTCCTTCTGCTTTGGCATTTTCTGCCATGACTTCGGCGACGATACTATGCCGTTTATAAGGCGTGCCTGCTGCTTTAGGAGCTTGTGTTTCTGGCGTTGCAGCCGTATCGGCACTGCCTTCTCTAGCAGCTAAGTCTGCTGAGACGACAGCAGCCATATCGGCTAAGGACGGTTCTTTTTCTGGTGTAACTTCTACATCTTCAGCCCAACGGGTACGCGCTTCTTGCTGCTGTGCCTGTGCGTGAGCTACATCAGCTTGTTCTTTGGCTAAGCGGCGCCGTTTTTCGTCGGCTGCAATCCGTTTCGCTTCAGTTGCTTTTTCAGCTGCTTCTTGCTGTTCTTTTTCTTTTTTCACTTCTTCTTCACGTGCTTTGTAGTCTGCTGCTTTCGTTTTATCGACTTTTTCCATAGCCGCTAAAATTTCATCGCGCGACAAGACACGCGTAATTTCGAGTTCATCGTTGACTTGTTCTTGTTTCGTCTTCGGGGCGGCTTCGTAAATCATGTTGCCGTCTTTATTGCGGACGACTTGGCCTTTCGTCGTCACAAAAGCCGTTTCGGACGGATGTTCCGGCCGTTCGCGGACCGTAACGGTCGAAATCTTCGGCACTGGTGCTGTCGTTTCCCGGACCTTTCGCTGCGGCGTTTGCTTTGCCTGTTGTGGTGCTTTTTTATACTGCTGTACAGGCCGTCGTTTATGTGTGGTCACGACGGGATGATGGTTTGTTTGTTTCGCTTCTTTTTCTTTCTTCTCTTCATTGCCGCCGGCAAATAATACGTAGCACACGACAAAAAAAACAATTACAATACCTGCTATGATAGCATATGGTAAAAAATCAGACATGTCATCCTCTCTCCTTACTCTTACACTGGTTCCCATTAGTTTTGTTTATTGTATCATAGTTACGTAGTTCTTACTAGTAGAGACCCATTCGGATTGGACAAATTGCGCTCTTTGCGTCTATAATAACGGTGTCTCATAAAATAGTACAAGCAAAGGAGTCTACACGATGAAAACATATAAAGCTATTCTCTTTGATATGGATGGAACCGTCCTCGATACGCTTCCTGATTTAACAAACGGCGTCAATCACGTCTTTGCTGCTCATGGGCTGCCGACGAAAGCGGAACCAGAAATCCGCACGTTCTTAGGCTACGGCTACTCGGGGCTCATTGACCGCGCTGCAGACCCGGCTGTCTCAGACGACATGAAAGCCCAGTTAGTCCAAGAATTTACGACTTACTACAGTGCCCATTGCCAAGCTGGCACGCACCCGTACAGCGGCATTCCTGACGTTTTAAAACGACTGAAAGACGCAGGCTACAAGACGGCCATTGTCTCCAATAAAGGCCAATCAGCAGTCGATGAACTGCACGCTCAATACTTCCAGGACCTCGTCTACTTCTCTGTCGGCGAAACACCGGACCGTCATAAAAAACCGGCACCGGATATGCTCGTCTATGCCTTAGGCCGCCTGGGTGTTGCACCGAAAGATGCCATTTACGTCGGCGACTCTGAAGTAGACCGGCAGACTGCTGAAAACACAGGCCTTGATTCGGTTCTCGTCACGTGGGGCTTCCGGGATGAACCGTACTTACAGACCTTAAACGCGACGTATCTCGTCCATACACGCGAAGAATTAGCTAATATTTTCCTTCCTCACTAAGCAGAAAAAGATACCCTGCCCGTCTGGACAGGGTATTTTTATGCCCTTTGGGACTTACGAATTCATCGTATCATGTAATACACCGTCAATGGTTTTAGCCGTTGTTTTCGCAATGCGCGGCGAATAGTCTATGGTTTCATCGATGGTCGTATCTTTCCCTTTCGTCTTATCCGCTGTCTCTGTAGTTGTCGTTACGTTTTGTACGACCTTATCCTGTCCGGCAACGGGTACCGTTTCAATGCGGATTAAGTCAGAACCAATACGCTGGATTAATTCTTGAATCGTCCGGGCACTGACCGGATGACGTACGGTAATGACTACTTGTTCGTGAATGTAGTCAGGTACAGCACCGACGTAATTTTGCACGCCTTCGTTAGCAACGAGGCTGTTGACGGCACGATTCAAAATGGAATCATAGTCATTGCGCGCCAGACGAACCCGACGGATAACGACAGCATCAGCCTGGGAGACACCGGTCTGCAAGCGGCTGGAGAAATAGCGGCTCGGACTACTTGTCATACCGAGGACTAAGGTATCGCCGTTCCAGTACATCGTCCCTTGTCTAAAGTAAGCCACCACAGAGCCATATTCAGCATTTAAGGCTTTCATGACTTCTGTTTCCACTTGGACATGAGATACATACTGCCCATCAGAGTGGAGCAAGTGATAGACTACTTCGACTGCATCGGCACGGGTAATGCCTTCTTTAGGGCGGAAAAGATTGTCTGCTGGCACCATAATATTTTTGCTATGCAGCACGTCAATCGCTTCTACTGCAGACGGTGCAATTTGGCTTTCATCGGCATAAGGCGTAATGGTCGTCGTATCTTTGTCAGCCATGCGGCTATATTTTAAATAATTGTAAATGACTGTTGCAAATTCTTCGCGCGATACCGGTTCATCCGGATGGAACGAGCCATCTTCATAGCCCTGTAAAATGCCCTGTGCTGCTACCGCTGCCATAGTATCAGCAGCATTGCCGCTTTGGACATCAGAAAATTCCGGATTGACAATGGGCATATTAGCTGCTGCGTTGTAAATTAATTGTGCTAGCTCCCCTCGTGTCAAGACCGCTTGCGGTTCAAAAGTATTGCCTGTGACGAAAGTCAAACAATGGGTATCATAGAGATAATCAATGCTGTCCCGATTGGCTACACCATCTAGATCCGTATACGGTGCTGCCGCCATAGCAAGGAGGGACGACGCACTCATCATTGCGGCTACAGCCAGAGCCGCCAAGGTTTTGTATTTCATAGACGCCGCTCCTTTTTCTTACTGGATGACAATACGCAATGCGCCGCCTAAGGCTTTATTTAAATTAGCTTGCGTGTCTTTCGTAATGGAACTTACTGTAAGGACTACTTTTTCATTTAAGTAATCTACATCGGTCTTGACCGTCGCATCAGTCGGTTCCGTTGCACGGTATACCTTTTCAGCCTGAGCCATCATGGTCTTATAATCGTTGTAGCTGTATGTAGCCGTCTGAACAGTGACTGCATCAGCCGGAATAGTTGTGTCGTTGGCAATAGCTGTCGCTAATTTTTCTTTATTCTTCGCATCTTTGACGCCAATATGGAGGGTACTGCCCTGCCAGTACATAACGCCGTCTTTCGCGAAATTCTGAACAGAACCGTAGACATCTTTCACATCTTTAAAGACCTGGGTCTGTACGTCCCCTTCGGTCTGTTTCGTCTGTTTTAAGCCCGTTACGATGCGGTATAAGACGTTGACAGCTTCACCGCGCGTAATGTAATCTTTCGGGTTGAACGTATTGTTCGAGCCTTTCATGTAGCCGCCAGCAGCGAGGGCATCGACAGCTGTCTTAGCCCACGGTGAAATCTGGGATTCATCTTTGTATGCTGTACCACCACTCGGCATGCCCATGCCTTTATAAGTCATGTAATTGTAGGCAATGACGGCAAATTCTTCACGCGTAATCTTCTGGGTCGGCTGGAACGTGCCGTTGCTGTAGCCCTGCATAATCTGTTTATCTACAAGGGATGCAATAGCCCGTTCAGACCAACGGCCTTTAACATCTGAGAAATTCGTCGTCGTTACGGCCGAATCTTCGCCAATAACGTTGTTAATAATAGCGGCAATGCCTTCGCGCGTAATATCATCGTTCGGTTTAAATTTACCGTTATCGCCGCTTACATAATGATTATCATAGAAATATTGAATAGCTGCTTTACCCCAGTAGCCGTCAATATCTGTTAATCCTGTCGTTGTATTTGCTGCAAACACACCTGTCGAAAGGCTCGCAGCCATTGCTGCTGCCGCTAAGGCACGCATATATTTTTTCATGATTCTTCGCTCCTTATCTCGTCTTCGTATACCTTGTATATAGCATACATATCAGTATTTATTGTATCACACTGCCATTTAAAAACAAAGGGTTGCCCCTTAGTAGGACTGAAATATTTTTTGTATTGCCTCGTAGTCTCGCGTCTGTAACAAGGCGAGCTGCATGAGGATTTTGGCCTTTTGGGGCGTCAAATTATCACTGCTAAGGAAATCACTGTATTTCGGTACAGTCGTCACAGCTCCGCCCAGGGTCCGGCTTGCCCGTACGACCAGAATCCCTTGGCGTACAGCTTCATGCAAGGCTTCGGCTACATTATCCGCCATTTGCCCATGCCCAAAGCCAGCGAGGACGATAGCTTCTACGCCGCGCGCCTTGGCCGACGTAATCATATCCGTCGTCATGCCTACGTAAGCGTAGAGAATCTCAACCTTCGGCAAGGCTGTCACACCATCACACGATAAGATGGATTGGGTCGTGTGCCTGCGCACAGGCTGTTGATACCAAAGAGCGTTGCCGTCTTGCATGAGACCGAGCAGGCCTTGCTGACGGCTCTTAAACGTATCGACGTGGGTCGTATCCGTTTTTTCCACAAAACGGGCACTGCAAATAGTGCCGTTCATGGCGACGACGACCCCGAATGTCCCGGTACGTTCGTCCGCCGCAAGCTGCACCGCTTCTAAAAGATTCAACGGGCCATCGGCACTGATGGCCGTAGCAGGCCGCATAGAGCCGACGAGGACGATGGGCTTATTTGTATGCGCCGTAAGCTGCAAGAAATAAGCCGTTTCTTCGAGCGAATCCGTGCCGTGCGTAATGACGATGCCATCAACTGTTTCATCAGCACCAAGTGCATTGACGCGCTGTACCAGTTGCAGCCATAATGCTTCCGTCATATTAGAACTATCTATATTACTGAATTGTTCGCCTGAAATATGGGCATACTCGGTTAGCTGCGGCACAGCTCCAAGTAAGTCATCAAGCGACATTTCCCCTGCTGTATAGCCAGTCAAATCGTCTGCACTGGCTCCTTTCCCGGCAATGGTGCCGCCACAGGCAAGTATATGTACATGACGTAAGTTCATAGTCTTCCTCCTATACTGTATTGCTACTGTATATTATACCGTAAATTACGTCATTTCCATATACACAACATCGTTGAAGCCTTGTCATAAACCTGTTATAATCAGGACATATATAGGAAGGTTATGTTATGGTGAATATATATGTACTCTATTCCGTGCTCGGTCAAGTCATTTTGGGATTACTCCCCCTCTTTTGGATGCTCCTCCAAGATGTGCCAGCCCTTTATATCCTGTCGACACGCATCATTTGGGCTGCTATCTTTTGCTACATCCTCATCGTCTATAAACATTTACAGCCTAACCTGGCCGCAGTCAAAACGCTTTCCAGCGAGTGGCCCTATATTGGCGGTGCCTGTATTGCGGTCACGATGAACTGGTGTGCCTTTATTTACGCCATGACCCATGGAGCCATTATCCAAACGAGTTTAGCCTACTTCACGTCGCCCATTATCGTCATCTTTGCAGGTGCGCTCATCTTTCATGAACATTTAGGAAAACTGCAAATTCTCTCCATTCTCTTCGCTATTACAGGCCTCTTGATTGCATTCGTCCTCTTTGGGCAAATTCCTTACTTAGCCTTGTTCCTTTGTCTTACGTGGGCTACGTATGGCCTGTTGAAGAAAAAAATTTCCGTTCATAGCCAAGTATCTGTGTTTATTGAATCTCTTTCGATGGTGCCCTTGTCCCTGGCCTTCATTGGGTATAGCGAATATACGGGCACCGGTGCGTACGGTGTGCTCCATGGGCTGGAATGGTTGCTGCTCCCGGCTACAGGCATCGTGACGGCTGTGCCTATGCTCTTTTTTACGGCCGGTATCAGAGGTACACCGATTACGGTCGCCGGGATTCTCATGTATTTAGCACCGAGTATTTCTCTTTGTATTGGCCTACTGCACGGCGAAGTCTTGACAATACCATTGCTCATTATGTTCGTCTTTGCATGGATTGCCGTAGCCTTTTATATTGCCGGTCTCTTGCGGATTGCCAAGAAAATGAAAGAAACAACTCCCTAATGATGATATGCAAATACCCCGATAGATAAGACCTATTGTCTGCTCTATCGGGGTTACTTGTATTTCTTTATATATCTGTTTCGTGTGTAGCCATGTATACTTTTTCGGCTGTAATCGGTAATTCTGTAAAGCGCACGCCCACGGCATTATAGACAGCGTGGGCAATAGCCGGGCCCGGCGTATTGATGACGATTTCACCGATGGATTTGGCACCAAACGGGCCATTCGGTTCGTAACTCGGTGCAAATTCGACGCGTATCTTCCCTAAGTCTTGCCGCGTTGGCAAGCGATACTGCATGAAGGAATTTTGTTGAATATGTCCGGTCTTCGTAAAGGTCACATTTTCGGTCATGGCCATGCCAATGCCTTGGACAAGGCCGCCTTCGACTTGAACGCGTGCCAAGGCCGGGTTAATGACGGTGCCGCAATCGACGACGGCAGCGAAGTCGACGAGCTCAATCGTCCCCGTTTCCGGGTCGACATCGATTTCTACGGCACCAGCCATGTACGGTGGCGGCGATGTCGGCGAGAAGTGCGATTCTGTCGCTTCAAGGGCAATAGGATTCATGAACATAGCCCCGTTGGCTAGGTCTTTAATCGTAATGGCTTTGTCTGTAGCTGGGTCGCGGATTTCTTTGCCTGTAAATTCCAGTGCTTCTGCATCAGATACTTTTAGTTCCATTGCGGCCCGTTCTTTCATTCGTTTAATCAAGGTCTGGCACGTCTTGACCACGGCTTGGCCTGTCAAATAGGTCGTCGACGACGCGTAAGAACCGCTATCGTATGGTGACGTATCCGTATCGACACCGCGCGTGACGATATTGTCGACAGAGCAGTCCAGGCAATCGGCCGCAATTTGCGCGAGAATCGTATCACAGCCCGTACCCATATCGGTGGCACCAATGGACAACGTATAGAAACCATCGTCGTTGACTTTAATCGTTGTCGACGCGACATCGACGTTAGAAATACTGGACCCTTGCATAGCCATGGCTACGCCGACGCTGCGAATGTGGCCGTTTGGCAAGACCTTACGCGGATATTTGTCGTCCCAGCCAATCATTTCTTTTGCTCGCGCTAAGCATTTGTCGAGGGTACAGCTCAAAGCCGTTTCATTGAAATAAGCCGGCATCTTGTCGCCTTGGCGCACCATGTTTTGGAACCGTAAATCAATGGGGTCACGACCGAGAACAGTAGCGAGTTTATTGACTGTCGATTCGACTGCAAAAAGGCCTTGTGTCGCGCCGTAGCCGCGATAGGCACCGGCCGCAATCGTATTCGTATAGACCGCTTTATAGTTGAAGCGGAAGGCTTCTAAATTATGGTAAAGTGGAATCGATTTATGTCCTGACAAGGTTACTGTCGTTGGGCTGTGGTCACCATAGGCTCCGGCATTCCACAAGGATTCGACAGAAATACATTGAATGGTCCCGTCTTTTTTGGCCCCAATTTTCACGTGAATCTGCGCTTCATGCCGTGGCGACGAGACAGTCTGCGTTTCTTCGCGCGAATAGACCATCAAGGCCGGACGGCCTGTAATATAGGCAATGTATGCCGGATAGACATCCATGACGGCTGTCTGTTTCGCCCCAAAGCCGCCGCCAATACGCGGTTTAATAACTCGTACTTGAGATTTCGGGATTTCTAAGGCTGTCGCCACAATACGGCGCACGTGGAACGGCACCTGCGTAGAGCTGACGATGACGAGGCGGCCAAAGGCATCTTTGTAAGCAAAAGCCTGGAAGGGCTCCATCATGCTTTGTTGGGCTTGCTTCGTGTGGTACGTCCCTTCGACGACGACATCAGCATTAGCAAAGGTACCATCAACGTCGCCAAAGTCTTCCTTCGCTTGGGCCACGAGGTTGCGCATATTATCGCCGCCTACGTCGACTTTCGGTGTCCAATCGTCTTCAGGATGGACGATAATCGGGTTATCTTCGGCCTGCGTAAAGTCTAAGAGAGGCTCTTGCTTTTCGTAGGTTACGCGGAGCATTTTCAACGCTTTATCAACAGCTTCTTCGGTTTCCCCAGCGACGAGTGCTACTGGGTCACCAACATAACGGATTTGCTTATCTAAAATCAATTTATCATACGGGCTTAATTCGGGATAGGTCTGCCCGGCAATGGTAAAGCGTTGTTTTGGTACATCATCAGCGGTGACGATACAGACGATGCCCGGCACTTTTTCAGCAACTGTTTTCTTAATATCTTTGACAATCGCTCTAGCATGAGGACTGCGCAAGGCTTTGACAATGAGGCAGTCTTTGGGCGCAATATCCAGCGTATAAACAGGTTTCCCCAAGAGGAGACTCATAGCGTCTTTTTTCATGACTGGACGATTTACTTCTTTCATGGCTGCACCACCTTTCCTTTTGCTGCCAAGAAGGCTTTTAAGGCACGCATGTGGCTCACGTAGCCTGTACAACGACAGAGATTGCCAGCTAAAAATTCTTTAATCCCTGCTTCTGTCGGGTTTTCTATGTCGCGCACCATGGCAAGGACATTCATGACAAACCCAGGATTACAGAACCCACACTGGTCCGCCCCTTCACGGGCCATATATTGAGCAAATTCGGCAGCTTCGTCTTGGAGCCCTTCGAGGGTCGTAATATGTTTGCCGTCAATCCGCGCCGTCAAGACAGCACAGGACAAGACAGGCACGTCGTCGAGCCAGACCGTACAGAGGCCGCAGTTCGTCGTTTCACAGCCGCATTTGACGCTGTAACAGCCTTTAGCGCGTAAGAAATCATAGAGCATCATGCCCGGCTGAATCGTATCGATTTGCTTTTGGCCATTAAGCCAGTACGTAATTTCCATTTATGCCTGTCCTCCTTTCACAGTCTGCCACAAGCGGCGGCACAAGACCGTTGCCATGGCTTTGCGGTATGCTGCAGAGCCGCGCATATTCGTTTCGTATTTCCACGGTGCTGCACACTGCGCTGCGACTTCGTCATCAGAGAGCGCAGCTACTACCGCTGCATCTAAATGAATCCCTTCAGCACGCGACGGTTTAGCACCGACTACGCCGTCGACACCGTCCTCATACGTAGCCATAGCACAGGCAATAATCGGGAAATCTGTCACATTGAGGCGCAGCGAATCATAAGCCACAGCGTGAGCCGTCTTCGGCACGATAAGCTGGGTCACAATATCCTTCCCTGCACCGGTTTTGCTAAATTCGGCTAAGGGCATCGTGCCGCCTTTATACAAGACGACCTGCGCCCGTAAAGCCAAGAAGAGCGTCCAAAGATCAGAAAAGCCAAAACGTCCGGCAATGCTGCCGCCAAGAGTTGCCATGTTGCGGAACTGGGTACCTACAATATGGCGCACACACTCTTTCATGGCTCCTTGGGTGTACGCAACGAGCGGCGCAGACTGCTCTAACTGGCGCAGCGTCACCATCGCCCCTAAGCGAAATTCACTTTCTGTTTCTTCTATTGCATTCAATCCTAAATCACTTAAATCAATTGCTTCTTTAATCATGCGCTGCGGCGATAAGCGCAGCCAACAACAGCCGCCTAAAATGACAGCATTCCGTTGTTGATTTAACTCCCATGCCTCATCCAGGCTCCGGGCCTTCGTGTAATGTAAAATTTGCACGGCCTCATGTCTCCTTCTCTCGAATAAGTTACGTACCTATTGTATCAGTATATGGGGCTTGTTGTCCACGTGTAGGGGAAAGAATCTCCTTTTGTAAAATAATAGTAAAATAATTTCACAAAATGTACGCATATATTTTACGTGAAAAAATTGGACACATTCCCAATTCTGCTGTTACAATAAAGATGTATATAAAACCAATAGCACCATACTGGTGTCGTCATAAAAGGAGCTATATTCATGATTCAGGAAGAACGGAAAAATGTTATCTTACAAGAACTAACCCGTACATCTGTCGTCAAACTCGAAGACTTAGCAGAAAAACTCAACGTATCTATCGACACAGTCCGCCGCGACCTCAAGGCCTTAGACCGGGCTGGTCTCGTCCAATACATTCGCGGTGGTGCCAAATCGGTGCAAGAATCGCAACAATTTTCCCATTTTAACGGCCGGAAAGTCGTCCACAACGAACTCAAACGGGAAGCATGCCGCAAAGCCTTACAGCTCATCCATCAAAACGATGTCATTATGCTCAACTCCGGCACGACGACGACGATTTTAGCAGAAGAATTAGGCCAAACGAATATAACCTGTACACTCGTAACGAACAACATCGCTGCTGCCGAAGCAGCTTCGGTCAATAGTAACTGTCATATCCATCTCTTAGGCGGCGAATGGGACGGGTCAGAACAATCGACCTGGGGCAGCCGCTGCCTCCGCGAAGCAGCGCAATTTTTCCCGGATATTTGCTTCCTTGCAGTCAATTCCTTAGATTTGCAATCAGGCCTGACGGACTTCCGTTTCCACGAAATCCCAATCATGCAGACTATGTCGCAAAACGCGTGGAAAACGGTTGCCGTCATGGATTCAACAAAACTCAACCGACTCGCCAAAAAGCAAGTCTTTCCTTTGGAAAAGACGCCAACAATCATGATGGACAACAAAGTTACACAAGAAGATAAGGACCAATATTTGAAAATGGGTATCCATATTTTATAAGGTCATTCATAAGAAAAGGTGCGTAAATATACAACTACGTACCTTTTTATTATGCCCTTTTAGCACATAAAAAAGCCTATAAACACGAAGTTTATAGGCTTTCCATTTGCATAGGTTTTGAAATATATAAAACGGATATTAACGTTTCGAGAACTTAATTTC
>OIXX01000079.1_pt1 | contig 75859 bp, 69 predicted proteins | sample 1588161 | NCBI WGS metagenome assembly OIXX01 (sample SAMN03283274) | human gut metagenome | biome: human-associated habitat; material: feces | host: Homo sapiens | place: Peru | collected 2012 | reverse complement strand
TTGTATCCACTGATTCGCCGTTCGCGTGTGCAATTATGTTCGACGTTGAGCGGTTGTTGTTGTATTTCATGTTCGGTTCGCAACCATCCCGATACATGAAAAAGCCGCCCATCCGAGTCGGATGGGCGGCCTTCGATCGGTCGTTCGCCGGTGCTCTACAGGTCGGGCCCCGCGTTGTCGCGCGACTCGACGACCGTCATGGTCGGCGGCTCGTAAGGTGCCTTTTCCGAAGAGGGTGTAACCCCCTGATGGGGGGATGATGCCATCGATCCGTCGAGATCGCGTGCGACGAGCTTGTCGAGCATCCTGCCCTCGAAGCGCGCATGCAGGCGGTCGAGATGATCCTGCGCCAGCGGCCCGACGCTCGCCCCGGCGAAGTCGTGGTGCGAGACGAGCTCGCCGACCCCGGGAGCGAAGGCCATGTACGAGGCGGCCGAGTCGGCCATCTCCTTGGGCAGGGTTTCCTCCAGCGCCGGGCGCACCACGTCGCGCGCCCAGGCGTCGTCGCAGGTGACGCCGGTCTCCTCGTACACCCGCCGGGCGCAGTCGGCCATGGCCTGCTGCTCGATGTCGCCGATCCAGGCGCGCACCCGCTTGGGGTCGTCGCACTGCACGCCGCCGCGGCCGTCCGACAGGGTGAAGCCGTCACGCTCCTTGTCGAGGCTGTTGCCGCCCACGGTGGTGTCGGCGAAGTCGCGCACCCAGCGGTCGAAGACGACGTCCTGGTCGAGGCTGGCCTCCAGTCCCGCCGCTTCGGCGGCCGGCAGGTCGCGGTTGAACGCCCGGAACGTGGCCACGTCGGTCGGGTCGCCCAGCGTGGCCGGCCCGTGCGGCGCGACATGGCAGCGTGCCGGATCGTCGGTCAGGGCCTTGACGGACTCGCGGGTCATGGCCCTCGTGTCGCTCGGATAGCGCATCCAGCTGGCGCCCTCGGGTCCCGACTCGAAGTGCGAGGCCTGGCGTGGCACGCCGAAGGCGCGGATGGCGTCCGGCAGCACGACGGGGCCGGCGATCTTGCGGAACAGCTCGTCCCGTGTGGTCTCGTCGCCGCCGGCCATGCGGTGGCAGGTGAGCAGCGCAAGCATCTCGCGGTGCATGGTGAGCATGGTGATGGTCCTTTCCATATCGATGGGGTTGGTTGTGTCATCCAGTCTATCCGCGACGTATCGTTGCGATCCTTCCCGGCTCCGTCGTATGCTGCTCCGACGCCCGTTCACGGTACCGTGGATATCGATACTCATACATACGTGTGAAAGGAATCGACCATGGGATTCTTCCCCCCGAAATACCGCTGGCCCGCCGCCGCCGACGCCGCCGAGGCCGTCGACGGCCTCGCCCGTGACGGCGCGTTCGCCGATGCGGACGCCGCCACGCCGGTCGGCAGGGTGCGCCCGCTCTACGCCGCCCTGCACGCCGAGCTGCATCGGCTCGACATCGAGCGCGTAACCGCCGCGGGCGTTCCGGTCTCGACGGTCCTGGAGCGCGACGGCGCCTGGCGCGTCGTGGCCGTCCATGACTTCGACGACGCGCACGGCAACGGCACCATCGACGCCCTGGTGCGCCTGGCCGCCACGTTGTGCTGGCTCGATGCGGTCGGCCGGTTGAATCCGCGTCTGGCGAAGGCGACCTGGCACATGGAGAACCAGGAGACGCCGCGCGTCTCGCACGACGCGCTCCTGGCCGATGAGGCCCACCGCTCGCGCGAGCTGTTCGTCGGCGAGTTCGCCGTGCTCTGGCCGTTCTGCGGCGATTTCGCCGACGTCGGGCCGGCCGAGATGGCCCGGCGCGAGCGCACCACCGTTGCTCTGGCCCGGGCCTATGCCGAGCGCATGCACCCGGACCGCCGTTATGACGTCCACGGCCGTCTCGTCGCCGAGCCCGGCCGGTACATCGACGTCGGTTGACGGACGCCGAGGCGTCCCGCCCATTATCGGAAACGACAAAGGAGGCGTGCCATGCCACGCAATCGTAAACCTTGGAAGACGGCCAATCCGGATTACGCCAAGGCCATGGCCGAGCTGCGCCGGTCCGGTGCGACGTTGCCGCACTCCACGCTGCCCCGTCGCGAGCGCACTCGTGCCGCGGTCAGGGCCGCCGCGATCCGTTTCGAGCGCGATGCGGGCTGAGTGTCGATCGAGGTGATTACCGCAATCATCGGATGCAGGCGTTCCGCATTGGTATTCGTTTCGCATCGCCATCGCATCGGCGATAGGCTGAAGGTATGTGCCGGGCGCACCCATATCCGGCCCGCCCTATAACGAAAGGACTTCGTCATGGTCACCCCATCGGACATCGTCGCCGCCAGGCCGACGCCTGTCACCATCGCCACCGACGGCGCGTCGCATGCCGTCGACGCGCTCGCCGTCGCCTGGAACGGTGGCAACAAGATCTACGTGGTCACCCCGGTCGACATCGCCGGCGATGGCCTGGAGGACTTCCGCGCCGCGTTCCGCCGGCCCGACCCGGGCTATACGCTGCACGAGCCCTCCGAGCTGCCCGGTATCTGGACCAAGGCCCATGACGAGTCGCATGACAGTTTCGTGGGCGACATGGCCTTCATGCGCACCTGGGGCCTCGAATCCCTGGTCGAGCAGGGTCACGACGCGACCGTCGCGGTCGGTCCGGCCGCGCAGCGGGCGCCGATCGACGAGACGCTGGAGCGCGACGACTCGCTCGACGCCCAGTTGGAGAACGGACGCCTGCCGGGGAATCCGGCCGACGCCCCGGCCCCGGTCGACGAGTGGCTGGAGCGTGACGACTCGCTCGATGCCCAGCTGGAGAACGGCCGTCTGCCCGAGGGCCCCGACGACCGGCCGTCCGCGCCGCCGGTCGTCTACCATGACAGCGCCGAGTTCCCGGGCTTCGAGGAGGGCGCCTTCGACTTCGACGCCCCGCTCGATCCGCCGGCCCCGCCCGAGGGCGCAAGGACGCGCGCCGACCTGCCGCCGCGTTCGTCCGATCCGCACCACGACCAGTCGGCCCTCTCCGGCTGGTCCCACGAGTCGTCGGCCGACAAGGCGCGGCGCAAGGCCGCCGAGGAGCTGGAGTCCACCGGCATCGCCATCGACCCGGACACCGGGATGACGATGACCGCCGAGGACGACGGCCCCGATCTGTGACACCCGCCGTCCATATATAAGCGACCCCCGCACCGGATATCCGGTGCGGGGGTCGTCGTCTGTGTGCCGTCCGTCAGGCGGTGCGGGCCACCCGCTCGCCCAGCTTGTCGGAGGCATGGAAGCGCACGACCGGCTTGGCCGCGACCTCGACGGTCCGTCCGTCCGGCACGCGCGTGGTGCGTGCGGCCTGTTCGGCGACGCGGAAGGTGCCGAAGCCGGGCAGCTGCACGCGCTCGCCCGACTCCAATGCGGCCGCGATGGCCTCCAGCGTGGCGTTGACGGCGCGCCGGGCGCCCTCGCGCGTCACCGCGTCGCCGTTCGGCCCTTCGGCCAGCGCCTTGGCGACGCGGTCGGTGAGGATGCCCTTGCCGACGACGGCGGCGCCGTCGTTCTCGTTCGCTTCGTTCTCGTCTGCCATGTCTCATTCCTTCCCGGGTCGGCCGTCCGGGTCGTCCCGTTGCTTGGGCGCCTGCATCTGGGTGATGAGGGCGTTGATGATCGTCTGCTGCGAGGTGGTGAACGTCGTGAGCCTGCCGCGCAGCATGTCCTTGAACTCGCCGAGCTCCCTGTCATCCTCGGGCGTGCGCCCGCACAGGTCGTAGAGTTCGGAGACGAGCGTCCATGAGGCCATGAGCCCCTCGGTGAGCCGGTCGGCCGTCTCGCGCAGCGCCGCGAGCACGGCGTTGCCCGCATGCATCTGCTTCATGGTCGAGACGAACTCGGCCTTGTCGATGGTCACGGTGCCGTCGTCGTGTTCGGTGGCGTGGATGGTGTCGCTCATGTCCCTCACTGTACCACCCGACCCCGTCAGCCCGGTCATTGACCGGCTCGACGGGGTTTTCCATACGTAGCGGCCGCGAAGACGGCCGCATTTCATGGTGACTTCGTCATTTGAAAGGAGGTCCGCCATGTCGCATTGCAAGTCCCGTGATGCCAAAACCGACGAGCCCGCCGACCTGGCGCACAGCGGTCTGGTGGCCGCCATGCTGGGCCGTTGGGAGGCGTTCGCGCCCCCGGCGTTGAAGCCCGGCGAGCGGCTCGACGTGCGCACCCGTGTCAGGGTGCGTTCCCGTCGTGAGATCGAGATCAGGACCCGGGTGCGCCTGCGCACCGAGTCGGCTGAGTCGGCCAAGCCGGTTGAACCTGCCGGATCGGCTGCGCCCATCGAGCCTGCCGAATCCGTCAAACCCGTCAAGCCCGTCAAGTCGACCAAGCCCGTCAAGTCGGTCAAGTCCGTTAAGCCGGCCAAGCCGGTCGAACCGCTATCGGCCGAAACGTTGCCCGGCCCGGTCGGCATGCCGTTGGGCGCCGAGTGGGGCCGCCTGGGCACCGCCGGCGTCCCCCCGGCCCGGCTGCGCCGTGCCCGCAATCTGCTGGACACCCTCAAGGTGGACGCCCGGCGCGTCGACCACGGGCCCAACGCCATGGTCGCCCTGGTGCGCTCGCGGCACACCGACGGGCGGGCCCCGTACCAGCGGCTGCTGGAGAGGACCCGTCGCACGCTGCTGAAGGCCGCCATCGGCGAGGGCGGCCGCCTGGCCTGCTGCCCGTACGCCGGCGGGCCGGTCGAACCGGTCCGTCGCGTCGAGCGCACCGGGGTGACCCGTCGCGTCGACGTCAACGTCGACCACGTGGTCTCGCTGGCCGACGCCTGGGCGTCGGGCGCCTGGCGCTTCGACGAGGCGCACATGGCCGCCTTCGCCTGCGACCCGCACAACCTGGCGGTGGTCTCGGCCGAGCTCAACAAGGCCAAGGACCACGCCGCCGCCGACGGCTGGCTGCCGCCGCGCCCCTCGCGCCGCGCCGCCTTCGTCGCGGTGCAGATCGAGGTCAAGGCCGCCTGGAACCTCGCGGTGACCCCCGCCGAGCGCGACGCCATGGCGCGCGTGCTCGACGCGGCGCTCGACGCCCCGGGCGCGCTCGCGCCCCGCCGCGGGCCGAAACGGCCCGCACGTCATCAATGAAAAAGTCTTGCGGCCCCGTGCGATTGACCGTTGCATGGGGCCGCATCGGCCCGACCCGGCTGCCGTACCGATGCCGGACCGGGCCAACACCGAACCAACCGAACACGACACATGGATGAAAGGATGATCCATCATGCGGATATTCACCAAGGGCGAACCGTGGCTCAGCCGTCGCGCCGCCGTGGCGCTCGTCGGCGCCGTGGCGCTCACGGTCATCGCGCCGACGAGCGCCTACGCCGCCGAAACGGGGCTGGTGGCGGACGACCAGGACGGCTATCACGCCGTCATCGCCGCGACCAACTCCCGCGCCGACATGCTGGCCGACGAGCTCGACCACGCCAAGGGCGACCTCGCCGTCATCAAGGCGTCCGACCTGCCCGAGGGCGACGCGACCCGCGCCGCGCTGGCCCACGAGGTCGACGAGGCCGGCAGGTGGGCCCAGCACCGCGAGGAGTACGACCTCAACGTCTTCAACGCCAAGGCCACCACCGACGGCGCCAAGGTCTACCGCGACGACCTGTCGAAGGTGTACGCGAAGGTCTCCCTCGCCCGCATCGCGATGGTCGACGCCCGCGACGCCAAGGTGCTCGCCGACGCCAAGGCCGCCTTCAAGGCCAAGGCCGACGAGGCGAACGCCATGCTGGCCTCCATCAAGGGCCAGACCGACGCCGGCTACGGCTCGGACGACCTCGACGCCCTGCGCGCCGCGCTGGCCGACGCCGCCAAGGACGGCAAGGACCCCAAGGCCGTCGACGCCCTGACCGCCAAGGTGGCCGGCCTGACCCCCAAGGTGAAGGACGGCGCCAAGGCGTTCGCCGAGGAGCAGGCCCGCAAGGCCGCCGAGGCCGCGGCCGCCGCCGCGCGGGCGCAGGCCGCCGCGCAGGTCGCCGCGTCGTACGGCTCCGGCTCGGGCTACGCCCGCTCCTCGTCCGGCTACGCCCGTTCCTCCGGTTCCGGCTACGCCCGTTCGTCCGGCGCCTCCGGCTACTCGGTGGGCGGCGGCTGCACCTCGGTCGCCCAGTGCCAGGGCTACCTCGACGCCGGCGGGCAGAACACCATGTACGCCTACCAGTCCGGCAACGGCACGTTCTACGGCATCCACAACAACCGCGGCGGCTCGGCCATGCTCGGCCAGCACTCGGTGACCATCAACGGCCAGTCCCGCTCGGTGGGCGAGTGGACCCCCGCCCTCATGCGGAACGGCAAGGCCTACGCCGTGAACACCGATCCGAACAAGCAGTACGTGCAGACCTGCGGTCCCAACGGCCAGGTCTATTACGCACCGATCAACTGACATGCCCGACCCCCTCGCACCGGTCACCGACCGGCGCGAGGGGGTCGGCGGCGTCGTGTATCATCATCTCGTGGCGCCGACGGGCCGGGATTCCAATCATGTTTCCAGTGGTGGTGTCCAACCCCCGGCCCTTCGGCGCCGTCTTTTTTCGTCCCAAGGAGATTGCCATGTCCGCTCCCGTCATGTCCGATGAGCAGGAGGAGTTCATCAACGTCGTCTTGAAGGGCGGCAACGCCATCGTCGACGCCGTGGTCGGCTCGGGCAAGACCAGCGCCATCCAGGAGCTGTGCCGCCGCGCCCCGACGGATTGGAACATCCTGTACCTGACCTACAACAAGCTGCTGAAGCTCGACGCCCAGCGCCGCATCCGGCAGGCCAACGTCAAGGCGACCAACTACCACGGCTTCGTCTACCCGTACCTGATCCGCATCGGGATGGCGAACATCGGCATCTCGAAGTCCATCGCGGCGTTCAACGCCCATTTCGACGAGATCCGACGCATGATCCCGCGCTACGACCTCATCGTCATCGACGAGTACCAGGACATCCGCGAGGAGATGGCCACGCTGCTCGACCACCTGCGCGAAGCCAACCCGAAGGCCCGCGTGGCCGCGGTGGGCGACATGGAGCAGAAGATCTCCGACGCCACGCGCCTGGACGTGCGCGCCTTCGTCGAGCGCTTCGCGGCGCCCGCCGAGCATGTGGCCTTCACCCGCACCTTCCGCATGGGCCCCGACATGGGCGAGCGCCTCTCGCGCGCCTGGGGCAAGCCGGTGCGCGGCGTCAACGAGGACCAGAGCGTCGAGTTCATGACCCCCGAGGAGGCCTTCGCCCTCGCCGTCGGTCTCCAGCCCCGCGACTTCATGGTCCTGGGCTCGCGCAACGGCGTGATGACCCGCCTCTTGAACGACCTGGAATCGGCGAAGCCGGAGACGTTCAACAAGCGGTCCGTCTATGCCTCGATCCGCGACGCGGACTCCTCGGTGCGCGGCTCCTACGGCGACGACGTGGCCATCTTCACCACGTTCGACTCGTCCAAGGGCCTGGAGCGCGACGTGTGCTTCATCTGCGACTTCACGCCCTCGATGTGGATGTTCCGCTCCAGGATGCCCAACGAGGACCCGCTCATCCTGCGCAACCGGTTCCTGGTGGCCGCCTCGCGTGGCAAGCGCCGCATCGTCTTCGTCAAGGCGGCCTCCAAGCGCAGGGGCGTGGACCCCGAGACGGCCGACGTCACGCCCAAGGGGTACTTCGAGCGGCCCAGCCGCCTGGGGTTCATCCCGGTCTCGACGTTCTCCGCGATCGACGCGCACGACGTGGTCACCGTCTACGAGCGCCCGTTCTCGCCATCCGACTGCTTCGACTTCAAGTACGGCGAGGACGTGGACGACGCGGCACGCCTGCTCGACGTCCGTGTGGCCTCGACCACCGGCGCCGAGGTGGCGCTGGACGCCGAGGACGGCCTGATGGACCTCTCCCCGGCCATCGGCAACTGGCAGGGCGCCATGTTCTTCACCGACTACTCGGTCGAGCGCCAGATCAAGGACTGGATGAAGCGCCCCGACCACGACGAGCTCGCCGGCGTGGCGGCCATCTCGCGCCTGACCGGCGAGACCTGGCCCGACACGCTGCAGCTGACGGCCCTGGAGACCAGCCAGCGCCGCTACGCCGACCAGGGCGACCGCTCCAAGGTCACCGACCGCGTCGCCACTCAGGTGCGCGACCGTCTGGCCTCCCGGCTCGACCCGTCCGACCCCACGCAGGTCTCGGCCTACATGGCCGGCATGGCCAGGGCCGACGACGGGTCCGCGACCCCCATCGAGTTCTCGGGCCTGGGCGACGCCATCCACGACGACGGCGTGCACGGCCCGGTGCTCTACGAGCTCAAGTTCGTCTCGGAGCTGACGCGCGAGCACGCCCTGCAGCTGGGCCTGTACCTGGTGATGATGGGCCTCAAGCAGGGCATCCTGTGGAACATCCGCACCAACGAGATGAAGGTGGTGCGCGTGCCCGACCGCGCCGCGTTCATGGACGCGGTGGTCCTCGCCGTCACCAAGCGCGTGTATTCCCGTTTTGAAGGGGTGATTCCCGATGTGCACTGACACCAAGCCGTGTTTCTCCCATGCCTGGGCTGGGGCCGTGGCCGACCCCATGGATGACGACCCATCGTGGTGTGCTGTCCTCGAGCGGGCCCGTGCGCTTGACGGCAACCCGCTGTGCGACGGCGTCGAGGTCGTCGCCCGGTGTCTCCGGGTCTATGACCCGGGGTTCGTCCGGATCGCGGTCCGGGTCGACGAGGCGGTCTTGACGGTCCGTCTGTTCGCCGGGTCCGGTTCCGTCCCGGACTCGCTCGGCGTCCCCGCGGCGGGCGACATGCTCGACGCCGTCCTTGAGGGATTGCACCGTGCCGTGTTCGGCGAGCCCGGGACGCGCGTGACGCACTCGGGGCGGAAGACCGGGCTCGTCGTCGACCTGACCGACGGTCGTCCGCTGCCGATGCGGATACCGTAGACTTGCAACCGACCAACCACAACGAAAGGAAACCATCATGTCCGATGCCAAGCAACCCAAGGGGATCCCGATCGACAAGACCGTGGCCGCCGTCCTCGCTGACGCGATGTGTAACGGCCACGTCGTCGCCGTACGGGTGACCCCCGACGCCCACGTCCGCCTGGACATGGGCCATCTGCCGGCCGGCCACCGCATCGACCTCAAGGCCGACACGCTCGAGAACTGGTCGAGCGATTTGGCCGACGCCTACGCCCGCTTCGAGTCCCACCGCCGCGATCACGCCGCCAAGGCCATCGCCGGCGGCGAGAGCCCCGAGCACGTTTGCGCCGCGCTGCACGCCGAGGGGGTCGACATGGCCTACCTTATCGAGCGCACCCACGCGCTGGCCATCCCCGGCGCTGCGTCCGACGAATCCGATGGCGAGCCGGAGATGGCCGAGTACCGCATCGGCGTCGCCCGCACCCTGATCGAGACCTACCGCGTCGTCGCCCCGGCCGGCCTGGACGCCGAGGGCCTCAATGCCTGGGTCGCCGAGCACGGCTACGGCGTGCCGGTCATGGCCGTCACCGCCCCGGGCGACGACGATGAGCGATACGCCATCCGTTTCCTCGACGGTCGTCCGGTGGACGACGGGGATGACGAGGATGCCACCGATGATACCGATGACACCGACGATGTCGATGACGGCCCCATCGTCAAGGCCTTCGCCGTGGGCTCCGACGGCAAGGCCCGTCCGTTGGACGACGACGAGGCCGACGAGGTGCTGAGCATGCTGGTCAACAATGCGGTGAACCGCCGTTCGGCCGGCGTGCGCGCCACCGTCCGCGCCGGCCACGGCGTGACGACCGGCGTGCCGGCGGATGTCGCCGATGCGCTCAAGAGGCTGTTCGACGGGGACGGTGACGACGACGCCGATGAGTGATGCCATCGCCTTGCCCGACGACGCCGTGCGTGCCATGATGCGCCGGGCCATGAACCGCTCGCTGGTGCTCGTGGGCCCCCTGCTTGATGCGGCGCATCCCGCGGTGCGTCGCGCCATGATGGGCGATCTGTCCGACCGGGCCGCCATGGCGCTTGCGTTGATGCCCGCCGCGGGTATGGCCGTGGCTCCCGCCCATGTGACGGTGTTCGCCATGGCGCGGCTGTCCGGCGTGCGTCCGGCCGATCCGTCCGGCGTCACCGTCGACTGGTGCATCCGTCATGACACGGTGCGCGCCGCCGTCACCGGTCTGCCCGACGCGCTGAACACGCCGCATCGCCGCCCTATCCTGCTGGGCGGCGACGGCCGTGCGGCGCGCGAGGCCATGATGGTCGTCGATGACGCGCTGGTGCGTGCCGCGGTCGGCCTGGACCGGCGCATCACCGCGCACCCGTCACCGTGCGACGACGGGTGCGGCGCCGGGCTCGCCATCGACATGCGCGGCGCCTGGCCGGTGCGGCTCGGCTGACCGGCATGCACGAAGCGGTGGCCGGGTCCCCCATATCGGGGAGCCCGGCCACCGCTTTTTTCGCGCCCGCACAGCGGGCCCCATGCCCCTACGACCTTGGCGTTGTCTGAGTGGACCCCCTCGCGCCGGTCGTTGACCGGCGCGAGGGGGTGTCACATGTAATGCGGTGGCGCTATGATGGGTGATTGACGGGATCGATGGGTTCATGTGTCGCATACGTCGGGGGGGGGCGCTGTCCTCCCTCCCGCCAACCGGCGTATGGGCGCATCGGTCGAAACCATATGAGAGATCCTAAGGAGATTCCTCCCATGACCATGAACCCATCACATACCTCATCCAGGCTCGTCGCCGGCATCCTCGCCGCCGCGACGCTGATCGCCACGCCGGCCGTCGGCATGATCGCCGCCGGCACCGCCTTCGCCGCGCCGGACGACCAGCAGACCATCACGCTGAGCGGCGACTACATCGCCGGCCACACCTACAAGGCCTACAAGATCGGCCGGTTCGCCAACGTCGTCATCGACAGGGACGGCGGCAACGCCACCGGCACCATCGACAAGGTCGACGCCACCGACGCGGCCGTCAAGGCCGGCCTCAACGCCGCGAAGATCGACACCGCCGGCGCCTCCAACGCCGACAGGCTGGCCCGCACCGAGGACAAGGCCAAGGTCAAGACCGCCGCCGAGGCCATCGCGAACGCCCTGAAGGACGCCAGGGCCGACGCCACGGTCACCGCCGGGGCGGACGCCAAGACGGTCACGCTGAACCTGGCCGAGGGCTGGTACCTCATCGTCGACTCCAACGGCAACGCCATCATCCAGGCCACCAAGGTGAGCGCCGACGGCAAGACCGCCGTGACCTTCGGCACCGGTGCGGGCAAGACCACGCTGGGCGACGCCGTGGTCAAGGCCGCCGGCATCACCGTCGACAAGAAGGTCAACGGCAAGGACGACGACTCCGTCTCCGTGGGCTCCGAGGTGACCTACACGGTCTCCCTCAGGATCCCGGACTCCGCCCAGGCCAAGGGCTGGGAGATGCACGACCACATCACCGGCGGCACCTACTCCGCCGACCCCCCGACCTTCCAGATCGCCGACGACGAGGCGGGCAAGACCATCGACGCCGACGCCACGAAGAAGCTCGCCGATCTGAGGCTCGCCCGCGTGTGGGGCACGCTCGACGACCAGGGCGCGTTCAAGGCCGCCGACGACCGGACCAAGCCGGCCGGGGCCTTCCAGGTGAACCTCGACGCGCTGGTCAACGCGCCGAACGAGGGCACCACCGGCGACGACAACCGCAAGGCGACCGACGGCCCGTTCGACGGCAAGTGGCTCATCGTCACCTACAAGGCGACGACCACCACGACCAGGACCGACAACGACGTGACGTCCACCGGCACCCACGACAACGGCACGTCCATCATCCCCGGCGGCGACACGACCGAGGTCAACGCCTACCCGTTCTCCTTCACCAAGGTCAACGAGGTCAACGATCAAGTCAAGCCCGCCGGCGCGGGCTTCAAGGTCCGGGACAAGGCCACCGGCAAGTGGCTGGCGTACGACGCGGCCAAGGGCACGTGGGCCCCGGCCGCCGACGAGGCCCATGCCACCGAGATCACCACCGACGAGAACGGCGAGTTCAACGTCACGGGCCTCGGGGCCGGGACCTACATGGTCAAGGAGACCAAGGCCCCCGACGGCTACTACCAGGGCGGCGCGGGCGCCACGGCCGCCGAGCCGCTGACCTTCGACGTGACCATCACCCCGGACGCCGAGGGCAAGACCAAGGCGACGGTGGAGTTTACCAACGTGAAACACGGCTCCGCCACCTCCGGCGACAAGGCGAGCGCCGACGACAACGTCGTTCGGGATATGCCGCGGCTGTCCAAGCTGGCCACCACCGGTGTGGACATGAGCCACATGTTCATCCTCATGACGGTGGCCCTGGCCCTGGCCGGCGGCCTGTCCGTGACCTGCGTGGCCGTCGCCCGCCGCAAGGGCGACGGCAAGACGGTCGAGGACTGACGGGCGCGGGGCGCATATGGCGAACGCGCATCACGTCAATGCGGCCGCCCGTTCGGCCCGGCGATGGTACATCGCCGCGATCGCCGCGCTGATCGTCGGCGTGCTGCCGTTCGCCGTGTACGCCGCCGTCAACCTCGCGGATATGAACCGGCAGTCGGCCGAGGTCGCCCGCGTCGACGAAACGACGGCGGCCTGGCCATCGGCCACGCGGAAGACCCAGCTCGAGACGGCCGAGGAGTACAACCGCGACTTGGCCGCCTCGGGCCAGCCCGTCATCGGCGGGGTGGCCACCGACGGGTCGGACGACGACTTCTCCGGTTCGTCCGACGAGCGGTACACCCACACGCTCGACGCCATGGACGGCATCATGGGCACCGTGGAGATCCCCTCGATCTCCGTGAGGCTCCCCATCCGCCACGGGTCGGCCGCCGACGTGCTGGCCCGTGGTGCCGGCCATCTCTACGGCACGTCGCTGCCGGTGGGCGGGCCCGACACCCGCGCGGTGATCACCGCCCACCGCGGCGTGCCCGACAAGCTGCTGTTCACCCGGCTCAACGAGCTCAGGCACGGCGACGTGTTCTACGTCACCACCCTGGGGCGCACGATGGCCTACAAGGTCGTCGACACGCGCACCGTGGGCCCCGACGACATCGGCGCGGTGCGCATCGAGAAGGGGCGCGACCTGGTCACGCTCCTGACCTGCACCCCCTACGACGTCAACACCGAGCGGCTGCTGGTCACCGGCGAGAGGGCCGCGATGCCCGGCGAGGCGCCCGAAAAGGCCGACGCCCCCATCGACTGGCGCATCCGGCTGGTCATCGGCGCGGCCGTGTTCGTCACGCTCATCGTGACATACATGATCTGGCCAAGAAGGAAGACATGCAAGGAAAGCTAAGGACATTGAAGACGTGGCTGGCGTGCATGGCCGCCGCGACGGCGGGGGCGGCCATGGCCGTGCCCCTCGTCACGGGCGGGCCCATGGCGCAGGCGGCCACCAGCGAGGGCACGGCGTACGCCACCCTCGCCGTCGCCAAGCAGTACGACGGCACCGGCTACGCCAAAGACGACGCCGGCGAATACCTCAGGAACGCCGACGGCTCGTACCGGACGGTGAAGGGCGAGCATACGTTCATCACCTCCGCCAACGGGTTCAAGCCCGCCGACGACACCCCGTTCGACGGGGTCGTCGCCTCCGGCGACTCCGTGGGCTACACCGTCCGCATCGACTTCAAGGCGGCCGGCGGCCGCTCCGTCGACGTCAGGTTCGACACCTCCCAGGCGCCCTACCTGACGACCACGGACATCGCCGCGTTCTGCCAGTCCGGCAAGGAGGCGTCGGCCGAGAAGCTCGACGAGAACACCTGCCGGTTCACCATCAAGGCCGGTGCGGTCGAGTCGATCGACCGCTCCATCCGGTTCGTGGGCAAGGACACCGGCGGCACGGCCAAGGCCGGCCAGCAGCTGCGCTTCACCGTGTGGCGCGACGGCAAGGAGAGCTTCGAGCAGCCTTCCCACGTCTATCTGACCGACCCGCTGACGGTGGTCTCCGCACCCGCCGCCGACCTCGTCATCGACAACGGCGGCCATCCGTCCAACCGGTACTCCATCGAGCGGCGCGCGCAGTTCACCGCGGCCACCAAGGACACGGACGACCTGACCGGGTATTTCGGCCTCAAGGTCCTGCCGCTGCGCTGGTCCGACCGGTGGTCGACCAACGGCGCCTCCGTCTCCGGCCCCTGGGCCGGCAAGGTGGACGTCTCCGCATTCCCGGCCGGCACGGTCTGGACCTTCGACGGCAAGCAGCTGCCGGTGGCCTCGGACGGCACCGTCGCCATCCCGGCCGGCCAGTCCGGCGACAAGCGTCTTGACTGGTCGTTCAAGGCCGGCGCAGTGCGCGACAAGGTCAAGGACCCGGGCACCTCGACGTCCTTCGACATCCGGGTCATCCCGAACGACGACGTCTTTGCCAACGGCGGCGAGTCCGCCTACCTCAACAACGGCAAGGGCGGCGAGCCGGGATTGGGCAAGGACCGGTCCTACGCGACCCGCGACGCCGCCACCGGCGCCACGTCCGGCTACCCGTATCCGAACAACGACTGGTCGCGCGCCATGGTGACCCACCCCGCACAGACCCCGCCGCCGGGCATGTTCGACAAGTCCCTGTACGTGCCGTACACCGGCGGACAGACGAAGTTCGACGAGGGCTCCATGTCCTTCGGCAAGGCGGACTCCTCCGCCCAGGTCGACCACTATGACAACGACGACAAGGTCGCCCGCAAGACCGAGGTGGTCACCTCCCTGATCGCCGACACCCGCAACAGCAACGACACCTGCGCCGAGAAGAACGCGTGCTCCGTGGTCCTGATGGACGTGGTCGGCAACACGGCCGAGCAGACGTACGCGGGCCATCTCGACGTCTCCTTCAAGGGCGCCGCGCTCGACCCGTCCGCCTACACGGCCGAGTGGACCGACGACGATCCGGGCACCGTCGGGCGTCCGAAGACCGAGGGCGTCGTCTGGACGAAGGGTGAGCCCAAGGCCGGCCAGGCCTTCAAGGCCATCCGCGTCACCGTGGCTAAGCCGGCCATCGCCTTCGGCGCGACCGACGGCGGCATCGTCGACGTGCGCTTCCGCATGGCGACCACCGGCGTATCGACCGGCTCCGAGGCCGCGGGCAACATCCAGGTCGAGGACTACGGCCATCTTGACTACCTCATCGACGGCAAGGTCAACGCCTCCCTCGACCCGACCGACTACGTCATCGAGATCGACCCGGGCGATCCGCACGTGGCCATCGACTACTCGGTCGTCGTACACGACACCGACACCGGCGCCGCGCGCGACGACGGCAAGGGCAACAAGACGGACGCCTATCCGGGCGACACCGAGACCTGGACGGCGAAGCCCTCCGTGGGCAACATCGCCAAGTCCGGCACCGCCATCCGGCCCGTCGTCTGCCTGTCCAAGCCGGCCGGCATCCGCTCCGACACCATCGAGATCCTCTCCCCCCAGTGGAGGCAGACCACGTCCGACAAGTGCGGCGCGGACGACATCGCCGTGGCGTACGCCTCGGCCGACGGCTCGCTCGTCCCGGGGCTCGACCGCGACGGCGACGTCACGCTGCCCGACGTGGTCTGGCGCGCGCTGGTGTCCAACAAGGCCGCCGGCGTGCAGACCTCGCAGGCCACACTCCACCTCGACGTGGACGCCACGACCGTCACCCCCGCCCACCCGGACATGACCGCCTCGGACAACGACCAGTTCAACGTCTCCAACGCCTCGTCCACCTCCGGCTACATGAAGGCGGACCAGGAGAAGGTGGAGATCACCGACCCCCTGTCCTTCGACTTCAACGTCTACGCCAAGGGCAACCGCTTCCGCCAGTGCGATCCGGCCAAGGACGTCGCCAACGGCGCCTGCCTGACCGACGGCAGGGTGGACACGGCCAAGTCCGTGGACACCGGCCAAAAGCACGACGGCGACATGGTCACCGTCATCCGCATGCCGGACGGCGGCGACAAGGACATGCTCGGCGAGTCGTACACCGACGACGAGGGTCATACCTATCATCACGGCCTCGACGGCACCTGGTACGAGTACGACCGCGGCTCCTCCGCGATCCACGGCTCCTACCGCCTGGCCGAGGACGTCAACAAGTCGCTGGTGGCCGATAACTCCACCAAGACCGTCATCACCTACGCCGTCGCATGGCATGGCTACGACGCGGACGACAAGGGTTACGCCTGGAAGACCTGGGACCAGCTCACGGACGCCGATAAGGCAAACGTGAAGGCCCTCAGGGTCACCAGCGCCTTCGAGACGGCCGACGGCGACCAACCCATCGCGGCGGCCACCGCCACCGTCAGGCTCCAGCCGACGAACAACCGCGAGGGTGACCAGTACAACCTGTGGCTCGGCAACAACACCTTCACCGACGGCTCCTACCGCGGCAACCTGCCGTGGGCCGACCGCACCAAGGTGGTGGCGAGCACCGTCTCCGGCACCCTGTGGTGGGACGAGAATGACGACGCCCGCATGGACAAGGACGAGCCGAGGGTCGTGAACGACGACGGCCACGGCATCACCGTCAACCTCTACAAGAGGAACGACAAGGGCGAGTACCTCGTGCGCGGCGCCGACGGCCTCGACGTCGTCTCCGCGACGAAGAGGCCCTATGACACCATGACCACGTGGAAGGACGCCAAGTCGGCCACCGTGTCCCACGACGGCAAGACCGAGTCGGGCTGGGAGGGCGGATACCGGTTCACGTCGCTGCATTCCGGCAGCTACTACACCGAGATCGCCCGCAACGGCTCCGACGACACCTCCGCCGGCTCCGTGCCGCACAAGACCAAGGCGAAGGACGACTACTACGCCAAGCAGCGCGATATCGCCAACACCTACGTGTACGGCAACCGCACGTTCGATGGGGCCGAGGCCCAGAACGACGGCGAGACCGCCACGCACTCGACCGACATCGCGCTGGGCATGGACACCGGGCTCGAGCACGTCGACTACGGCTTCTTCAGGCCCTCCTACAAGCTGAGCCTGAACAAGCAGGTCTCCGGCACCTCCTGCGACGGACTCGACTGCACCGTGCGGTGGGCCGTGACCGTGAAGAACGAGGGCAACGCCACCGTCCGCAAGGACGGCTCGCGCCTGACCGACGTCATGGACGCCAACGTGACGGACGTGACCAGCGCGCTGAACCCGATGAAGTCGGGTGACGCGCGGGTGTACACCTCCGGCCTGACCACCCTGGTGCTCGACAGGACCAGCGGCGTGCTCTACGCCTGGGGCGACAACACGTTCGGCCAGACCGGCGTCGACAACGCAAACAACACCGTCCCGTTCGTCCAGGGGCCACACGCCATCGGCGGGCACCGTTTCGTCTCGGCCGCGGCCGGCAAGGACAACTCGGCGGCCATCGACGAGGACGGCGACGTCTGGATCTGGGGCCACATGGCGGGTCCCGCCGCATCGGGTTCCGCCACGCCGACGAAGGTCACCGGCCTGTCCGGCAAGGCGACCAAGCTGGCGTTCTCCGATGGCCTGGGTTACGACAACGACAATTTGCTCATCCTGACCGACACCGGTGTGCTGTATTCGACGAACGGCACCTCGGCGACCCGGACGGCGCAGGACGTCGTCGACGTCTCGGCGTTTGGCGGCAATGCCGTCGGCAGCATCGAGAACAACTACGTCTATGTCCAGAGGAACGGCACCGTGGTCGGCAACATGGGCCTGTGGACGTCAAGCAATGCGTCGGTATGGGGTACCCGGTTCTCCGACTGGGGCTCCATCACCGATGTGAGGCAGATCGCCATGGGCGCCACCGACGTCACCGTCCTGCACAACGACGGTACGATCACCACCTACGGCCTCGACGACGACTTCGGCCAGAAGGCGCGGTTCCCGGGCAACGACTGGGTGGCCGTGGCCGCCGGTCGCCAGACCGTCTTCGGCGTCAAACGCGACGGGTCGGTCTGGGCCGTCGGTCGCAACAACCAGGGCCAGCTCGGCATCGGTTCCATCGCCGATGACGGCCGGGCCTACACGCCGAACGGCACCTATGCGGCCGACCCCACCGGTTCCAAGGTGACCACGCCGACCGATACCGGCATCACCGTGCCGGTGTCCGACAAGGACGGCGCCGACAACACCGCCCTGGTCGCCTCCGGCGAGGGCTATACGGTCTTCGCCGGCAAGACGATCCGCACCGCCGGCGTCGATGCCTTCGGGCGCAACGTGGGCGATCAGGTGGATCTGACCGCGGGGTCCACGTACCGCGCCTTCAAGCCGCAGGCGACGGTCTCGACCGTCCAGGGCCTGAGGGTCGGCGACGTGGTGGACGCCTCCACCTCGCAGCCGATCGACACGCCCGCCGGTGTCACGGCGAACGGCCTGACCTCCCGCGAGTACCAGCTGCCCTACGACCTGCCGGCCGGTCAGTCGGCCACGTTCGTGTTCACCGGCCACATCGCCAAGAACGCCGCCGTGGCCTCCTACGGCAAGGTCATGGTCAAGGCCGACGGCTCCAAGACGTTCGTGGATGCGGCCGGCAAGCCGACCAACGTCATGGCCGACATCGCCCCGTGCGACGCCGGCACCGAGTCCGACCCGACGAAGTGCCTTGCCTGGAAGTACACGCCGGGCGCCGACAAGTACATCCCGAACCAGGCCTGGATCACCACCGACGACACGCCGTATGACGCGACGCCGGCCCAGCGCCTCGACACGCACGCCACGACCCCGGCCAATCCGCCGAACGCCGATGCGTTGGCCAAGGCGACCGACCGGTCCAAGCTGTGGGACGAGTCCAGCAACGACCTCATCGGCATCCCGTCCTGCGTGTCGGGCGCCGATGCGGGCGGCGAGGACAAGGAGCACCTCTTCGACCTCGCCAAGGGTCCGGAGGACCAGTGCGACCAGGTGGCCATCAGGCTGCCCGGCCAGACCCGCGACGTCTCGCTCGGCGACAGGCTGACCGGCTCCATCTCCGGCGTCTACTGGATGGACGAGAACCGCAACGGCATCCGCGACGACGCCGAATCCGGCCCGTACGCCGGCAAGGAGGCGCCCATCGCGGGCCAGGCCGTGACGCTGTACACCGGTTACGGCACGGACGCGCAGGCCAAGGTCGCCGAGACGACGACCGACGCCAAGGGCGCCTACACGTTCGCCGGCCTGCCCATCGACCAGGATTGCGCGGTCAGCGATGGCAACGACGGCATGGTCAAGGGTATGATCGTCCACTGCTCCTCGAAGGCGTACACGGTGGTCTTCTCCGCCGTCACCGAGTCCGACGGCCATGCGCTGGGGTTCACCAAGCCCGACATGGCGGCCGGCGATGCCGACCACTACGTCAACTACAAGGGCGAGCAGGTGTCCTACGGCGACACCGGCGACCGCAACTCGAACGCCGCCGTCGCCGGCGACCATGCCTCCACGGTGACCGTCACCTGGGACAAGGTCGACGCCGATCAGGCCAAGGCCCACATCGACGCCGGTGTGGTGCCCGACATCAATCCGGTGGGCTCCCTGCCCACCACCGGACGGCTCATGCCGTTCGTCTACTTCATGGTGGCCTTCATGGCCGTCATGGCGACGATGGCCTGGCGGGCCATGCGAAAGGGTGATGCGCTGTGAAGCACGCGATGCACAACAACCGTCGGCCGGTCCTTCCGATCGGCCGTACGTCGGAACCGGTCGGTTCCGCGCCGTATCTGGGCGAGGCCCATGGGCCCTTCGCCTTCCTCGACGCCATCGACGCCGCCACCTGGCGGGTCATGGCCATGGCCTGCGCCCTGGCCGCTGTGGTGGCGTTGGTCTTGAACGGTGGCGTCGGCACGGCGTACGCCGATGACCACTGCGATCCGAGGCAGGCGGCGTGCCAGGGCTTCTGGTACACCGACTCCACCGGCGACACCTGGACGGCCGAGGGGCTGCGCCGCGTCTCCGATGACCTGACGGCCAACGGCACGGCCAGCCGGTACTACAAGCGGTTCCACGACGCCATCGTCGATCCGTCCGGCTGGTCGACCAAGGCCTATGGCATGATGTGCGTCAACGGGTCGGACAACGGGTCGGACACCTGTTCCTACGCGCTGGGCACCGATGCCATCCGGTTCCATCTGGTGGGCATCGACCAGGACGCCCGCGCCGACGGCAAGGGTCTGGCGGGTTTGACGTTCATGACGACGGATGGCCGGGCCATCCCGACGCATTCGATGAACGCCGACGATTCGTCGGTCGGTGGGTGGCGCGACTCGGCGCTGCGCAAGGATCTCAACGCGGCCGATGGTAATATCTGGTCGAAGACGCCGCAGGCGTTCCGCGACAATGTGCTGGCCGTGTCCAAGAAAAGCCATAACGGTGCCGGCGAGGGCTATGGGTCCGCCCAGGCCACCGTGGACAAGATGTGGCTGCCTGAGGCCGGTGAGCTGTGGAACGACGGCACCGGCACTGGTGCGAACGGGGTTGGTCTGAGACAGTATGAGTTCTTCTCGGCGCATGGCGTCGGAAGTTGGGGCTTGGCGCAGGCGTTGCTGGACAGCACCAGCGTGCCGGCCGCCGATTCCTTCCGGTGGCTGCGTGGCGCGAACTACGCGAGCGGCTTCAGGGTCATCATCAGCGACGGCAGCTACTCCGTCAATGACGCGAGCCATCGCTTCGGCGTCGTCCCCGGCTTCTCGCTCTGACCCCTACCCCTGGGGCCGCAGGCATCGGCCTGCGGCCCCGTACCGCATTGGGCACCGCACTCTATGACGCGGTGCCCACCCGCATTCATTCCGTCCATTACGATCGAAAGGCATCCCCCATGACCGTCCCCGTCGGCAGGCGTTCCGAGAACCGGCTAGCCTTCGTCATTGAGACCCGGACCGCATACAACCTGCTGTCCGCCATGCTGCGGCGGCTGCCCAAAAGCCAGGCCGTCACCCGGTGGCAGTGGGTGGCCAAGGACGTCAACGACGCCTATGTGGCCGTCGAGACCGCCGAGTCCATCTACATGACGACCGCCGACGAGGGGCGTGAGCGGCTCGGGTACCTGTTCCGGGCGCTCGGGCTCATGCGGGCGCTGTCCGGCATGGCCGACGACTGGTACGCGCATCCGCCGCTCGACGCCGCCGGCAGGCCCTGTCTTGACGGCAACGCCGTCATGGAGTACTCGAAGGCCTGCAGCAGGGCCATCATGGCCATCAAGGGCACCATCCGGTACACCCGCACCAAGGTGCGCGAGCTTGAGGGCATGCCTTCGATCCCCACTCCGTCGTCGGACACGATCCCGTCCGGCGGCTGACACCCATGCTTCCCGACGCTGCGCGTGACGCGCGGCGTCGGGTCGACCGGTACGGCCCGATCCGTCCCTGCCGCGCCCCACGGTCCGCCGCGGCGCGTGCCGGCCGCCGATTCCAACCGGTGGCTGCGTAACGCGAACAACGCGAACAACTTCAGGGTCATCAACAGCGACGGCAGCAACAACAACAATGACGCGAGCAATCGCTTCGGCGTCGTCCCCGGATTCCCGTTCGGCGTCCGATCCATGGCGGCCAAGTAGCGCCCCGGCGTGAAACGGTCGCATCGTCACATATGCAGAGCGAGAAGGGGGCCGTACCGGTGTCCGGGTCTCCCGGACGCATACACGCGCGGAACCGGCCGTCAACGCACTCGCCATCCGTCTCGGCGGATCGGCGTCCGTGGGGCTTTCGCCCCGCGGGTCGGCGGCCGGCATTCCGCGCGTCGTTCTCTCCCCCCCATTCCGAAAGGCTTTCACTCCGTGAACCGCACCGCACGTGCCCGGCGACGCGAACGCCGCGAACGGGCCCGCATCGCCCGTGTCCATGACGACATCGCCGTCTGCCTGGATTTCGACGCCGTCTTCTCCTTCGACCATCTCATGCACTCGGCCGCCATCTGCGCCCGGGGCGTGCGGTGGAAGACGTCGACGGCGCGGGTCGAGCGACACATGGCCGCGGTGTGCACGGACATCCTCGACCGGCTGCGCGCCGGCACGTACCGCACCTCCCGGACGCACCGGTTCACGCTGGTCGAGCGGGGCAAGCTGCGCCGCATCGCCGCGGTGGCCTTCCGCGACCGCATCGTGCAGCGCACGTTGTGCGACTGGTCGCTGGTGCCGATGGTGCGCCGCTCGCTCATCCACGACAACGGCGCCTCGCTGGCCGGCAAGGGCACCTCGTTCGCCCGTGCCCGGTTCGAGGCTGCGCTGCGCCACGCCGTGCGCGTCCACGACGACCCGTACGTGCTGCTGTTCGACTTCTCCGACTATTTCGCCTCGATCCCGCGCGAGCGGCTGTGGGCCGATCTGACGGCGTACTGCCACCGGTGGTGCCTGACCGATGCCGAGCATGCCCCGGTCGACCGCATCCTCGCCGTGCTGCGCCCGTTCGTCTTCGATGGCGGGCGCGGGCTGGGGCTGGGCAACCAGACGAGCCAGACGCTGGCCATCTGGTACCCGAACCGGCTCGACCATGCGATGGCGGCGGCGTTCGGCGCCTATGGACGGTACATGGATGACGGCTACGTCGTCTGCGCCGACCGGACGACCGCCCTCAAGGCCAAGGCCATGTTCGAGTCGCATGCGCTCGCCCTGGGGCTCATACCCAACCCGCGCAAGACCCGCATCGTGCGCGTCCGCGGCGGCGTGGTGCCGTTCCTCAAGCGCTCGTACCGCGTACGGTCGGACGGCCGGCTGGTCGTCGCCATGAACGCGCGGGCCGCCCGGCTTTCCCGGCGCCATCTGCGTCGCGAGCTCGCCCGGTATGACGGCGCGGTCATGGGCCTGCCCGCCGTGCGCGCCATGCTCGACGCCACCGTGGCATCGAGCACGCATGCCGCCGATCGGCGGCGTTGGCGGCGCGACGCCCACACCACGGCCACTTGGGCACTGGCCCGTCGCGGGGTGCGCCTCAACGGTTGACACGCTTTTTTCACCGCCCGCATAGCGGGCTGTACTTCTTCTTTTTTTCTCTCGTTTTTCCCAATCGAGCGCCCGCAAGCGGGCTGCACCCCTCCCTTTTTTCTTTCATGTTTTCCCGATCGAGCGCCCGCAAGCGGGCGGATGCCGGACTGTAAATCCGTCCGTCCGAGTGCCGCGATGGCGGCGCGCTTCGGCGGGCGCCGGAATCCGCGTTTCTGTGAGGACATTACGCCTATGAGGGCCTTGCCTGTGTCTTCGCGGAATCGATGAACGTCATGCGGGCCGGACGGGGTCTTTGTGCCCTTCCGCATTTGTTTCTTCCCCGTCCGTCCGCATGGTCGGGTTCCGACGCTCACCAAGGCGCGTGACGCCTATACATGGTCCTCGTACGGCCGATCAATCGTTGTTTGGGGAGGTCCATACCATGGTCGACACGCAATCCGCCAACCCGTCCGTCCAGCCCGCCGCGGACAAGCCGTTCCACATCCTGCTGGTCGGCGCCGGCGGCACCGGCGGCTATCTGGCCGAGTCCGTCGGCCGTCTGCTCTACGCCGACGCCCACGCCGACCTCGCGGTCGACGAGCTCCATCGCCTCAAATTCACCATCGTGGACGGCGACGAGGTCGAACCGGTGAACCTCCTGCGCCAGAACTTCATCGAGGACGACCTGGGCATGAACAAGGCCAAGGCGCTGGCCGAGGGCCTCAAGGCCATGTTCGGCGCCGACGTGGCGCACTCCGGCGCCTACATCGCCTCGCCCGACGATTTGAGGGCCCTGGTGGGCCAGACCGAGAACGTAGTGGTCGTCGGCGCGGTGGACAACAACGCCACCCGCTCGATCATCGAGCGGTTCGTCGCCTCGCGCCCGCATACGGTCGGCATCGACTCGGGCAACTCCGTGACCGACGGCCAGGTGGTGGTCTACGGCGACGAAAAGCTGCTCGGCGTCGATCGCATGAAGGCGCTCGACCCCAAGGCCAAGGGACCCCAGGTCCCCTCCGCCCTGTTCCCCGAGCTGACCGACTTCACGGGCCCCAACGCCCTGCCGCAGGACCAGTCCTGCGAGCTGCACGCGGTGCACGCCCCGCAGCACATGGCGACCAACATGGTGGCGGCGAACGTCGTCCTCATGCTGCTCAACAAGGTGCTGCACTCCTCCCTGTTCCCGACCTACGTCTGGCGCTTCGACATCAACGCGGTGGCGGTCCATCCGCTCGCCGCCGGTGCGGACCGCTGAGCGCGGCATACATCCCCGAAAGGATCGCTATAGATGGCAGATCACTTCATCCCCGACGGCATGGACCCCATCGTCGCCGAGACCGCCGACGCCGCCGACCCGGTGATGTACGCGTTCATGTTCGACCCCGATCGCGCGGGCTCGTCCCGTGCGACGGTGCTGGCCGCGGACGGCGTGTACATGTACGCGCGCGCGGCCGGGTTCGATTTCCTGGAGCACGAATGGGAGTTCGACATGGGCCGCGGCGGCAGGGCCACGCGCTTCGCGCGCAACCTCAACCGCCCCAAGCTCCCGCTGGCGGCGTTCGCCACGGCGTTCGACTTCTATCGCACGGCGGCGCGCACCATGCACGACACCGAGGCGCAGATGACCTTCTGGTGGGCCAACACCCCCGAATTGAAGGCCTCGGCGCCCAAGGACGAGACCGTGGTGTGGTGGACGGACGACGTCTTCTCGTACGTGCCCCGCCAGCGCAACACCCAGGCCTCCTCGTCCGTGGGCGACGACCCGGTCTACCGCGACCTGGTGGCCCGCTACCCGATCCTCGCCGAGACGCACAGCCACGACTCGATGGGCGCCTTCATGTCCGAGACCGACCGCAGGAACTCGGACGTGCCGTGCTTCCAGATGGTCTTCGGCCGCGTGGGCACCGCCCGCCCGCAGTTCAACGCCTGGCTGGCGCTGGACAACCGTCATATCTTCGAGGACATGAGCGCCGACGAGGCGTTCGGCTTCATTGAGAAGGTGCCGCTGCTCGGGCCCGCCAAGGCGGTCTCCGCCAAGACGGCCGTCGTTGCCCCGGCCCCCGCCAAACGGCCGGTTTCCGCCAAGCCGATCGTCGAGGCGGAGGCGCCGGCCGAACCGGCGCCCGCCAAGGACGGGCCGGCCCCGGCCACGCCGCAGGCGTCCGTGCCGCAGCGGCCGCACGAGGGCATGTCCCTCTACGAGTCGCTGCTTATGGACCTCACGGCCCTGGTGGACGCCTCCGACTACTACACGCCGAACCTGCCCGACCCGACGGTGGACGCCGACGTGGCCAACGTCGTTCGCGACAACGCGAAGAACTGGGCCGCCGGCGAGGTCGACCGCTCGACGCCGACCTGGTACCCCGACCTCATCGCCGACGCCCTCGACACCATCCAGGGCGACCTGGACGACGAGTTCGACCCGGTCATCTGGGGCGACGAAGGGCTCGACGACATCGACGACGGCTGGGGCGGCTACGCCTACGCCGGCGGCGTGACGTATCCGACCGCCTATTCCCGCGCGTATCCCCGCACGTCGTATGCGGTCGGCGAGGACGTCACCGGCGTCATCGACCCGGACGAGCTGCTGAAGCACTCCCGCTTCGCGGAGTTCTCCAAGACGTGGCTGGCCCGCATCCGCGGCGGCGTGGAGCGCCGCGTCGCCGGCGTGGTGCGCGAGGTCGCCCCGGCGATCCCCGCCGATACGGCCGAGGCGTCGTCCGCGGTGCCCTCCGTCGCGCCGGTCTCCACGTTCGGCCTGTGGTCGGGCGTGGGGCGTACCAGGCGCACGCGGCGATGACGCCGGGCGTCATCGGATATATGACCGAATAACTGAATGAACAACTGAATATCGATAATTGAATGAATAATTGAATATCGGGATCGCGCGTCCCTCGGCGAATCGTCGGGAGATGCGCCGGTCCCATCCGAACCGGGGATGCATCCCCGGTTTTCGATAATTGAACATCGATAACTGAACAGCTGGATACACACCGCAACGAATCATCGGGCCGAAACCGGGTGGAACGCACCCGTCCGGCCCCGCGAAAGGACAATCATCATGGTCAGCGCCATCATCCGCAACAACTCCGGTTCCGACGTCACCCGCGACAACTTCGCCGATCTCGAGGCCGCCAAGACCTTCGCCGAGCGCTACATCGACGGCGTCGAGGGCGAGGGCGCCTCCGCCAACTACGACTTCTCCGTGGACGGGGACGGCAACGCCGTCTACTCGCGCCGCATCGTCGTGGGCACCAAGGGCGCCGGCGTCATCGTGACCATCAAGGTCCCGGGCACCCCGGACGCCACCCTGCCGGTGCCGAGCGCCACGAACGTGACCGACGACGCCGTCTCCGACGCCGCCGACGGCTACATCCGCAACGTGCTGTCGCGCGAGGTCGACGACTTCGCCATCTCCTACGAGGGCGACACCGTGATCTACACCTACAGGGTCCAGGTCGGCACCAAGGGCGCCCGCGCCTGAGTCCCCCCCCCTCCCATCCGTCGTCCCCGTCCATCGGGGACGATTGCCGGCCGCCCCTTCGCGGGATGGCTGGCGGCCGCGGCCCGTGGGCCGGCTCCATGCCGGTCGCGGGTCGGTCATAGCGTGGTTCGACTCCACGCCGCGGCGCCGGGTCCCGCCCATGCACGGCGGTTTTCCACCCTCGCGGGCTTTTCTCTATCCTCTCCCGCTTGGGTCCCTTTGCCCCGTGCATCCCCTTCCCCCAACAGGGCGGGACCCCCTTCAGCGGCATGACGCGATGCGGTCCGCCGTCCCGGACGTCTCCCCAGCGCCCGGGCGACACCGATAGCCATTGGGCTGCATCGCGCCATGCCCCTCACCCGTTTTTTCCCGGCATCGCATGAGCGATGTCCGTACATCGCGTATTTCCGTGTCGATCCGTCGGAGGCTGTGCCATGAGTCTGTTCCATACCACGATCGTCTACACCCGCGCCGGCGAGCCGGGCGTCGAGCGCACGGTCACCTGCGAGCTCGACTCGCCGGTGTGGCCCACGATGCCCGGCTACACGGCGCTGCTGCACTCGTTCCTCGTCGGCTTCACGCGCGCCGAGCACGTCGCCTCGATCGTCTCGGTCGGCGCGGTGCGCCTGGACATGCGTCCCGACGAGGCGATGGGCCGTATGCGCCCGTACGTCATCGACATCGCCGACCGCAATCCGTCCGACGCCCCCTCGTTCGAGACGTGGTGCGGCGGTCGCGCCCGCAGCCGGTTCGCCGACGCCTACACGGTCTCCGACGTGCTCGACGCGGTCGCGCCGAACGTCTTCGCCGACGTGCGGCCCCTGACCTGGTTGGGCGTGCCGCTGGACGCCTGGATCGGCTCGCTGCAGGCCGCCGCCCCGGTTCGGCTCGACGCCGGCGAGGTGATGTGGGCGGCCTACACCAGGCGCTTCGCCCGCACCGCCCGTCTGCTGCGCGTGGGCGACGTCATGGCCGGCGGCACCGTCACCATGCACATCCTCATGCCCTACAACGACACCCACTCCTTTGACGAGGCGGCCGTGGCGCACGTCAGGTACGCGGCGATGCTGCGCGCCACCGTCATGGCGCCCCTGGGCGTGCCCATGCTGCTGGTCAATCCGAACGAGGGGCCCCTCTCGCGCGTGCGCTCCATGACGCTGCTCATGCGCTCGTGGGAGCGCTGGCGCGGGGCCGACCCGTCGATGCCCGACGTGCCGGACGACTACCTGCTCGACCGGCTGTGGGGCTTCTCCGACGGCCTGGGCGGCTCCGCGCTGGGACCCTCGTCCCGCGCCAACCCCCGCGATCTGCAGAACGTCTGGCATAACACCCACAACCTCTACGGCCCCGGGCCGTTCGCCCTGAACGTCCTGGGCCGCGCGACCGCGCCCCCGTCCGGTGACGGGCGGCATGTGCCGTTCACCCTGTGCCATCCGAACGAAAGGACCGACCATGACGCTGCTTGAACCCGATCTCGTGGTCCGCATGGTCGCCCAGCTGCTGCTCGAGCGCATGGCCACGGCCGTCGCCTGGTACGATTGTCTGGCCTTCGGTCGGTACACGCCCCTCAAGCCCGGCTACGACTACGACACCGGCGTGCGCCGCTTCAAGGCCAAGCGCCTCGGCGCCGACTATGACGTGCGCCTGCGCCCGGACGACGTGGGGCGCGCCGACCTCGCCCAGCTCATCCTGGCCGAGGCGCTGGCGTGCCACTGGGACGTCGGCGCCGCGCTGCGCTGCGGGGCCGCCGGCGCGGTGGTCCTGCCCGTGGCCGCGACCTCGGCGCTCAACGTCGGTCCGGCCCTGCTGCGCGACGAGTGCATGGCCCGCTTCGGGGCCCTCGACGACCTGCGCTGGTTCGACGCCATGTGCGACGTCGCCGGGGTGCGTCCCGATGCCGGCGACCCGTTGTGGGGCGCCCTGGCCCCCGGCCTGCACGGCCCGGCCATGGACCCCTGGCAGCGCATGGGACGTCTGGACAAGGCCGTCGGCCGTATGCCGGCCTGGCTCAACGCCGTGGACGGCGTCACGGCCTTCGATGGCGCGTTCCCGTCCCCCGTCCCCGCCGCGCTCGACGCCGATGCGTTCGAGCGGGCCTGGGACGCCGGCGTCGCCGGTCTGGCGTCGCTGGTCTCGCTGTCCGGCGACGCCGACGACGATCCCGCCCGCAAGGGTGGTCCGGTCGACCGGTCGCCGATCACAGACGGCGACGTGCGCGGCCGTGCCGCGTGGCTGGCCTCCATGGCACGCTACCGCGACGTCCTGCGCGACGCCGCCGGCCATGACTCGTTCCCCCGCCGGTTCCCCGCCGCCGACTGGCGCAGCGAGCCGGCCGTGGACGGCGCCACGTACGACGGCGACGCCATGCGTCCGGCAAAGGCCGTGGCCGTCGCGTTCCGGGACATGCTCGTCCATGCGGCGGCCGGAACCGACCTGCCGGCCGGCTCGCCGAACGCGCTGGCGCTGGCCCGCGAGCGGGTGGCCGAGGCCGATGGCCTCACCCTCGAGCGCGTCACCGTGACGATGGCGCTCGCCCATACCCGCCTGGCGGGCGTCGACAACGGCGTGGGCGACGACCTGTCGCTGCGCTTCCCGGTCTACGTCGGGCTCATGCGCGACGCCTCGTACTGACCCGTCGCCCTTCTTTCATTCGTCTATTCCGTCTTTTCCGTCCGAAAGGTCGTCGTCATGCGCAGATCACGTGCATCCCATGCCTTGAGTCGCGTCATCGCCAGTCCGCTGTCCTATCAGGCCCTGTGCCGCGCCATCGGCGCCAGGCATCTGCTGGCCGGCATCCCGGACGGGGACCGCATCGTCGTCGCGAGCGACCTCGACATGCTGCTGCGCCCCTATCTGGGCAACCGGGGCGACGTCACGGCGGGCCTGCCGGGCACGCGCGACGCGCGTCTGGTCTATCCCATGCGCTTCGAGCCGGCCTTCGGCCACAAGTGGCCCGACGAGTATCCCGGCGGTGCGTGGCTGGTCCCCTCGCGCGACGTGTACACCCTGTTCGGCGCCACCGGACCGGCGGACCTCGCGCCCGCGCTCGCCGCCCTCGCGGCCGACCCCCACGACCTGCTCGTGCGTCTGGCGCGGCTGCGCCGTCGCTACGGCCGGGGCCTGGGGGTGCGGATGGACTGCCACGGCCTGTACCGGCTGCCCTTGACGCGCGACCTGGTGGCCCGCATCGTCGGCGGCGAGGCCGATCCGCTGCCCGTCGACGGCCCCTTCGGCGCCCTGTGGCGCGACGGGCTCGGCGCCCGCCGTCCCCACGAGTGGTCCATCGGCGACTGGGCCCGTCTGGCCCTGTGCGCCCGCGACGTGGCCGACCTCGCCCGTCTGGCGGCGTTCCTGGACGCCGTGTGGTCGGACGAGGGCCGTGCCCCGGGCGAGGACGCGCGCTGGTGGCGCGCGCTCGCCATCGCGGCGAACAGCGTCTATGGCACGGTGACGTACCCGGGCGAGACCTACGGCACGCGCCTGATGGCCGTCATGGTCGAGGGCGACGGCCCGTGGTCGATCGCCTCGCGCATCGCCGGGATCGAACCGGCCGTCGGCGACGCCCTGGCGATGCAGCGCGCCGTATGGGCCGTGCTGCTCTCCTGGCGGCGCTTCACGTCCAATGCGGGCGATAATGGGCCGCGCGCCCTGTACACCTCGGAGCTGACCCGGAACCTGAACCCCCAGGTCGACTGGGTCCCCTCCGACCATGTCGCGCCGCTGGGACGCCAGACGCTCGCCGCCGGCGCGTTCGCCTCGTGGTGGCCGTGGTTCCTGGCGCACCGCTGGTGGCCGGGCCGCATCCGGTTCACCGCCGACGGCGTGCTGCTGGCCTTCCTCATGGCCCTGCCGGCCCCCGTGCTCGCCGCGGCCGTGGTCGTCGCGCACGACATCGCCCTGATGACGCTCGACCCCGAGGCCGGCGACGACATCGGCCTCGACCGCTTCGCGGCCGGGCCGGCCGGCGTCCCCGCAAGGCTGTATTTCGACGGCGTCGCGCTGGGCCGCCTCGCCCCGCTGCTGGGCGGACGCATGGACCGTCTCGCCGAGCGCGAGGCCGCCCAGGGCGGCGACGTGGCGACCGGGTCGCGCTGGCGTGTGGACTGGTTCTACGACCCGGCCCGCATGCTGGGCCTCGACGAGGCCGTGCCCGCCGTGGCGGGCCTGCTGCGCCACGAGGACGTCCATGACGACACGGCGATGCGCCTGGTCGTCGCGCACGGCGAGGTCGCCTCCGACGACGGCCGCGTGGGCCCGGTGCCCCTCGACGTCGCCTCGGCCATGTCCGTCGACCAGATGCGCGGGCGCATGGCCGACGCCTCCCGGGCGCTGGCGGACGCCGCGTCGCGGCTCGGCTAGTTTCTTCTATGTCTTTTCCGAAAGGATCGGTGCGATATGTCCGATGATCTGTGTCCGGCCGTCCCCCTCGCCTCGTGGGCGGCCGTCCGCGACCTCACCGCGCCCGACGACGGCGAGCGGCCCCGCGAGGCCCCCGCCGTCGACCTGGGCCGCACGATCGGCTGGAGCGACTCGTGCGGCCGCGACGTCGGGGCGCACGGCGTCCCGGCGCTCGACGTGGCGGTCACCCCGCGCCGACGCAACCGCCTGACGATCGCCTATCTCATCCCGGCCGGCTGGCTGCATCTCGACCAGCCGCACGCCACGGCGGCCGAGGCGCCGCACTGCCTGCCGCGTGGCTGGTACCGCGTGCCCGACCTGCGCTTCGACCTGTCCTACTGCTCCGACATGTCGGCGCACCCCGAGTGGCGCGACGACACGCGCCTGTCCGTGCCCTGCCCGCTCATCGACCTGGACGGGCGCAACCCCGGCTACGACGTCTCCCGGTTGCTCAGGACCAACAACATCTACGCCGATGCGTCCATCTGCACCGGCCACATGGCGACCTCCACCTGGTTTCCCCGCACGTCCTCGTTCGCGGGACTGGCGGGTCTGGCCTCGCCGCCCATGGTGCGCGACTTCGTCTACGCCTGGCTGCTCGGCCGGCCCAACGACGATCTGTCGTACTCGCAGGGCGCCGCGCTGGTCGAGATCCGCGACCGCATGCACATGGTCGCCCTGGCCGACTGGCTCTCGGACCATCGCTACGACTCCGCCTACGAGACGGCCATCGCCCGCTACGGTCTGTATTTCCATCAGTGGGCGTTCCTGCATGTCTACCATCCCGATCTCGTCATGGACGAGCCATCCGATGAGCTCAGGGCCGCCTTGGACGGCTACTGGGCCGTGACGCTGGGCCGGGCCTCCTGGTCCGAGCGCGACCGCCGCGTGACGTGGCCCGGCGAGACCGGCCCGGCTTCGGCCGCCGATGCCGCCGATGGCGCCGATCGCACGGCCGATGATGCGGCCGGTGGGGCCGCCACGGACGACGCGGGCGACGCGGACCTCGACTCGCGGTTGTGCGACCTGCTGTGCGACGTCGGCAACGATCTGGGCGACGACCGCGGCAAGCCCGTCGACGCCATCGACCTGACGCTGGCCGACCCGGTCGGTGCCCATCGCATGCACACCTCCGTTCCGCTGATCGATCCGGACCTCGCCATCGACCATCTGAGCGCCGCCGACGCCATCGTGAACGAGGGCGTGCGCGCCCGCCTGCTCGCCGCCCTGGTCGTCGCCGGGCTCACGCCCGACAACGACTTCGGTTGGGACGGCGACCGCTACGTCATCGAGCGCGGCCCGATCCTCGACGCCGGGCTGCTCATGATCCGCCCGCGCTAGGCACGCCTTCGGGGCCGGGGAACCGGCCCCATCCCGGGGTGGTAATTCATTGCATGAAAGGAAATCGTCATGCGACCCATCCGTCGATCCCATGCGGACGACTATGACCTCAAGGTCCCGGCCCGCATCGCCGGTCATGTGCTGGTGCCCTCCATCCGCGCGGTGGCGCAGGCCGCGGCGCAGGGCGCGGACATGGCCCGCGTCACCCTGGCGCGCCTCAGGAACGGCGCCGTGATCACGCTCGAGGGGCGCGTCCCGGGCCGCTTCGACCTCGTGTGGCGCTTCGGTGCCGCCGAGCCGCGCCCTGTCGCCTCGCTCGACCTGCCCGGCCTCATGGCCTTCGACGACGACGCGCTCGTGGCGCTGGTGCGCCGCGTGGCCCGTTGGCGTGTCACGGCCCGACGCCGTCCGTTCGCCCGCCGCCGTCCCGTCCCGCGCCGTATCCGCAGCCATCCGGCTCTCGGCCGCGTTCGCACCGCGGGCGTGCCGGCGACCCGTGGCCGCGACGGGCATGTCACGGGCTTCCCGATGCCGCCGATGGCGGCCATGCGCGGCGTCGACGCCGACTCGCTCGGCGGCCGTCTTGTCGCCGGCTTCGACGGCGAGGCGGTCGCCCCCGCCGGGACCACGGGCCTGTGCTCGTTCTGCGCCGACGAGGCCACACCCTCGTTCGCCCGGACGAACCCGCTGCTGGTCAGGGCGCACCTGATACGCACCCCCGACGTGGGCGACATCGGCCGTGCGGTCCAGGAGGCGTACGACGGCGAGGGTCTGGACTGGACCGACGTCATGCGCCCGGGCCGCTGGTACATGATGCCCGACCTGCTGGTCTTCGACGAGCGCCTCGACCCCACGTGCCGCGACGGCCTGCGCGACGTGCGCGTCATGCCGGCGCTGCGTCCGGCCCAGGGCGCCGTCTCGCGTCAGGCGTGGGCCTCCATGGGCGCCCTGTTGTTCAACAACGCCTACGCGAGCTGCCAGCTGTGCCTGGGCGACAACGACCTCGATGACGTCTCCTCGACGCCCGCCGACGGTATGTTCGTCTCCTCGACGCCGCTCGACGGCGACCGCTCGAACGGCGTGCGCCTGACCACCCGGACCGTCTCGGTGTTCGCCGCGCGCCGTCTGGTCGACGCGATGGCCCTGACCCCCTCCAACGGGGATCTGGACTTCACCTCCGGCCGAGGCCTGATCACCCGCATGGGCGAGCTGGTCGGGCGCCTGCCCTGGGACGATGACGACCGCTCCTGGTGCGCTCCGCGCGACGTGTACTGCCAGTCGGGCTCCGAGGCCGACCTGTTCCTCGGCCGCGTCCTCGACGCGCTGGGTCTGGTGTCCATGACGCGCTGGACGGACCGCCCGGGTCGTCCAAACAGCCGTTATGATTGTCCGGCCTGCCGGTTTTATCTCGCGCAGGACCTGTTTCTCGACGAGCACGCCCCCGATCTGGACCGCACGCACCCCTCCGCCGAGCTGTCGGGCATGCTCGCCCGCTTCTGGGACTGCCTCCTGAACGGCATCGTGTTCACGACCGGCGAGCCGGTCGAGGGCCACGAGACCGGTCACGCCTTCGGCGTCATCGACCATGCCGTGAACGCCATCGTCGGCGCCTGCAACCCGCAGCGTGAGGATGACGATGACGGGGACGACGACATGGACCCGTCCGATGACGAGGACGGCGAGAACGACGATGACATGGACCCGTCCGATGACGAGCCCGGTGACGATGTGGCCGGGGCCGTGCATGCGGCCATCGGTGATCTCGACATCGCCGACTTCGATCTGTCGGCGCCGGACGCGGATGGCTGCACCGAACGCCCGAACCCGTTCGCCGATGTGCGCCGCGATCGCCGTCATGACGACGCCGACCGCCGCAAACGGCATTGACACATACACCCCTCGTGATAGGCTATAACCGGCTCGAGAGGTATGGTATCCGAAGATACCAGGGACATCGTGGAAGCGAGGTGGTCATGGCCGCTGGGTTGCCCGAGGCGCTGCGCGCACTGCATCTGGACCGTGAGGCCCCCGATGAGGCGTCGCGCATCCTCGGCCCCATGGCCGTGGGCTACACCGCCGACGAGGCGCGCCTGCTGGTGCGCCTGGATGTCGCCCTGGAGTCGATGGACGAGCGCGAGCGCCCCCGCGTCATGGAGGCGTTGCGCGCGTCCGGGCCGTCCGACGCCCCGCCGTCGGGCGGCGGCCCGCCACGGTAACCAAGCCGTGCCCCGCGGTGCAAGGCCGCGGACGGGCGCTGGGTATGCCGTGCGGTCCCCGTGCGACATACCCGCCATGACTGATTCTTTCTGGCATGGTTTGTTTTCTGCAACCACTGCCCGGCCTTGTATATCAACCATAGGCTCCTGGCCGGGCACCGCCTTCGACGGTCGTCGTCACGGTTTGTTTTCGACCATTGGTCTGTCATGACGGATCGCGGGTTCGATTCCCGCGGAAGGCGCTCGCCGACGGGCGTGGGACGTGGCACGGATTCAGCCACAGACCCTATGCCATGCGTTCCGCATCCGTCGGCCCGTCCGTATCCAACAGGGAAAGGCGTCATATATGAGCTTCGATCGGTCCGGTTCCAGGGCCAACCCCTTCGCCGCCGTCGGGCGGTTCGTCCGCCAGTGCGTCGACGAGCTGCGCAAGGTGGTCACCCCCACCGCCCGTGCCTGGGCCGGCTGGTGCCTGGCCGGCTTCGTCTTCGTGATCCTCCTGATGCTCATGGTCACCGGCATGGACTTCGGCCTGGGCAAGGCGGTGCTCACCCTCTTCGGCGGCGCATCGCTCGCGGCCCCGGTCTGGCTGTCCGTCACTCTGAAGGCCCTGGTGGGCCTCACCAGCGTTCTGCTCGGCCTGCTCATCCTGCTGCACCGCGGTAAGGGCGGCGGCATCTCAGACATGTTCGGCGGCGGGCTCATGGCCAATGCCGGCACGTCCGGCGTCGCCGAGAAGAACCTCAACCGTTGGACCGTCGCCGTGGCCCTGGTCTGGGTCGCGGCCATCGTCGCACTGGATTTCCTCGCATGAGGCCCGGTATGCGGCGATGCCAGCTGATGAACGTCTTTGGTCAGACCGCCGTGCTGCTGACCCCTCCCGAGCCCGACGGCCTGCATGAGGACGTTCCGCATGTCGTCCCGAAGCGCTCCCGTGCCCCGCGCATGGCCCGTGGCCGGCTCTTCACGCTGCGCCGCACCGCCCATCGCAGGGACAAGCCATGCTGATCCGTCACGGGGCCGTCCCACCCGCACCGGTATGGTGGGAGCATACGCCGGCCGCACCGTCAAGGCGCGGTAGTGTCGTTGTCTCTGCACTCGGCGGGTACACCGCCGTCCCGCTCATCCGGCAGCCCTCGGGCGCCGAGAACGGCGTGCGCCGGCACTGCGCCTCGCTGCACGAGGCCGAGGCGTGGCTCGACCGTGAGGTCGGCGGCGGGACGCCGGTGTCATAGTCATAATTCAACATTTCGCGGCCGTCATATCGATGGCCGTATGCCCTTGTAGCTCAGTGGATAGAGCGTCCGTCTCCGGAACGGAAGGTCGTCGGTCCGAATCCGATCGAGGGCACGATCCGTGGCATATCGCCGCGGATAAGTGCAACTCACGCTGGAATACAACCATCCGCAGCGGACGCACTGCCGGCCGACGTCGCCGGTGCGCGAACGACGTCAGCCTCTCCCATCGGTGGATGCGGGCTATGAACGGCCCGACATGGCTCACAATACGCGGTCGGCTATGGCCCGCATCCATCCTTCGCCCGCGTAGCTCAGTTGGCGGAGCGAGCGCCTCGTAAGCGCTAGGTCGCCGGTTCGAGACCGGTCGTGGGCTCTCGGCACACCCCAACGAAAGGACACCGATGTCGTTATCCGCCATATTGATCCCCGCCATCATCGCACTCGTCGCGCTGCTGGTCGTCATCGGCCTGTGGAAGGCCTGCTACAAGATCGCCCCGACCGACCGGATCCTGGTCATCACGGGCCTCGGCAAGCGCCGGTTCGTCACCGGCGGCGCCGCGTTCGTCATTCCCGGCCTGTACCGGACCGACTACATCTCGCTGGGCGTCGTGCAGTGCGACCTCAAGTCCGAGAAGCCGATCCCCACCAAGGACCAACTGCTGATCGACGTCTCAGCCGTCGCCAACTTCCAGATCGGCCAGACCAAGTGGACCGAAACCGTCACGGACCCGGACGGCACCGAACGCACGATCGAGCACGACCCCGTCGACATGGCCGCGCGCAACTACCTCAACCAGAAGAAGGGCGTCATGGAGGCCGACGTCACCCAGGTGCTCCTGGGCAAGATGCGCGAGGCCATCGGCCAGACGGCGCTCGAGGACCTCATGAGCAAGCGCGACGTGTTCAACAGCACCGTGATGTCGGCCGCCGCCGAGGACATGCGCAACCTCGGCCTGGAATTGACGACCTTCAACGTCAAGGACTTCACCGACCGCCCGGGCGTCGACGCCAACGGCCGGCCGCTGCCCTCCGTCATCGTGGCTCTGGGCGCCGAACGCGCCAACGAGATCACGCAGGCCGCACAGGAGTCCAACATCAGGACCCAGACGCAGATCGCCATCAAGCAGAACGAGCTCGACCTGAAGCGCGCGTCACTGAAGGCCTCCGCGGACAAGGCCAAGGCCGAGGCCGACCTCGTCTACGAGACCACCAAGGCCGGCAAGACCAAGGAGCTCAACATCGCCGAGGTGGACGCCAAGATCGCCGCCGAGGAGCGCAACATCGAGCTGGCCGACAAGCAGGCCGCCGTCAAGGAGAAGCAGCTCAACGCCACCGTCAGGAAGCAGGCCGAGGCCGACCGCTACGCCGCCGAACAGGCCGCCGACGCGCAGGCGTACACCGCGGCCAAGCAGTCCGAGGCCGACAAGACCGTGGCGCAGAACAACGCCGATGCCCAGGCGTACCTCGACACCAAGAACGCCGAGGCCCAGCTGACCGTGGCGACCAGGAACGCCGAGGCCGTCAAGGCGAAGGCCGACGCCGACGCGCACGCCACCACCGTGGCCGGCGACGCCGAGGCGTCCGCCATCACCGCCAGGGGCAAGGCCGAGGGCGACGCCATCGAGGCGCAGGGCCAGGCATACGAGAAGAACGGTCGCCTCATCCTCGTCCAGCAGTACATCAACGCGCTGCCCCAGCTTGTCGCCGCCGCGGCCGCGCCGCTGAACAACGTGGACCGTATCACCATGTACGGCGAGGGCAACCAGACCAAGCTCGTCGGCGACACCACGAACACGCTCGACCAGATCCAGAACGCGCTGGGCGAGTCTCTTGGCCTTGACCTGAAGTCCATGCTCAACGCCGCCGTCGCGGGCGGGGCCGCCGGCCATGCCCTGGCGAAATCCGGCGAGGTGGCCGACATCCCGCCGAAACCGGCGGAGTGGTTTTCTTCGCATTGAACTTCAAGACGGCAAACGGGCATCGGCATGCAAAACCGCATGTTGATGCCCGTTTGCCATATGCACGTGGGATCTAGTATCCCAATCCGTTGTCCATGGCGGCGCCATTGCTTTGCGGGGCCGGGGCGGCCTCCAGTTGCGAGGCGTGGCATGCGATGGCCGCCTGGCGCAGGGGCGTCATGTCCACCGCGCGCATGTCGTCGTCCATGTCGAGGGCCGCGCCCGAGTATGCGGCGGCGTCGGTCACGCCGACCCAGCCGCCCTTGTCGAACGGATCCTCGGAGCGCTGGAAGTACAGCGGCGAGGGGATCGACTGCTTCGAGAAGTCGCCTTGCACCAGGGCGCCGAAGCCTTGCGGCAGCATGATCTCGAAGCCGTCCCCGTAGTAGTCCGAACGCTCGATGACGACCGGCTTGGCGGTGGGCGCGGCCTGCTCGACCGGCATCATCTTGATCATCGGCGTGTCCGCCGGCAGGTCGAGGAACGCCCGACGCTGCACGGCGTCCCGCATGTGCAGCAGCTGCGGGTGCCGCGGGTCGGCGATGACGAGCACGCCCGCCCCGTCGGGCCCGAGCTTGAGCTCGGTGCGTCCGACGGCGAGCTCGGTGCCGTGTCCCGCCGTCGTCAGGTCGGTGTCGATCGGCGTCAAGGTGTTGCTGGCCATGATGATTGTCTCCTATCGTTGTGTCGTCTGTTTTGTATTCGTTCGTGCCTATCCGAGCTGGCGGTCGTCGCCCGTTCTGGGTGCCGGGGCGTTCGCCATGCGCGTGGTCGTCACCGGCCCGTTGCGGTTCGGCCGCGGCGCGCGCCGGTGCGTGACCGGCTTGGGCGTCGCCCCGGTGGCCGCCGCCTCGGTGCGGCGCATGTCCTGGATGAAGTCGATGAGGGTCTTGTCGCGGTAGCCCTGTGGCGGGGTCGGGTACGGCGCGATGCCTCGTCTGATCTCCCTCATGGAGGGCATGGGTCTGGGCTCGACGCCGTGCGCCGCGCAGAACGCCTGTTCGTCGTCGCGGTAGGCCGCCAGGTACTTCTCGTCGAAGGGCCGCATGGCCCCGGTGATCTCCAGCGGCCGGCGCGAGCCGGGCTTGCCCACGGCCAGTTGGATGGGCTGGGTGCGGCCGCTGTCGGCGTAGCCGAGCACGACGTGCCGGCTGTAGACCTGCGGGTCGGGCATGACGGCGATGGAGTTGGTCAGCGCGTGGATGATCTGCGCGTCGGTGAAGTGCGTCTTGCGCGCCCCTGGCTGGATCTTCTGTTGGATGATGCGCTGCAGCTGGTTCATGAGCGTCAGGTCGTTGATGCTCGCCTCGGCCAGCGCTCCGGACTGCTCGGCGCCGTAGCCCTCCAGGCTCGGTGCGCCATCCGGCGGCGATGCCGGTGGCTGCGTCTGTTGCGGTTGCGGCTGTTGTCGTGCGGGCGGCGTCTGCGGTGGTCGTTGCGGCTGCTGCGGCGCGTCCGAGAACAATGGCGTCAATGGGTCCATGTCGATCGACTCCTCGGTGTGCGGGGGAATAATATAACTCGCCTTCCATTATGCCCGTCATGCGTCCATATTCGGCATATCCGGCGTGCGCGGGCGAAGCCCGTGGGCCGAGTATGGTACTGCGCCGATGGCATCGGTTGGTGGTAGCATGGGTCGTGCCGTCCCGCCCATGGGCCATGTGGTTTCCTTTTTGTTATTCGACCGTCACACCCGCATGCATGGGTGGGACGGTTTTTCGATTGTTTTGATTTCCCCTCGTTGTGAAAGGCGGTGCCTCACCATGCGCGACGACCTCGTCCTGCGTCCCTACCAGGAGCTGGTGCTCACCACGATGATGCACCGCAACGCCTGCGCCGTGTGGCTGAAGCCGGGCCTGGGCAAGACGCTGACCACGCTCATGGCGCTGCATCGCCTGCGCGAGGGCGGCTTCATCCACGGCCACGTCCTGATCCTCGCGCCCCTCGCGGTGGTGCGCTCGACGTGGAACCTGGAGATTGCCAAATGGGGCTTCGACGACCTGCCCGAGTGGTATCCTTCGGTGCGCATCGAGTCGGGCAACACCCGCACCAAAAAGCGCCGCTACCAGATGTACGACGCGCTGGCGAATCGTCCCGACTCCCTGGTCATCGTCAACCACGAGAACGCGGTCGACATGGTCGACTACTTCCTCGACGGGCCGGGCAAGGAAGCCGGCTGGCCGTGCCCCACCGTCATCATCGACGAGGCGCAGGGCTTCAAATCGTACGCCTCCAAGCGGTTCAAGGCGTTGAAGCGCCTGGTCGACGGCGGATACGTCTCGCGCCTGTACGAGCTGACCGGCTCCCCGCAGCCCGGCGGCATCGAGGACCTCTTCGCCCAGCTCTATCTCATGGACCGGGGAGGGGCGCTGGGCCGCAACATCACCGCCTTCCGCGATCGCTTCGAGAAACCTTCGCCCTGGGTCGAGCACGTCTGGATGCCCCGGGACGCCGGGTCGGTCGCCGAGGTGCACGAGCGCGTCAGGCCCTGGAGCCTGTCGATGGACACCCCGGGCGTGAAGATGCCCGAGCTGGTCATGGACGACATCCGCATCCCGATGCCTGCGCCCCTCAAGGCCCGATACAAGGCGTTCGCCCGCGACGCGGTGCTGGAGCTGTCCGACGGCGACGTCGAGGCGGCCAACGCCGGTGTATTGGCCGCCAAGCTCGCCCAGTTCGCCTCGGGCACTATTTATACGCTCGGCGCCGACGAGGGCCGCGGCCCCGACGACTACGAGGTGCTGCATGCCCTGAAGGCCGACGTGCTGGCCGACATCATGGCCAATTCCGACTCGCCGGTCATGGTGGCCCGCTGGTTCCAGTCCGACGAGCGCGAGTTGTTGAAGCGCTTCGGCCCGACGAGCCCCACGCCGCTGACGCCCTTCCACGGCACCCTGGATGAGGTCAAGGCCTGGAACGCCGGTGAGATCCCCCACGCGTTGGTGTGCCCCGCGGCCCTGTCGGCCGGGGTGAACCTCCAGGACGGGCCGGGCCACACCATCGTGTGGTATACGCTGCCCATGGGCTCGCTGCTGCTCTACGAGCAGTTCAACGCCCGCATCCACCGCCCCGGCCAGCGTGCCACGACGGTGATCCACCGCCTCTTGGCGGCCGGCACCTTCGACGAGCGGATGGTCGAGATCCTTGCCGACAAGGACGCGAACCAGAACGCCCTGTTCGGCCGCACGGCGGCCGTGAACCTCGAGGAACGCTACCAGAACGCCCTGGTCGAGGCGGTGCGCGCCGAGATCGGCGCCCTGGACAACGGTCGCTGATCTACGATGGATGTATATGCATCGCCGCCAAAGGAGATTGTCATGGTCACTGTCACCATAATGCCCGAACATGAGCCCGAGCTTACGTCGTTCTACATCTACGAGCATGAGCGCAATTGGATTCCGTTGCTGATCGACGATCCGGATGTCGCGGTCGAGAGAGTCGACGACCCGGACGAGATCGTCGTCGCCAAGGCGTGGCTTGAACCACTCACCAGCGCATTCACGCGCTCCTATCTGGCTCATGACCACGCCGACGGCATCGTGCGCGTGGTCAACCGTTCCGGTCTTGATCTCGACACCGCCACCGATCTGGTGGGTCGTCTGTATTCGTATCCGTTCAGCGATAGCCTGATGTGCGCTATCATCGATCGGTACGGTACGGATGGTTATGCCATGGGTTTGTACCGCGACCAGTGGGTTGGCGCCAAGACCGGTGCCGGGATTCGGCGATCGTGATGGACCGGTCGATTGCGTTCACCGGACGACGCCATGTGCATGAGGAGCACATCGGCGCCGACTGGGCCATCATGCGTTTGATCGACCGACGCAATGATCGTGGCAAGCGCAACCGTTATGGCAAGATTTCCGATCTGCCATGCAGTACGTTTTTTTCGTCTCGCGATATTGATGATGTGGCCGCCGCTGTGAGATGTGGCGCCGATGCCATGGATTGGATCCGCCATGCCCGACCAGGCGATCACACTCGTGTATGCGTTGATATGGGCCGGCCCATCGGCGTGGTGTTCGATCAATCTTCACAACGCGATGAATCCGGTTCGCGGTATTCGGCCGGTCCGGTCAGGGCCTATCGATCCTGCACGGCTGAGGTCGTGCTCGCCTGGCACCCCGGCGAGGAATGCCCGAACATCGACACCTGCTACCCATGCCATCCGAGCGTGGGCGAGATCGAAGGGTACCCGGTGGCCGGACGATTGGCTCGCGGACGGCGGTTTGCGGCATTGCCTTTGGAACGTAAGCTGATGTACCTCAACCAGCTGCATCCCGAGACTGGCATCACCGCCGGTTTCGAGCGCGGTCTTCATGGCATGCCGGGTACGCTTGCCATATCCCGCCATGGCCATGAGCTGACGCTGTGCGGCGGCGCGGTCCGGTTCGACGACGCCCCGATAAAGGCCATGGATCCCGCCAAGGGCGGCAACGCCGACCTGCGCACCATGGTGCGCTACGCCGTGTTCGTCGATAACGTCTGCTCGACGAACTTTTCGGCGCCGATCGAGCGCATGGTCGCGCGCTCCCGCGCCGCACGGCGACGCGAGGATGGGCATCTGCCGTCGCACATCAGGCGCGCCGAGGACGATGGGCCCGAGCCGGACTAGGCGTCCATGCTTTTTTTCTCATAGGTCTTTTTTCCGCAACGGGGGAGCGCGTCGAGCGCGCCCCCGTCGTGTTGAATGCCTTCGCGGGCGTCCGCATCGAAGGGGAGCGGACGCCCGCGAACATATATCATGGCCATCGTTTTTTCCGATCCCTCTCGACGGCGTCGCATCGCCGTCCCTGTTTTTCCGAAAGGCAGGATTCCACCGATGAATCTCACCGTCAACATGACCTCGCTCGAATCCCTGGCCCGCTCCCTGGGCCGTCCGCTGCACGAGGTGACCGAGTTCATGAACTCGGTCAAGTCCGTGACGCTGCGCGTCAAGGCGGCCGGCTCCGACCGCCCCGTGATGCGCCGCTACCTGTACGCGCAGGTGTTTGGTGTCTACGACGCCCCGTCACAGGAGTTCGCCAACGCACGCTTCCAGTCGAAGCCCGGCGAGACGCTCGAGTCGTTCGTGCGCCGCTGCCTGGCCGTCTGACCCGGCGCCACTTTCACAGTCGTTTCCCAACCGAAAGGAAGGCCCATCATGGCCGATCAGAAGCTGGTCACCGTCCTGGTGACCGATCTGCCCCGTCTGCGCTTCGCCGTCACCGGCGCGACGCTGACCATTTCGCTGGCGCCGCCGGAGGCGGCCGCCCCGGACGCATCGCCGTCCCCGACCGCGGCGTCCGGGTTCGATCCGGCCGCCGCGCGCGCGGCGATGGGCGCCGCGGCGCCGTCCGCGACCACGTCGGCCAAGCCGTCCGCATCCGGGTTCGATCCGGCCGCCGCCCTGGCCGCGATGGGCGCCGCGGCGCCGTCCGCGACCACGTCGGCCAAGCCGTCCGCATCCGGGTTCGATCCGGCCGCCGCCCTGGCCGCGATGGCCGCCGCTCCCGCGCCGCGCGACCCGTCGTTCGACAAACCGGCCGCACCGGCCGCCGCCCCGGCGCCCGCGCCGAAGCCGGCCGAGCCCGAATCGGACGCCCCGCCCGTCGAGACGCTGTCCGGCGCCGCGTCCGCACCCGAGGTGCCGCAGTGGCGTGAAGGCATGGACCCGTGGGTTCCGGACGACGACGTGAAGGCCACGGGCGCCACGCTGGCGCGCCGTTGGGGCTGGGGTCGCCCGCTGCTCACGCTGCTGCTGGGCAAGTACGGCGCCCTGCGCCTCTCCCAGGTGCCGGCCGCCGCGCGCAGGGAATTCATCGAAAACCTGGTGGTCCTGACGAAGGTCTTCGACGACGCCCGCGCCCATACGTCCGACATGCGCGCCGCCGCGCTCGACATGACGACCCGGCTCGGTGCCAAGGGCTATGCCATGCTCGTCGACCGCGTGATGCGCGACGCGGCCTCCGGCCGCACGCTGGGCCAGCTGTCCGAGGCCGAGGTCAAGCCGGTCTTCTCGGCTTTGTACGCGGCCTTCGCCTTGGCCACGATCTACCCGATGTCCCATGGATTCGGCGAGCGGTACCTGACGGCCTGGGACGAACTGGTCGCATTGAAGAAGGAGTCGCAGCATGCCTGACAACCGCGGACATTCCATCGTCTCGCCTTCCGGCTCGCACCAGTGGCGTCGCTGCACCAGGTCGGTGCGCTTCGCCGAGGCGCTGGCCATCTCCGACAAGGGGTCGGCCTACGCCGACGAGGGCACCATCGCCCATTGGCTGTGCGAGCAGTGGCTCAGGACCGGCAAGGAGCCGGACTTCACCCGCCGCATGGCGATGACGCCCGGCTCCGACGACCCGGTGGTGGTCGACAAGGGCGGCTACGACACCTTCGACATGATGGACCACGTCACCGCATACGTGAACTACGTGCGCTCGCAGATCCCCTCGGACGGCGAGTACGACCTCGGCGTCGAGCGCTTCGTGGACCTGTCGCACTGGGTGCCCGACATGCGCGGCTCGGCCGACTCGGTCGTGCTCACGGACAAGGGGCCGAATGGGTTCCGCCGCATGTACGTCAACGACTTCAAGTACGGCCAGGGCGTTCGTGTCCCCATCACCGAGGGCGACCCGGACGACGGGCTGCCCAACGCGCAACTGGCGCTGTATGCCTTCGGCCTGTTGACCGACCCGATCGAGACCATCCGCATCTCCATCATCCAGCCGCGCATCGGCAACACGGTGTGGATGGACCTGACGCGCGAGGACCTCGTCGAGGCCGTCGCCCCGACCATCGCCGCGGCCAACACGGCCTGGCAGGGCATGGGCCGCTTCGAGGCCTCCCCGGAGATCTGCCGCTTTTGCCCGGCCATGCCCTACTGCGCCACGGCCATGAAGGCCGCCGGTCTCGGCGGCCTCGACCGTTTGGCGGCGCTGGCCGCCAAGGCGCGCTGAAAGGAGAGCACCATGCCATCGCCGAAGATGAAGACCATCGCCATCGACTTCGAGGAGCTGCGCATCGGCGCGGTGGACATCGAGGTGCCCGAGGGCACCGACGACGCCGACGCCATCGAGGAGTTCGTCACCAATCCGGACTACAACCAGGACCGGGCGTTCAGCGTCGACGAGTCGGTCGGCCACGCCTGGGTCGACCACGACGCCTCGCCCGTCGTCCACGAGGCCCGTCTCATGGCCCGCCGCGTCGCGCGCGCCCGCGTCCAGCTGCTGTCCTATGTGCAGCGCCACGAGACGCCGCTCGCCGACGCCGGCGTGACCGTTCGCTACCTGGACGGCGACGGCCGGCCCTGTTCGGCCTCGGCGGCCGTGGGCGTGCGGCTCACGGAAAGGGATGGCCATGACCTCGTCGATGTCATCGACTAAGCGCACACCTTCCGCCATGCCGTCGTCACGCGAGCTGTCGCTCGTCGCCGCCACGCGCGACGTCCTGCACGCCTACGACCATGCCCGCCGCCATCCGAGCGACGAGGATCGGCGGCACTACGACATGCCCGGGTACCAGCCGTCGTGGACCATCGCGCTCGCCGAGGGTCTGGCCCGCTACATCGCCGGCGCCCACGTCGTCTCGTCCGAGGGCGGGCCGGTGCCGGGCGGCCCCTTCGCCGAGGGTACCCGGTTGGTTGTTGGCCGTGACGTCATCGCCCATCTGCGTTGCCGCAGCCAACTTGACGAGGCCGCCAACCCGCTGGCGCGCGATTTCATCGTGTGGCGTCTCGCCCCGGCCGTCGATGCCGAGGACTGGTTCACGCCGTTCGACGACGACATCGTGCGCGACGGCACCTGGGACACCCGCCGGCGGGTGAAGGCGGATGTGGCCGGGTTCATGGCCGCCGATCCCGAGCTGTCGGACGAGTGGCGCGACGGTGTGCTCGCCGACGAGGCGGGCATCCGCCGCTTCCTGGAGGCCACCTGGCGTGGCGCGCTGTTGCCGATGCCCGACGCCGACGACCTGCCGACCGGCTACGAGGCCGCCAAGCGGCTCGTCGAGGAACACGAACGTGATACCGATAAGGAGCAATTATGAGTGACACCGCAATCGAACCCACGCCATCGACCGAGGTGGCCGTGGCCGAGCCCTCGCTGGTGGACTACGCCGACCAGGGCTTCGACGCCAACGCCATCCCCGTCGAGCGTCTGGGCGACATCATCGTCGCCGGCGCGATGCTGTCCAAGTTCGTCAAGGCCTGCGAGTCCCGTGCCCTTCAGGCCATGGAGCGCGGCGTGCGCATCCCGGGCCTGAAGCTCGTGCGCGGCCGCTCGGCGCGCAAGGTCGTCGATCCCGACGGCACGCTGGCCGGCGAACTGGTGGCCCGCGGCCTCATCGACGCGATGCAGCCCAAGACCATCACCAATCTGGCCCCGGTATTGAAGCGTGCCGTCCATGACGGCGTCGTGGACGCCGACTTCAAGGCACACGTTGAGGCCGACTACGTGATGCGCCAGCCCGGCAACATCGTCGTGGCCCCCGACTCCGACCCGCGCGCCGAGCTGCCGATCGACCCGGCCACGGGCATGTACATCCTCGAACAGCCCGCCGAGCCGGCCAAGGCCGAGCCGAAGGCCGAGCCGAAGGCCGAGGGCAAGCCGAAGGCCAAGGCCAAGAGCACCCGCAAGCGCAAGACGGCGTCGAAGACGACATCCGCCGCCAACGACGCCGTGACGAACGTCGCCGAGGCCCATGCCGAGGCCAACGCCGTCAAGGCCGCTGAGGCAACGCCGAAGGCAGAGCCGGTGGCAACGCCGAAGGCAGAGCCGGTGGCAACGCCGAAGGCAGAGCCGGTGGCAACGCCGAAGGCACCCGTCGATGGCGTGGATGCCGATGCGCTGTTCGGTCCGGCCACGGCCACACCGTCGGCCAAGCCGATCCCGGCACCGGTCGGCCCGTCCGTGACGAACGTCGGCGCCGATCTGGGCATCGACATCGAAGCCCTGCTGGACTGAAAGGGGTACCATCATGGCCGATGCCGATATTCCCGAACTAAGCGCAGCAGAGGCCGACGAGCTGCTCGCCGATTTCCGGGCGAGCCGGCGCGACCACGGCCCGAACAAAGGCGCCGTGCGCTGGTGCCTGCCGGCGCTGCGCCGCTGGTTCGATGCGTTGAACGCCGACGCCGACCCCGACCCGGACGATCTCGCCCGGCTCGCCGTGGCCTCGGCCGTCTGCCGGCCCGTGCGCGACGCGCTGCTCTACGGCGTGCTGTGCGATGGGTCGGCGGCCACCTGGTCGCTCATGGCCGATACGATCGACGACCCGGGCGGCCACGACCTCAAGCGCCGCGTCTCCGCGCTGATCGGCGGCTGGTGGGCCAAGGGCGAACCGGCGCTCGACGCCGACCGCGTCCGGCGCGCCTGCGCGTCGTTGGGCCGGCATCTCCAGATTCCCGACGACCATGTCATCGGGTTCATGGGCGTCGCCGCGTTCGCCATGCTGTTGATCGGCGAGACCGACAAGGCCGGCTCGCTGGCCATCGTGGCGCTGTGGCATGATCCGACCTGCACGCTGGCCGGCGAGGTCATGGAGGCGCTGGCCAGGGGCGCCCTGCCCGCCACGGCCAAGGCCGTGCGCAAGGCCGAGGGACGCGAGGGCGATTGAATTGCTCGTATCCCACGACAAGACCCCCGTGCGACCGATCGGTTGCACGGGGGTCTTGTCGTTCGTCATGCCTCCGTCAGAAGTCCGGGCCGTCGGACGCCGGCGCCGCGGCCCACGGGTCCGGCGCCGGCGCGGCGCTCGCCGCGGGCGGGGCCGCCTGGCCCTTCGTCGAGCCCGCCGCGCGCGACGGTGACGCGGCGGCCTTGGCCGGGGCGTTCGCCTGCGCGGTCCTGACGGCGGCCACGTCGTGCGGCATGAACGCCGCGCCGGCACCGGCGTAGACATCGGCCCCCATGGCCGCCAGGCGCGTGACCGTGTCGAGGCTTGTCTGTCCGCCGGGACCGTAGGCCAACAGGTCGATGGGCGCCACCGGCGTCTTGTCGAGGTTCTTGATCGGCGAGAAGACGGCCGGGTCGATGACCCGTTCGCCCGACCGGTCGGTCTTCGAGACGGCGTCGGCCATGCGGCCCAGCGCCTCGGGGTCGAGGTGGACGCCCACGCCCTTGTCGGACGAGTAGAAGTCCATGGTCGACTCGACCCACTCGTCGCGGCCCACCTTGGCGTTGGGCCGCTTGGCGTTCACCCAGTTGGACGCGACGCCCTCGGACTCGTCGAGGGCCACCGCCTTGCCCTGCCATACCAGCTTGGAGCCGGTCATCAGGGAGTTCATGACCACGTCGGCCTTGGCCGCGTCGTGCTTGATCTGCAGCGTGCCCTGCGTGGCGCGGCTGGACAGGTTGAGCGCGTCGGCCATCACCGGCGTGCCGCGGGTGATGACGATGGCGCGCTGCGAGGTCTTGCCGGCCACCCCCGTGCCGAACGCCTTGGTGGAGGTGGCGTAGTTCACCTTCATGTCGGCGTCGCGGTCGCGCCCGCGTGCGGCCCGTCCGGTCGCGTCGCGCTCCACGGCGTCCATGACGCCCACCACGGGCGCCGTCACGGCCGCCTTGGCGCTCCGGTACGCGCCCTGATCGGGTGTCGAGACCGGCGCCGCCTTGGCCGCGCGGGCCACCGCGTTGAAGCGCCGGACGAAGTCCGGGCCGGGGGCCGCCGCCTCCTGGCGCATCGCCGCGAAGGCGGTCGCGTCGTTCTTCAGGCGCACCGTCGGGTCATAGCCCCTGACGGCGTCGGCGAAGGACGGCAGCACGTCGATGTCGGCGTAGTGCGCGTAGTCGAGCAGCTTGGACATGGAGCCCTTGGCCCCGGTCATCAGGCAGTTCTCGGCGAGCGAGGCCATGTGGTCCGGCACGTTCGTGAAGTCGGTGACCGCCTTGCCGAACGAGTTGTTCAGCGTGTCCCTGACGTAGGCGGACATGTCGTCGACGAGCGCCGACCGCTGCTCGCGGATCGTGGCGCGCAGGGCCTCGGGGTCGTCGACCTTGAGGCCGTGGTCGAGCGCCTTGTCCCACACGTCGAGGATGTTGGCCCTCGTGCGCAGACGCAGGTAGTCCTCCTGGCGGTTCGCCCCGGCCTCCTGGTGCTGCGGGGCATCGCCGACCTTCATGTCGAGCCCGGTGTTGATCGCCAGGTCGTACATGCCGCTCGTCTCGTCGTACTTGAGCGGGCTGGTGAGGTTGGCCGCCAGCGAGAGCTTGCCCAGCGCCTCGTCCTTGGCCGCCTGACCCGTCAGGCCGACCACCGCCAGGGTGTCGCCGTCGAAGTCGCCGTCGAAGTACTCGTCCATGACCGGGTTGATGGCGAAGCCCGTCAATTCCGGGTCCGCCTTGACGGTGAAGCAGTGCACGCCGCCGGTCGTCAGGATCGGGTCGCGCCAGGCCAGGAACGGGTCCCCGTCCTTCAACCCCAGCCGCCGCATGAGGTCGGGGTTCATCGAGGCGGTGTCGAGGTCGAGCGTGGGGTCCGGCGTCCATACGGCGGTGGCGCTCTTGGGCACCTCGTTGGACAGCAGCGACTCCTTGAACACGTTGTGCTTGCCCGTCAGCTTGGTCTCCACCACCTGGTTCGCCATGTCGCCGTAGGCGTTCTGGGCGGTGTTCCTGAGATCATCGAACCGCTCGCGCATCGACGCGATCGCCGATTCGCTCAGGGGTTCGCGCGTGCGTCCCCCAGCCGCAAGGACCGGTTCGTCGCGCTTGATGAGGTTGGTGTAGTAGGTCACCTGACCCTTCTTCAAACCCCCGGCCTCGAGCTTGGCGTGGGCGTTGTCCACTCCGGCCTTGAGCTTGTCGCGCTCGGCGTCGGAAAGGGGTTTGAGGGCCACGGACGTGTCGCCGGCCTTGAGTTGCTCGTCGGCCTTGAGGTCCGCGAGGATGCCGTTGGCCTCGGCCGCCGCCTCGTAGATGGCGTTGTAGTTGGGCGTGAAGGCGTAGTTGACGCGCTTGTCGTCCACGAGCTCGGCATGGTCGCGTACGTCGGCGCCGAGCACCGGCAGCACGTCGATGGTGGCGAAGGCGTCGCCGCCGTCCGCGTCCTTGCCCACGATCGGCGTCTCCAGCGCGAAGGGCAGGCGGATGGGCCGGGCCTTGCCGTCCCAGGTGGTGCCGGGCTCGGCGTCCACGGCGCGCGCGAGCGTGTCGGCGTTCAGCCGGTCGCTCATCCTGCCGTCGGCGGACACGTCCAGCCCCACGACCTGAAGGTACTGGCGCGCCGTCCCCAGGCCCTTGTTCGGCCCGTACAGCTCGTCGATGATGGCCTGGCAGCCGTGGGCCTGCAGCGACCAGCCGAGCTGGCTGGAGGCGGAGCGGCCCACCTTGTTCGACGAGGACGAGCCGTCCTCGCCGTAGGTGACCGTCTTGTGGTCGGCGGTGTTCTCCGAGATGATGAAGCGGGCCTTGCCCCCGTTGTCGTTGATCTCGCGGAACGAGCCGCCGTTGAAGCGCGAGACCGCCGAGTAGGGCGCCATGAAGACGTCCGTGCCGGCCTTGGCCTGCTCGGCCACGTGCTCGTAGAGCGGCAGCCAGCCCTCGGCCTCGGCCCGCCCGCGTTCGGCCGGGTCGTCGACGTCCACGACCTTGGAGATGACGCCCTTGTTGCCGTGGTGGTCGGAGATCTTGTCGCCGACGGTCATCGGCCCGCGCGCGTCCTGCCCCTCGCGGGGCACCGGGTTGGCCTGGGCGAACCGGTTGGTCACCACGATGGCGTCGTCGTACGTCCAGCCGCCCAGCGAGGCCTGCTCGACGCCGACCGGCTCCGACAGCCCCACCGAGTGCACGAGGTTCATGTCGGCCATCACGGTGCGGTCGAAGGTGTCGAAGTTGGAGTAGGCCAGGGACGGGTCGTCGTAGAACAGCGGGGCGCGATCGCGCCCGCCTTCGGGCGCCGGCGTGATGGTGCCGTCGGGGTTGACGGTGGCGTCGGCCGCCAGGTAGCGCACGAGCCCCTGCTGGGTGTCGCCGTTGGTGGTCATCACCGGGTCGAAGTAGCCGGCGAAGGCGTCGTCGATCACCGACATGTTGCGCCCGCCGGTGAGCATCCGGTCGTGCAGCTTGGCCCGGGTCGTCTTGCTGGGGTCGTTGAGGTCGGTCCACTGGCCGCGCACGGCCTCCATCATGCCCGAGCTGTTGGCCAGGCGCGCCGGGTAGTGCACGCGGCCCGCCTCGGTCTTGAGGATCGACTCGGCGATGCCGGGCTCGCCCCGGTAGGTCTCGAGGAAGTCCGTCCCGTGCCGGGCGCCCTTGGCGTTGGTGGCGATGCGGTTGAGCCCCGTGGCGTTCGCGGTGCCGGCGCCGGTGTGCAGGTCGTCGTGGATGGCGCGGTCGATGGCCTGGTCGAGCTGCTGGCTGTAGCTGATCAGGCGCGTGCGTTCGAGGATGTCGCGCCCCGACCCGTCGTCGGGCACGATGCGGGCCACCGAGCCGGGGGCGAGCATGAAGTCGTCGCCGTCGGCGAAGGCGGTGGTGATGGTCCCCAGGCGGTCGGGCACGAAGATCTGGCCGAGCTGGCCGTTGACCGGTTCGTCGCTGACGGCCCCGCGGTACTCCAGCCGGCGCGTGCCCTGGTAGCGTACGATGCCGCGCGCGTCCATGTCCAGGCCCGTCACCGTCACGCCCTCGTACGTGAGGTCGGCGCGGATGCGCCCCATGATGCGCCGCTGGTTGGCCGCCTGCACATCGTCCTTGGCGACCCATGGATTGTCCGCATCGAACGCGACGGTGGCGTTGGCCAGCGTGCGCGCGCTCGGGCGCGGGTCGTCGAAGTCGAATTGCGTCGGATCGTAGCCCGCGGCGCGCAGCAGGTCGCCCACCTCGTGGGCGCGTGCCATCTCGGAGCGCTGGCGGCCGGCGAGCATGTCGCCGGGGGCGTAGGACGCCAGGAGGTCGGGCCTGAAGGCCCCCTCGCCGGCCCGGGCCGGATCGATCATGGCTCCCAGGGACGGTGCGGGCCCGTCGATGGCGTCCCAGCCGGTCCTCACGGTCCCGTCCGGGTTGGCCAGCGCATTGCCGTCGGCGTCGGCCAGGTCGCTTGCCAACGGCTCGTCCTCGTTGAAGGTGCCCGCGTCGATGGCGAAGAACATGCCGTCGAGCATCTGGCCCTTCAATTCCTCGACGCTTGCGTCGCCGGTCTCGGCCGGGTCGATGACGTACTCGCGCGCCGCGTCGAAGGCCGCCTTGAGCGGCTCCTCGCCTTCGGCCAGTTCGGCGTCGATGGCCTCGGCCATGCGTCGCTCGGTCTCGTCGATCGGGGCCCGCTCGCCGCGGGCCAGCCCGATGGCGCCGCGGATGGCGGCGTTGATGGCGTCCGGGTCCAGGGCGTCCACGGCGTTGTTCTCGGCCGCCTGCGCCAGGGCCGCCAGGCGCATGTTCGCCTGGTCGGGCGTGACGAGGTCGCCGCGCCGGCGCGAGTCGGACGAGGTCTCCTGGATGTAGGTGGACGAGCCGTCCGCGTTGGTCCCGGGAAGCGTCACGCGCCGGTTGGCCCCGCGGTTGGTGTAGGTCACGTCGGCCGGGGCCGCCTCCATGGGCAGGCCCAGCGCGTCGGCCACCAGCGTGCGCGTCTGCTCGACGCTGGCCACGCTCGGCGCCTGGCGGCGGTGGGCGTCGGCGCCCTCGCCGGTGGCGGTGGTCATGAGGTAGTGCGAGATGCCGTCGCGCCAGGTCGAGCCGACCGACGCGGGATGCTCGGGGTCGGGCACGATCTCGATGGCGGTGCCGTCCTCCAGGACCAGGTCGGTGCGGGTCGGTCCCATGCGCCAGGTGTAGTCGATGCCGCGGCTCTCGAGCATGTCGAGCACCGCCAGCATGTTGTCGTACGTCCAGTCGGGCAGCCCCGCCGCCCGCTGCCAGATGGCGGCGTCCAGCTTGTCGGAGCCGGTGACGATGCGCGATCCGAAGTCCTCGTGTGTGGCCATGTCGGCCCGCCTTTCCGTGTGTGTTCGGGGGATGTGTACGTTCCAATGTAGCGCCGGTGTGGTTCCTGTCGGTCTTTGTCGGGTCGGCGTCGCCCGTGCGCCGCGCCGATGTGGTACCTCAGCGCGTGAGCCTGCGCGCCAATGGCGACTCATCGTCCGTCGGCGTCGCATCGGGCTCGGGCGGGGCCGTGTCGACCCCGACCTGCTCGATGATGTCCTCGGTGTCCCAACCCGCCGCGTCGAGGCCCGACTTGACGCGGGCGACGGCGGTCAGGTAGCGGTTGACGTGGTCGCGCCGCTGGCGCTCGGCGCTGGTCAGCCCGTCCTCGCCGTAGTCGAAGGGCACCGGCAGCTTGAACGGGAGTCCCCGGGCGAGCCGGAACCCCTCGGCGCGGGCCACCGCCCCGATGGCGGCGGCGAAGCGCGTGGCGCCCACCGTGCGGTGGGGCGAGGGCGTCGCGGTCTTTTCCTCCGGGGGCGTCGTGGCGTCCGGCTCGTCGTCGGCCGGCCGGCCGCGGTCGGCGTGCGTGAGCACGATGGCCGTGGGCACCGTGACGTCCCAGCCCTTGACGGGCTTGGGCTCGGTGATCCAGCCCAGCGAGGCGTCGTGCACGTAGCGGTCGTGGATGCCCCGGGCGACGCCCCGCGGCATGGTGCGGTAGGCGTGGACGACCACGCGCCGGAACGCCTCGATGGAGTCGGGTGGCGTCCCCAGCTGCCCGGCCAGCTCGGCGCCGATGGCCTGGCCGAGGTCGCGCAGGACGAGCGCGTCGTTGTCGCCGTCCTTCTCGGGTGCCACATGGCCGTCGCGGCCGTGGACGATGGCCGTGGCCGCCGGGTCGCCGGTCTCGGCGAGCCTCGACAGGATGCCCCCGCGGTAGAGCGGGGCGTCGGGGATGAGGTCGGCCGATTCAAGCGGCGCGATGCGCGTGAAGGTGCGGTAGGCGTTGAGCTGGTCGAGCACGCGGGTGCGCCGGCCGATCCCCCGGGCCGCCATGGCGTTGCGCGTGGCCTGGTCCACCCGGCCGCCCTCACTGATGTAGGCCTTGAGGGCCCGGATCACCTCGCCGTCGACGGCGTATGAGTCCACGATGCGATCGGGACCGCCCGTGGGCCTGACGGACAGCCGCCTGCCCAGGGCCGCCAGCCGCTCGTCCGGTGCGTACAGTCCACCCGTCATGTCGTGCCTCCTCGTGCCCTCGGATATATGCTCGTTCCAGTCTATCGCCCGGCGTGGAGCCTCGCGCCGCCGTGGCCACGCCATGGCCGGGCACCCGGGTTTGCGGTAGCGTTCGTCATTCGTCTTCGTTGAAAGGGGTCATCATGACTGCATACGCCAACGGCATGCGCCGCATCGCCTTCGTCGTCGAGAAGGGAGGCCGCCGCTACGAGGTCTCCACGGCCGCCGGATCCGCGTTGGCGCAGCCCCGCTTCGAGGTGGCCGACGTCACCGGAGGGGCCGTGCCGGTGCTGGTCGGGGCCGTCTGCCGCGCGAAGCCCTTGGCCGACTATGCCCCGCGCACGCTGGTGCCCGAGCTGTGGCGCTGGCTTGATGTGGGCAAGGGTACCGGGCGGCGTTCGCACGCCGCATGGGTCACGCCCTTGGAGGCGCTCGATGCCCTGCTCACCCGATGGGACCGCCCGTGAGGCGGCGCGTCGCCCTCGCCGCGCTCTTCGTCGTGGGGCTCCTCGCCGGGCTTGCCGCCGGGCTGCCGCAGTGGCGTTTCGCGCTGATCATGACGATCGCGGGCGTGGCGTTGGCCGGCATATGCCTCGTTTCGGCCTCCAGACGGCCCGCTGACGGCCGAACATGCAAAACACGACTATTGACCCGTCTTGCTCATTTGCGGCCCTCAGAGGGCCGTTTACGGCGTTCCGATCCGACCACGCTCAAGGCGGCTCATGCGACCCGCATGGCGCGGCGCCGTCGCGGGCGGCATACTGGGAGGCGAACCATACGTTCCGGGAACCACCAAGCCAAGGAGTGACACGCATTGAAGCTCATCGTCCAGATATCCGTCACCGGTCCCATCGGGCCGGCCACCCACGTCGAGGACGTGCCGGCCAACCGGTCGGTCACCTACATCGACGCCATCGACTACGCCCGTTCGCTGGCCCAGCGCCATCACGGGCCGGCCACGCTCATCGACGCCGACCGGGACGTCCGGCTGTGCACGGTGTGGCCCGAGCGCCGCTAGCGGCGCCGTCGAACATCGACAGACGCCCCTCGTCCGTACGGACGAGGGGTTTTTCATATTCCAGAAGGGAAACCATCATGTCCGTGATCAACGACGAATGGGGCGTGCACACGTACGCCGAGTTCATGAACCGCCTCGGCGACGCGGTGCTGTGCAACGCCATGGCCGATCGCGACCTCACGTTCGTGTCGGGCCGCCTGTGCACCGATGATGACGGCGAGCCGTCCGACGAGGGCGAGCCCCGCGAGGTCTTCCAGTGGTTCATCGTCGCGGACGCCTCGTTCGCGATCGAGCATTCGCACGAGCCGGTCTGGCACGACGACGAGCTCGACCTTGACGTGGTCGGGGTGTGTCACTTCGGCACCTCGTGGGACCTCGTCGCGGCGCCGGAGCTGCACTAGCTCACACTCGAACATCCGTTCGAGTGTAGGGTGTCTCGCGCCCGAAAATGTTCGTTTTCGATTTGTATCCACGACAACCCAGCATTTCCAACGGTTTTCGGCGATTGTGAAGGAAACGTGAATGCAAAAGTATCCACCTTCAGGTGCCTTCAGCCCTACTCCCGCCTCAAAACACCCTTCCAGTGGATACAAATGAAATCGCGAATTAGTTGCTTTTTCCTGGGCGCGCGCGTACACGCGCGTACGCGCGGAAAAATATTTATGAGGTGTGTGATTTGTATCCACTAAGTATCCAAACCCCTACTCCCGCCTCAAACTTGACAACGAAAAGTGGATACTTTTCAAAACCATTTGTATCCACCCCTCTCAGGAATGGCTTTATTCCGCCGTTTCTGAGAAGGCCGAGTGGATACAAATTGAAGGCCCCCGGATGCAATTTGTATCCACCCCCTCGAAAACCCAGTCGGGAGTAGGTAAAAGTGTGGATACAAATTGTTTTTGAGGCAGGAGAACGGGTTTATCGGTATACCAAAAGGTGTGTCGTGGAGATATCGTGAAGAATGTGAAATTTTGGTGAAGGCGGAAAGTGCTGATTTCCCGTAACCTAGGTTTCTAGTACTTTGCAAAACCCGACACATCGCCATCATCTGTATGGTTTACCCATGAGTGGATACAAATCGGAGCCCGGGTGGATACAAATTGAAATCCATTTGTATCCACTGATTCGCCGCTCGCGTGTGCGATTATGTTCGACGTTGAGCAGTTATTGTCATATTTCATGTTCGGTTCGTCACGGTCGGCTCGCCGCTCCATGATGGTCCCCGTACTGTTTTCCACACATGATGAAAGGGGCATCCCATGCCGTTGCTTACGTCCCGGGGCGCCGGCGCGCTGTTGCGTCTGGCCGCCGAGAAGGCCCCCGACGCCGTTCCCGGGATCAGGGTCGACGCCGACGTGGCACGCCAGATGGTCGGTCTGCCGCGGGTTACCGGCGTTGTCGCCAAGCGCTCGAAGCGCTTCGACGACCACACGCCGCTGCTCGGCATCGCCGACCGCGTCCGCATCTCGCGGCGCGACGAGGCATTGCGCCTCCAGCTGGCCTACCATACGCTGACGCACGACTATCTCGAATACGACGGGTTCTCCCGCAGGGTCGGCCTGTTGGACGAGCCGTGGCACGAGGGGGTCGGCGGCCAGCGCTGCATGGTGGTCACCGGCATCGTCTCGCGCCTGCATGGCGACGGGGTCGCCGACGCGCGCATCTGCCTGACCGCTCCGACCGCCACGGCGCTCTCGCTGCATATGGTCCCGGGCGCCAGGCGTGTGTTCGACACGCATGTCTGGCTCGATGTCTCGTCCCTGGCGACCGATCCGGCTCCGCTGCTCGGCGACTCGGAAGCGGGCCGCACGATCGCGGGCGTGGCCCGGCGCACCGCCGCCCCGTACGCCATCGCGCTGGGCGACCTCCTGACGCTCGTCGGCGAGGTGGCGGTCTACCGCTCCCGGCACGGCACGCCGCGCCTGGGCTTCGCCTCGTGGACGCCGTTGGCCTCCACCCTGATGTACATCCGCCGCACGTCCTCGGGCACGCGCATCACTCATGTGCCGCGCCATCTGGTCACACGCCTGCACATGGTCAACGTCGACGGCGGGAACGTCGTCGTCGCCGAGCCCTACGCCTTCAATGACGAGGTGCGCTCGGCCCTCGCCGCCGAGCCGGATGTCGGCCACGACATGGCGCTGTGCACGTTCGCTGAATCGAAAGGAAAGTGAACTACGCACCACCTGAAGGTGGCGGCTTCGCGGGCTGCGCCCTGCCGCCTTGGGCACCGTGGTGTCCGTTGGTCTTACGCATAGGCTGGTTCCCCGTGTCCGAGGACTCTACCGCACCCGCGTTCACGCGGGCGATGGTCTTGCATGGTCGTGTGTTTGGTTAGGTTTTGCGATGAGGTTAGCGGGACGAACTCAGGCGGTCAGACCATAGGGGCCGATTGGTATGTCCCGCGGCCTACGCAGTTCCTCGTGGGTGAGGGGCATATCCTTCAATGCGATCATGTTCAATGCGGCGTGCTGGTCTCGGTCTTCCCTGACTCCGCAGTATGCGCACGTGTAAGTGCGCTTCTTCAACGGGGTTGGTGTTCGTCTTCCGCAGTTGCGGCACCATGCGGTGGTCGGCTGCCATTTGTCCAATACGATGACCTGCGGCAATGGTTTGAGCAGGGCGTACAGGCGGCCGAGAATCCCGCCCTGCAGGATCCGTCCGGCCTTAAACCAGCCCTTGCGTTTGCGCCATTGGGCGTATTGTTCGTCCTGGATGACGATGGTCGCGTACTTGGCTTCAAGGCGTTGGCGTTCGGCTATGGCGGCATGCTTGCGGCGTGCTTTCAGCCTGTCCATTTCCATACGGTATTGCCGGTTGGCTTTCCACCAGCCCTTGTCGGCCTTGTCTCGTTTACTCATGCGTCGGGCCCAGTATCGGGCCTTGGCACTATCTGGGTAGTGCCGGATGGTCGTGGTTCCGTCCGATTCGGTGATGTCCGCCTTCAATCCGGCGTCGATCCCTCCGATGGGGATGAGGGGAGCCGGTTTCGCGGGTCGGGACTTCTCATACTCTGCCTTGTCTTTGAAGCAGGAGAACGCGATATAGTATCCCGTCGCCCTGCGCAGGAGTTTTGCCGGACCGACCTCCCAGCTTTCCAATCGGCGGGTTCCGGTCAGATGCATCATTCCGGGGATCTTCTCGACCTTGATGTAGCTGCCGTTCAACCGGTAGGTGCGGCCCGCCTGCTTCAACGGTATGCAGTCCACATGCTTGACCGGCTTCAAGGCTCCGACCTTATGCCCATGCTCTTTCAATGCCTTCAGGCCTCGGATGTTGTCCTTGGCCTGCTGGACGACGCCTTGGGCCGACTGGGCTCCGATACGGTTGAGGTCACGGTTCTCGAAGCTGCCGTCGGGCATGCGCACGGTCACGCTCTTGGGTATCGCGTAGTCGAACACGCTGTCGGCGAGTACGCAGTCGTTGTACAGTCGCTTCGCGTCACGGAACAGCTCGGTCAGAGCATTCCTCTGCTTTTCGGTGAGTTTCCCGTAGTCGACCTTGCATGTGAACACGCGGCATACCTGAGTCTTGCGACGATTGCGCGTCGTTTTCCGTGAAGCCTTGATCCGCTTGTTACGGGCTTTCAGGGATCGTTTGCTGATCGGCATATGGGAATCACCTCCTGTAACCACCATCAATTATACTTGGTGTCATGAAAGAAAACAACCCGGTAAGGCAAGGGAGACATGCAGTCTGGGACTGCCATGCTCATTTGGTGTTCGTCACGAAATACCGTCGCGGAGCATTCACCGAACCCATACTCGAAGACTGCGAAAACGTTATGCGCAAAGTATGCGATGACTACGGATGCACCCTGGACGAGTTCAACGGCGAAGAGGATCACGTCCACCTACTCGTCACATACCCGGCAACCGTGCAGCTCACCAGACTGGTCAACAGCCTCAAAGGCGTATCCAGCCGCATCCTCATGAGAGACCACGGGCAACACCTCAAACACTACCTATGGGGAGGCCATCTCTGGAGCCGTTCCTACTATTGCGGAACCACAGGCGGAGCCAACCTCGAAACCATCAAACGATACGTGCAAAACCAACGACGCCCCAACTAAAAACCAAGCGCGATTCACCGCCAACCTAAAGGGTGGAGCACTCTCTCGCAGATAGGTAGAACACGAGAACGCCTTCCGCCGGCTCCCTACCCTGAACGCGGGCGGCGAAACGGTCGATTTCCTTCGGGTCATACACCTTCTGCCCGCCGGGCGACAGCTCGTATTTGATTTTCCCCTCGGCTACGAGCGTTTTGAACGCGGTGGTCGATATGTGCAGACGGTTCGCCGCCTCGGCCCTCCGAAGATACGTGCGCATACCAAACACCTCCAATCATAATATGTAAAATAAATTATAGCCGCATTCGACCGCAAACACAACAACTGCAAATCAGGCTTCCTTGCTGTTCTCCCTCCACCATGGGGCGAGTTCCTGTTTCCATTCGTTCCACCAGCGGCGCAACGCGTACATGCTCCGGTCGGCCCTGCCGTCGCCTTGCACGATGGTGCAACCGGCCAGTTGGCTTTTCACGTGCATGAGCGCGAGATTGTAGGCCACGCGGGCCGCGCCCGCGTGGGAACGGAGCGGTCGTTCCTGTCGGGGCGTGGGATCCAACGCGGTTTTCACGCCCTTACGCATGAACGTCGGCTGCTATCTGCTGGCCGTCGGCACGTTGCGCTGGTTCGCGGCCTCGCGACCCTTCGCGCAGGCGACGTCGCTGTCCCTGAAGGCCCGGCGTCTGGCTGCCTCGCTCATGTCGCTGCTCGTCGAGTTGCTCGTCTTCGCCGCCGTCGCGGTGCCATTGCTGCTGCACGCGATGGGCTGACCGTTCATCCATCATTCATATCGTTCACGGCCCGCCGATCCGGCGGGCCGTTGCATATCACCCTCATCGCAAAGGAATCATCATGCCGGGACTTATTCCAACCCGCTCGAAATCACGTTCCACATCGTCCGCGTCATCCGCGTTTGGTACCGGTCGACCGGAGGCGTTCGGGGCCGATGCCATCAGGGATAATCTCGATGCCATCGCTGCCATCGCCGACCTGGGACGGCTGCGCGTCGCCTGGGCTGATTCCGGTTTGGTCTGCCATGGGCAGGCCGCCGGGTTCGACCACACCGATGCGATGGGTGATCGCATCGTCAGGGGCGACAGCCATTCCCCGGTGTGGCAATGGTTCCCTGAACGCCCCGATGTCCCGCCGAAGGTTCATATGTCCCGCTTTATCGTCTTCGACGCCGGCGGGTGCACGCGCATCGGGCTCGTCGACGGGTCGGTCCGGTCGTTCGCGGGTTCGGTCGCCCCCAGGCGGAACGAGGGCGGTTCGGTGGTGGTCTACACCGGTCGTCGTATCAATGGCACAGACATCACCATCCCGGCGACCGCTGTAGACCGCCACCGATCCGCTGGACTGACCGCTCACCCGGCACGATGCCATGCACCGCGCCCGTCTACCCGGTCTTCGGCCGGACGGACGCCTAGAATCGGATAAGGGCCGTGTCGGCGCCGGGCACGGCCCTCCTTTTCGTATGTATCGCACCGGCGCGCATCACATCGAATCCGAAAGGACAACCATCATGGCCCAGCAATCGGTCAGGGACGTCGCCCAGGCGGCGCCGCTCAAGGTGGAGAAGCGCGACGGGCGCATCGTCGCGTGGAATCCCGACAACATCGTCTCCGCCGTCACCAAGGCGTACAAGGACGTCCAGGGCGTCGTCGACGGGCAGGACGTGGCCAACATTCACGACCTCGCCGACCGCGTCGAGGCCGAGGCGCGCGGGCGCTACACCGGCCCGGTGCGCATCAGTGACCTCCAGACCATGGTCGAGCAGCGCCTCATCGCCACCCACCACTACGAGGTGGCCAAGGCGTACACCGAGTACCGCTTCAAGCGCGACGTGGCGCGCGCCAAGACCACCGACGTCAACGAGGCCGTCCGCCGCTTCGTCGACAAGGACCCCGCGCTCGTCCACGAGAACGCCAACAAGGACTCGAACGTCTACTCGACGCAGCGCGACCTCTTGGCAGGCGCGGTCTCCAAGGCCGTGGCATTCTCGATGCTGCCGCCCGATGTGGCCAACGCCCATATGAAGGGCGACATCCACTTCCACGACGCCGACTATTCGCCGTTCACGGCCCAGACCAACTGTTTTAGCCCCTCGACCCGGTTCCTCACCGTCGACGGCGTCTATGCCTTCCGCGACTTCCGCGACGGCGACATCATCAAGGTGCCCACCCCGGACGGCTCGATCCATCGCGCCGTCGTGGCCGACCATGGCGTGAAATCGGTCCAGGAGATCCTCTTCGAGGACATCGGCGTGAAGAACCCTGTTGATGTCCACAACCCGTATCTGACCCCGTACGACCATATGGTCGTGGCGACCCCGGACCATCGCTGGCCCCTCAAGGACGGCTCCATCACCGAGTGCCTCGCCGTCGGCGACGAGCTGGCCGAGTATAACGGTCACCGCTGGCGTGTGGCCTCGATCAGCGCGCTGGACAAGCCGATCGACGTATGGTGCCTCGACGTCGAGGACGTCCATGAGTTCCTGCTCGACGGCGGCATTCCCACCAAGAACTGTAGTTTGCCCAATTTCTGGGACATGCTTGCCAACGGCTTCACGCTGGGCAACGCCCCGATGGCCTCGCCGAAGTCCATCGCCATCGCCGCCACCCAGATCACCCAGATCATGAAGGACGTGGCCTCCAGCCAGTACGGCGGCCAAACCGCCAACCGCGCCGACGAGCACCTCGCCGTCTATGCGAAAAAGGACTACGACAAGTTCCTCGCCGAGGCGCGCGAGACCATGCCCGACGACCTGCCGCTGCGATTCGCCGAGCGTCAGGTGCACGACGCCTGGGCGGCCCAGCGCGGCAAGCTCCACTTCGAGCCCGACCGCAAGAGCATTCCGATGGACGAGCCGTTTCACCCCGACGCCGACCCTATCGGGCGCCAGCGCGAGATCCTGGCCAAGATCCGCACCCGCAAGGCGATCTACGATGCCATGCAGACCATGGAGTACCAGATCAACTCCAACCGCGTCTCCAACGGTCAGACCCCGTTCGTCACGGTCGGCTTCGGTCTGGGCACGGACTGGTTCGCCCGCGAGATCACCCGCGCCATCTTCCTCAATCGCATCCGAGGCCTCGGCCGCGACCACCGCACGGCGATCTTCCCCAAGCTGGTCTACGGCATCCGTCACGGCGTCAACGCCGACAAGGACGACCCAAACTACGACTTGAAGCAGCTGGCCCTCGAATGCGCGACCAAGCGCATGTATCCGGACGTGGTGTTCTACGAGAACCTCGTGGACATCACCGGCAACTACAAGGCACCGATGGGGTGCAGGAGCTTCCTGCAGAAGTGGGTCGATCCGGCCACCGGCGAGGAGGTCAACGACGGGCGCATGAACCTCGGCGTGGTCTCGGTGAACATCCCGCGCATCGCGCTGGAGTCCCGCCATGCCGACGGCACGCCCGACATCGACCGCTTCTGGTCCCTGTTCGACGAGCGCATGGAGGTGGCCCGCCACGCCCTGCGCTTCCGCATCAAGCGCTGCCGCGAGGCGAGTCCGAAGAACGCCCCGACCCTGTTCGAGTACGGCGCCTTCGGACGTCTCGGCCCCGACGGCGACGTGGACGACCTGTTTCGCAACGGCCGCGCCACGGTCTCCCTGGGCTACATAGGACTCGCGGAGACGGTCGGCGTCTTCTACGGCAAGGACTGGATCCGCGATCATGACTATGACCCCAAGGGCCGTGACTTCGCCCTCTCCATCGTCAAGCGCATGGCCAAGCTGTGCGAACGATGGGAGGCCGAGGAGGGGTACCACTACTCCGTGTACTCGACCCCGGCCGAGTCCCTCACGGACCGCTTCAACCGGATGGACCGCGAGAAGTTCGGCCGCGTCGAGGGCGTCACGGACCACGACTTCTACACCAACTCCTTCCACTACCCGGTCTGGCTGCACCCGACCCCGATGGAGAAGCTGGCCTACGAGGAGCCGTTCCCGCATTACGCCTCCGGCGGCTTCATCAACTACTGCGAATATCCGCGCATGCAGGACAACCCCAAGGCCCTGGAGGCCGTGTGGGACTACGCCCACTCGATCGGCATCGGATACCTCGGGACCAACGCCCCCATCGACCACTGCTTCGTGTGCGGCTACGAGGGCGACTTCACGCCGACCGGCGAGGGGTTCAAGTGCCCCGAGTGCGGCAACGCCGATCCGTCGCGCTGCGACGTGACCAAGCGCACCTGCGGCTACCTCGGCAACCCGGTCCAGCGCCCGATGGTGCATGGCCGGCACGAGGAGATCGCCCACCGCGTCAAGCACATGTCCGGCGAGACCGGGCGCGTGAGGGAGGCAAACGGCGACGAGAAGGACTGGTTCGTGGACGCCGCGAGCCAGTCCCACGCCAACCGCTGAGCGGTTGCGCCCCATACTGACGACGCCCCGTCATGGGCATATGTCCATGACGGGGCGTCGTCGTACTTCATGTATTTTTCGGAAAGGACATCCACCATGGGACTTGACCAGCACATGGGTCTGTACGACCCGGCCACGCAGCATATCGCCGCCGACGATGCCGAGGCCGTCAGCGATTTGCTGTACTGGCGTAAGAACTATGTCATGCGTGACTGGATACGCGAGCATGTACCGGGCTACGTCGACAACGGTGTGACGGCGCTGGGTGATGATGACGTCAGGGACATGGTCGCGGGGCTCAAGGCCCTGGCGGCCGATCCCGAATCGCACACGGTCGAGACCCCCGAGTGCTGGTACCGCTCCTTCGTCGGCACGGCCGTGGACGGCGACGAGGTACGCGACCAGGCGCGCGAGGCGGCCGACGACATCGAGCGCGAGATCGTGCCGTACCTGGGACATGGCAAATGCGCGGCGTATTGGGAATGGTACTGAGGCGAAAGGAGCACTTTTTATGGCATCATCGACCGATTTCTCATCCTTGCAGTGTCTTGCCGACCGTGTGGCGAACAAGACGCACATGCCGTTCCTGCGCGAGCTCGCCCTGCGCTGCATCTACATCGCCGTCGCCGAGATGATCGGCTCGCAGGTCTTCGATGGTAAGCCGGATTCCGGCGCGCCGGGCCTCGCCCAGTGCGGGGCCGACGGCCACGGCGTCGTGCAGCTCGAATTGGCGGCGCGCGCCCGCATCGTCGCCGAGAACCTGGCGAACGACACCGATTCCGACGACGCCGCCGACTGGATGCGCGACGGGATGTCCGTCGACGAACGCGAGTGGACCGCCAACCAGGCGGTCGGCATCTACGACGTCGCCTCGCCCTATGTCTGGCAGGTGTTCGCCACCGCGCTGCGCCGGCGCATCGACGACATGCTGGCCGTGGACTGACCCGTTCCGGCTTGCTACGGTGGGACGTGGGGCCGGTCGTGCGCCGGCCCGACATCCTTCACCATACGAAAGGCGGCTGATGGCCCATGTCCGACAAGTCCGACAAAAAGCACGCCAAGGGCGCGCGGTATAACATCCTGGTCACGCTCGATGTGGCCGACCTCACCGAGTCCGAACGCGAGTTGGTGCGCACCGTGGCGTTCACCGAGCTTGGGCGCAGCCACATCACGGTGGTGTGGGTGCCCAAGGGCACCATGACCATCACGCATTTCGATGTGGGCGATCTCGACGAGCGCATCGACAACGCGCTGTATCTGGCGCGCGAGAAGCTCAATGCCGCGCTCAGGAACAACGGGCGCAAGCACCGCGTCGCCCTCTCTACGCTGTTGGTCAGGCGCGTCGGCGGCAAGGACTGACGTCCCCGCACGCTCTTTTTCAAAGCCGTCCGGCATATCGCCGGGCGGCTTTCTTCATATTACCCATATTCATGTATTGCATTGGAGTATCCACCGTGAAGATCATGCGATTCGACGAACCGACGACCGCCGCCGTCTTCGACCCGATGGTCGAGTCGGCCGACGTGGCCCGGATGTTCGGCGTGCCGGAGTTGGCCGACGACCTGGTGCGTCTCGACAAGGTGTTGCACCCCTATGACGGCCGTATCGTGGCCGCCTGGGTGGGCGGCTCGCGCCTGCACGGCCTGGCCCGCCCGGGCTCGGACGCCGACTTGCGCGTATTGGTGCTCCCCAGGCGCGACGACATGCTGTTCGGCCGGTCGGACGACGCCACCTCGGCGCACGATCCGGACGTGGTCGTCGAGACCGTGCCGCACTGGCGTCATGGCGTCGTCGTCGACAACTCGCCGCTGGCGCTGGAGTCGCTGGCGGCCGTGGGCACCGCCCATATGCTCGTCGACGACGGTTTGCTGGTCAGGGACGTGGCCGCGCTCGCCGCCGATCTGGTCTCGGCGAACACCGTCGACATCGCCGTCCGCATGGCCCGGGCCATCCTGGACAAGCGGCTGCGTCACACGCACGGCGAGCCGCTCACCCGCGAGCAGGGCAAGCTGCTGGCCGAGGCGTACCGTCTGGCCGATACCGCCGTGGCGCTGGCCGACGACGGCGGCCCATGGCCCGCCGCGCCCCGCGACGGGGCCCCGGCCATGTGCCGTGCGCTGCGCGACGAGCGTCGCGTCGCCGGCGGCACCGACGACTCGGACAAGGTGGTCGCCTTCGTGGCCGGCTTCGTCGACAACGCCGCGCGCATGGTGCGCATCGACCACGCGGGGCTCGATTCCGACAAGCACAACGCGGCCGTCACGGCCGCCCGTGACAAGGCGACCGGCCTCATGCGCGAGCGCCTGCTCGACTGGCTGGACGGCACGGCCCCGGGCCTGCCGACCCGCGACGTCATCATCAGATACGTGGCCTACATGGCCGCGCACAAGGAAGGAAACTGATATGGCCAACTACATCGGCACCACCCGCACCAACTGGTTCCACGTCGCCTCGCCGGCGGCGGCCACGAGGCTGAAGAACCTCCTGGACAAGACCGAGATCGACTCGGGCGACGCCATCGAGCTGTGGCACGACGACAAGTCCGACACCTACGCCTTCGGCACGTTCGGCGCCATCAACGGCCTGTTCGACGAGGGCACCGACGAGTGCGACCTCGACGCCTTCTGGGACGAGCTCGCCGTCATCGTGGCCAAGGACGACGCCATCGTCGTCACCGAGGTCGGCCACGAGACGCTGCGCTATCTGGTCGCCCGGTCGATCGTCATCGCGGACGGCAGGGCGCACGAGGTGACCCTCGACGCCACCGCCATCGGGTATGTCCGCAAGGCCCTGGGCGACAAGGGCGATGCGTGGGCCGCCGCGGCGAAGTTCGACTACTAGAGAGGACACCCATCATGGCAAACATTCCGACCGCGATCGACCTCGTCGACGTCGACGACCCCACCGTGGCGTTCCTGACGGTCACCGGTTTCACTCCCGGAGCCATCGATGCCATCATGCCACTTGCGATCCCCATTCGATTCATTCAATTCATTGCGAAGGATCTGACATGAGCTATTACGCATCCATCACCGACGACGACTTCGTCATCGAGGCCGACCGGATCCCCGGCCTGCTCGATTTCGTCAACTCGACCATCGGCAAGCCCACCGAGTCGGGCTTCATGGCCGCCGGTGAGCCGCACGAGCCGTACACCGACCTCGACACGCTGTTCCGTGACTGGGGCTTCGAGATCGGCTGGTCCGACTCGCCTTACTATCACGGCGAGCACGCGGGCGACCCGGACCATCATGTGGTCACCATCTCGTTCGAGGGCGGCAGCCTGCGCGATGAGAAGGATCTCTTCGTCGCCATCGCCCCGTGGGTGGCCGACGGGTCGTCCATCGACTGGCACGGCGAGGACGACTGCCTGTTCTCCTGGCGCTTCCATGACGGCACGCTCGACGAGGTGTACGGTTCCGTGCGGTGGTACAAGCCGCTGGCCATCGACGACGCGCTGTTCGCCGAGATCGTCGACCTCGGCCAGCCGGAGTCGTGGGCGCATGCCTGTGACGACCTGCCCGACGTCACGGCGCATCGCCTCGACGTCGTCTCGCATGTGCTCGGGGTCGATCCGGGCGACGACGAGGGTCGCGAGGCCGTCGGCGACGTGGACCTGCGGGCCATACCTTTGGACTCGCTGTTGGCCCGCGCCCTGACCACGCTGTGGTATCCGGACGTCGACGCGCTCGCGTCGGCGGTCCATGGCGTCGTCGACGGTGATCTCCTGCTTTTCGTCGGCACCGAGGGCGACGGCGACTGGATCGATGGCGCCCTGCTCGGCGGCGACGGCTCCGGTGAGGCCCACAAGGCGTTCCTCGCCATGGCCAACGGTGAACGCGCACCGCGTGCGGGTGCCGGTGCCGGTGCCGACGCTTAGGCGCCGCGTATCATCATCCATACCTGACAGGGGTCGGGGAACCGGCCCCCGTTGTTTACGTCATCATCCGTCCCATATACCGAAAGGAATCCGCCGTCCATGTCGCCATAGGCATTCGATGGGTGTGCGGCGTTCATCCGTCGCACCATGCAATTAAGAGAGGTAATCATCATTCAAGGAAGGCATTCGATCCATATGACGCAACGCAACAGCAGGGCCCGCAAACCGGCCCTCATCATCACCGGGGGTCTGCTGGCCCTCGCCATGCTCGCGGCCCCGCAGGCCGCCATGGCCGCCGACACCGCCTCGACGCCGACCGACCGGGTCGTCGCCGCCCAAGGCGCGGTGGGCCAGGCGCAGACGGCCGTCAAGGCCGCCAAGGCCACCGGCGTGCCCGAGGCGCAGGCCAAGGCCGACCAGGCCGGTCAGGCCCTCGATCAGGCCCAGCGGGCCCTGAACCAGGCCCAACAGCACAAGAACGATACCGGTGCGGCGCTGACCGGCGCCCAGCAGGCCAATACCCAGGCGCAGGCTGCCCAACAGCAGGCGCAGACGGACGTGCGGCAGGCGCAGTCCAACGTCGCGGCCTCCCAGGACCCGGCCAAACAGGCCGCGGCCCAGCAGGCCGTCGACCAGGCCACCGACGCCGCGCGTCAGGCCGCCGCGGACCTCAAGGACGCCAGCGGCGTGGTGAACCAGGCCACCGCCGACGCCAAGGCCAAGCGGGACGACGTGGCAGCCAAGGAACAGGCCGAGGCCAAGGCCAAGGCCGAGCGCGACGCCGCCCAGAAGAAGGTCGACGACCTGGAGAACGCCGCCGCGCCCGATCAGGCCGCCAAGGCGCTTGAGGCCGCCAAGGCCGACGCCGCGGCGAAGAAGGCCGCCGCCGACAAGGCCGCCAAGGCCGCCTCGGACGCCAAGGCGTCCGCGGCCGACGCCAAGGACGCATCCGACACGGCCGCCAAGGCCGCCTCGGACGCCAAGGCCGACGCGGACGCCAAGAAGACCGCCGCCGATACGGCCGACCAGCAGATCGCCAAGGGCTCCCTGGGCTTCTTCGAGTCGCGCGGCAACGATCTCGCCGTCAAGACCCTGACCGACCCCGCCACCACCAAATACCTGGACAGCATCCATCTGGGCGCTGACGGTGACGCCACCAGCCTGGAGAACATGAAGGCGTCCATCGCCCTCATCAAGGAGTGCAACGAGCTGCGCGCCAAGGAGGGTCTGCCGCCGCTCAAGATCGGCGATGTCCTCATGGCCCGGGCGCAGGCCGACGCCGACTGGTCCGACGACCACTTCGGCCACGCCATGCAGTTCACCATGGGCGAGAACGTCGCCTGGGGGTACACCGATCCGTTCGATGGCTGGTACACCCAGGAGAAGCGCAACTACGAGACGAACAACGGCGGTGAGACCGGCCACTACCTGAACATCGTCAGCACCCGTTGGACGAAGACCGGCTTCGCCGTCAGCCAGAACGGCACGTTGGGCATGGGCGCGACCCATGCCCAGACGTTCGGCAACGGCGACAAGACGCCCTCCGAGGATGCCGACTCCTACGAGAAGGCGTTCGATGCCTACTACGATGGCCTCAAGAACGCCGGTGCGATCTACAAGGCCGCCCTAGACAAGGCGGACAAGGCCGCCCAGGCCGCCTCCGACGCCTCCGCGGCGCTCCAGCGTGCCGACGAGCGCGCCGCCGCGGCCGATCTGGCATCGCTGTCCGCCGCCAAGGCGTCCGCCGAGGCCGATGCACGTCTCAAGGCCGCGCAGCAGGCCTACGACGAGGCCCAGGCCGCCGCCGGCGACAAGGGCCAGGCCGTGGCCGACGCCAAGAAGGTGTTGGCCGGCAAGCAGTCCGCCTATGACGAGGCCGTCAAGGCCACCGATGCCGCCAAGGACGCCCTCAAGGGCGCCCAGGACGGCCTGACCGTCGCCAAGGCGACGCTCGCCAAGGCGCGGGCCGCCTTCGACGCCGCGCAGGGCAAGCTGGACGACGCCGAGGCCGCCAAGGCCGCGATCGACCCGGCAACGGCCCGGGCCAACCTCGAAGCGGCGCAGCGTGCCGCCGACGAGGCCACCGCCAAGGCCTCCGAGGCCAAGGCCGCGCTCGACGAGGCGACCCGCGCCGATCAGTCCGCCGCCGACGACCTCGCCAAGGCGCAGTCCGCCTATGACGGCGCCAAGGCCGACAAGGACAAGGCCGACAAGGCCCTGGCCGACGCCAAGGACGCCCAGCGGAAGGCCGATGACGAGGCCAGGGCCAAGGCGGACGCCGAGGCCAAGGCCAAGGCCGATGCCGAGCGGGCGACCCGCCAGCGCGACGAGCTGGCCAAGGCCGTCGCGGCGAACGGTGCCGTCAAGGATGCCACGGCCGTGAACGGCGCCGTCAGGGACGTCAAGACCGTGGCCGCCAAGCCGGCCGGGGACAACCTGGCCACCACCGGCGCCAGCGCCATGATGCCCATGGTCCTCATGGTCGTCGCGGCCGTCGCCGGTCTGGCCTGCCTCAAGGCCAAGGTCCGCGGCGTTCGTCGCTGATCCATCCCGACGCCCCGTGGTGCCGCACTCGTGGAACCACGGGGCGTCATCGCATGGCAACGCCCCGCAGCACCGCATTCGTGGAGCTGCGGGGCGTTGCCGCATGTAGGATGGCCCGCCACGATGCGCATCGCATCGTGGTGGGTCGTTCCATGTGCGTCCGTTCCATACGCGGTATATACAGGGCAGCCATGGCATGGCCACTCCATACGCTTTTTTTCACACCGCGCAAGCGGTGTGACCTAGTGCTTGAGCAATGCATCGAGTTGCCGGGTCATCCGGTGGTCGGACGGTTCGGGTCTGCCGGTGTAGGTGGCCTTGAGATGCTGCAGATAGCCGATGGCCTGCACCAGCGGGATGTTGCCCGGGTACTCGATGCGGTCCCATACCCCCGGCGTGCCGGTCGTGGTCGGGCACAGGGCCGTCACGGCGTGGATGCGCGCCCCGTACCGTCCCAGCATCGCGGCGTAGCGGCCCGCGGCCATGGACATGTTGTGGCTGATGGCGTAGCTTTTGGCCCGCTGGCCTTCGACGTTGCCGTCGGCGTCGACCACCATGAGGGTCTTATGGTTGCCGCACAGTCGAAGCGAGGTGTTCGCCGGCGTGCCGTAGTTCTTGGCGTCGATGAGGAACACGTCGTCGCCGTGCACGAGCACGCAGTCGACGTCGGTGCCGTTGTTCTCCCCGGCGTCCAGCGACCACCAGCTTTGCCAGCCGGCCTGGTAGAACCCCATCTCCTTGATGAGCGCGGCCAGGCGCCGCTCGCCGGTCTGTCCGGCGTTGACGCGCCGCTCGCCGAAGCCCGAGGAGTCCAGGCCCACGCCCGGCGTGCCGTGCATGCGCGGGTCGTTGACGGCCATGTGCGCCAGCCGGTACGCCTCGCCGGCGTCGGCGCGCGGCGGCTGTCCGACGCCCTTGTAGGCGGCGGCGTCGGCGTACAGCCCGGAGGTGTCGGGCAGGTCGAACCAGGGGTCGCCCTCGGGCGTGTACGAGTCCAGCTGCACCGCGAACGCGGGGTGGCCGTTCCAGACGAAACCCTTGGGCATGACGAACCGGGGGTTGCGGTATCCGCGCCGGGTCGGCCGTTTCGGCGACGCGGCGGGCTTGGCCGGCCATTTGGCGAGCGTGAGGATGGCGAGGATGACGACGAAGACGAACGGCGGGTTCCACCGGAAGAACAGCTCGAAGACGGCGGTCGCCACCAGGGCGGCGAGGACGCGGACGACCCAGCGCATGCGGTCGGTTCCTTTCGATATGCGAGACGGCGACGCCCCGATCGGGACGTCGCCGTCATCGGGATGTCATGGCTCAGCGGAAGGTCGGCGAGTCGCGGTCGATCGGCGGCACCGAACCGTGGAAGGACTTGGGCATCTCGTTCGTCGAGTAGGCGGCGGCGCGGGCCACGCCGGAGGGGGCTGTGTTGCGCTCGGCGCCGGCCTTGTCCTCGGCGGCCTTGTCGGCCTCGACCTTGAGTTCGGCGCGGATCTCGGTTTCGATGCGCGGGCGCAGTTCGGCCTCGACCTTGTCCCTGACCGCCTTGGCGCGCTTGTCGATGAGTTTGGTCAGGGTCGTCGGGTCGCTCAGCAGCTCGGCGGCCGCCATGGTCAGCAGCTGGTCGAGGCCGGCCTTGACGTCGCCGGCGGCGTTGTCGTAGAGCAGGTGCCAGGCGTTCTCGTAGATGAGGTCGGCGTGTTTGTCGATGAGCGTGGCCAGACGGGTCTGCGCGGTGATGCGCGCCAGCGCGTCGTCGTTGCCGGTCCCGGACAGGGTCGCGGCGATGCGCGCCTTGATGCGCGCGATCATGCCCTGCGGGTTGGCGTAGAGCTTGCGCGCGGCCAGCAGCTGGCGGTAGGCGTCCTTGTCGACCAGGCGGTACTCCGGTTTGGCCGGTTCCCTCGGTTCGGCCTTGGCCCCCTCTTCCGGCTTGGCGCCGCCGCTGATGTGGACGGCCGGCAACGGCACGGCGGCGGTCACGGCCGGCTGTGCGGCGGTCTTCGGTTCGTCATCGGCCTTCCCCGCGGCGTCGCCTTTGCCCTCGCCGGTCCCGTCGGTCTTGTTCTTGTCGGTCGCGGCGTCCTTTGCCGCGCCGTTGCCGGACTTGCCTTCGGTCGGCTTGGCGCCGTCCGTCTGGTCCGGCGCCGGCACCGGGTCGATGGTCTGCGTGGCCTCCATGTCGTTCTGGTCGGCGAGCGCCGCCAGATCGGCGATGTCGAGGCCGCCCAGCCCGGCGACGTCCGGGACGAGGCTGTCGGTGTCGGCGTATGCGATGCCGTTGAGTTGGTCAGTGGCCATGGTGTCCTCTTTCCGTGTATGCGCACCATGTCCGTGACGGCAAGTGCGGTTGTTCGGACGGCCCCCCGTGGGTCGTCGTTCAGGCTCCATTGTAGTATGGGTGTCAGACCGGGAGCCTCTCAATCCGGTCGACGACCGGCCCGAGAGGAGTCGGCCGACCACACTCACCCTACCATGAAAGGCCATCCATGCCATCCATCATATCCGTCGTCCTCGTGGCGGTCGCGCTCTACATCCTCTTCAGCTGGTGCTTCGTCGTCCCGCAGCAGCAGGCGTACGTCATCGAGCGGTTCGGCAAGTTCCACAGGGTGGTCTACGCCGGCATCCACATCCGTATCCCGCTGGTGGACCGCATCGCCGCCAAGACCAACATGCGCGTCAACCAGCTGAGCGTGCAGCTGGAGACCAAGACCCTCGACAACGTGTTCGTCACCGTGGTGGCCTCCACGCAGTTCCGCGTCAACCCCAACGACGTGGTCACCGCCTACTACGAGCTGGGCGACCCGGGTGCGCAGCTGCGCAGTTGCATGGAGGACGCGTTGCGCAGTGCCATCCCGACCCTGTCCCTCGATGACGCCTTCGCCCGCAAGGACAACGTGGCGCTCGACGTGCAGAAGACCGTGGGCGCCGAGATGAGCCGCTTCGGCTTCACCGTGGTCAAGACCCTGATTACCGCCATCGACCCCTCCGCGCAGGTCAAGGCCGCGATGGACTCCATCAACGCCGCCCAGCGCGAGAAGGAGGCCACCCGCCAGCGCGCCGAGGCCCAGCGCATCCAGATCGAGACCCAGGCCGCCGCCGACGCCGAGCGCACCCGCCTGCAGGGCGAGGGCCAGGCGAACTACCGCCGCGAGATCGCGAACGGCATCGTCGACCAGATGAAGTCGCTCACCGCCGCCGGCATGAACGTGAACGACGTCAGCCAGGTCATCCTGTTCAACCAGTACCTCGACGTCATGCGGTCCCTGTCGGAATCGGGCAACGCCAAGACCGTGGTGCTGCCGGCCGCCACCCCGGACGGCTACCAGGCCATGTTCAACGGCGTGGTCAACGCCCTGGCCGTCGCCGACCCGTCCGCATCCGTTCCGGTCGCTCCGACCGCATCGGCGGCACCGGCGGCATCCCATGCATCCGCACCGTACGTCCCCGATGCGCCGATCGTCGGCCTGTCCCCCATCGAGGAGTAGGCCATGGCGTCCGAGAAACCCACGCGAAAGCCGGTCGGGGACAAGCCGGCCGAGGACGAATCATCATCGGCCTTTTCGACCACACTCGATGTCATCGGCTCGCACGCCGACGACATCCCCGACCTGACGTTCCCGGTCGTCGTCGGCGCATCATCATCCGATGTGGCCGACGGCGAGACGGCCGAACGGGCCCGCGTCGTGGGCGAGGCCGTGGACGCCATGGACGCCGCGGCCGATGCCAAGGCTCCCGAGACCGCCGCCGGCCCCGTGATGAAGCCCGACGCCGACCCCGACATCGATGCCGACCTGATGGAGCGCGTCAGTCACGCCCTTGACGACTACGACGACAAGCTGCCGCCCGATGAACAACGCCGGCTCGATCGTGCGGCGCTCATGAACGCGCATCGCTGGGACATCGTCATCGTGCTGGCCGGTGCCATCCTCATCGGCGTCGGCCTGGTGCTGATGTTCGGTTGAAACCGTCGTCCATATATCCCGCATATCGAAAGGAACCGTCGTGATCAATTACCGCGATGACGAGCATCGCGGTTTGTCCCTGCCCGGTAGTGAGAACGGAGGCAACCTGATGTTTGACTCCTCCTACCTTTGTTCCATTCCCGAGGGATTGGTGGCGGAACATCATGGGGTGATTGATAAGCACCCCTCCCGGTCAGGATGTGCCTGTCTGGGATTCAACCAGAGTCGTGTATCCGAGTTTCCGGATGTTCATAGCGGCCACACGGTCGTCATTGGACCTGTAACCGCAGCCCGCACACACGTACTCGTGGGCATGGTGTCTGCGATTCGCCTTGCGGACAAGCCCGCATCGTGGGCATGCCTGCGACGTGTACGCCGGATCCACCAGCATGATCGAGTGTCCGGCCTTAAGGGCCTTGTATTCGATCATCCGCCGCAGTTGGAAGAACGCCCAGGAAACCTGCACGTATCGTCGGCTTTTGCCTACCCGCCCCGTCGCCTCCCGGATGCCCTTGAGGTCTTCGAGCACGATGAGCGTGGGCTCGTCGCATCCGGCCACGAGTGCCTTGGAGACCTGATGGTTCACGTCTCTCATCCAACGGTTTTCTCGGTTGCCGATGCTTTTGAGCCTGCGTCGAGCGCTGCGGGTTCCCCGCTTCTGCAAATCAGTGCGGAGCGCCTTGTAGTGTGCGCGTTTGCGTGTCACCTCCTTCCCTTTGTGGAATGTGGTTTTGTGGTTGCTGTCGTAGCTGGTGGCGAGGAATCTCATGCCCAGGTCGACGCCCATGACGTTCTGCGGGCGTTCGGGATCAGCGAGTTCGATGGTGCTGGGGATGAGCAGCATCCATTTGCCTCGCCTTTTCAGCAGTCGCGCGGTTCCGAACCTTCCATGCCGGTACTGTTCGGGCATGCCTTTCCAGTCGACTTGGAGTTTGACTCGTCCTTTCAGGGTGTTGACGCTCAACCGGCCGTCGGACAGGATCGAATAGTCACGGTTCCATACGAGATCGTATCCGGAGGACGTGTACCTCAATGGGCGTTTTGTCTTCCATGGGTCGCCGAGGTTCTCCTTGATGGTCCGGTAGTTGCCGATCACGCGGATGATGGCCGACTGGGCCATCTGCGAGCCGACATGGAATGTGTCTCGCAGATGCCGATAGACAAGATCGTTGAGTTTCTTCTGCGAAAGCGTCCGTTTCGACTTGGCGACGCGACTCGCATGGTCGCAGCAAGCGAGGTACGCCGTGCAGGTGCGGTCCAGCAGATCGGATTCGGCCGAGGACGGGTGCAGGCGGATGCCATAGGTCAGTGTCTGCACGACCATGATCCACCCTCCTCGACGACGTTTTTTCAATACGCAGTATGATTATAGCATGTTATTGAAAGGAGATGGCGATTCCTCCCCGACCACAAGGGCCGGGGTATCCTCGCCAAAACATCATGAAACCATGGCATGCCGCCGTCGCCGTGCTGGCGGCCGAGGCCGCCCTGATCGTGGCGGGCTGGGCCGTGTTCCGCTGGCTCGGTCGTCACTGACCCGTCCGCATACCCCATCCATACCCGCATCGAAAGGAGAGCCGACACGGTGAAAACGCTGATCCAGGCTCTGCAAACCAAGGAACTGCGACGCAAGATCCTCTTCGTCCTGTTCATCATCGTCGTCTACCGCATCGGCTCGTTCATCCCGACCCCCGGCGTGGACTACGGCGTCGTCCGGCAGTGCATGGCCACATTGGGCGGCACGACGCAGGAGAACTTCATCGGGCTCATCAACCTGTTCTCCGGCGGCGCCATGCTCCAGCTGTCCATCTTCGCGCTGGGCGTCATGCCGTACATCACCGCCTCCATCGTGGTGCAGTTGCTGCGCGTGGTCATTCCGCGCTTTGAGGCGTTGCGCAGGGAGGGCCAGTCCGGCGAGGCGAAGCTCACGCAGTACACCCGATACCTCACCATCGGCCTCGCGCTCCTGCAGTCCACCACCATCCTCGTCACCGCCCGCTCCGGCGCGCTGTTCAACCACCAGTGCTCCCAGGTCATCCCCGACGGCTCCGTGTTCAACCTCGTCGTGATGGTGCTCATCATGACCGGCGGCACCGGCCTGATCATGTGGATGGCCGAGCTCGTCACGGACAAGGGCATCGGCCAGGGCATGTCCATCCTGATCTTCATGTCCATCTGCTCCGGCTTCCTGCCCCAGCTGTGGGAGATCGGCTACGGCACCGACGGCACCGACGGCGACTGGCTGAAGTTCGGCATCGTCGTGGGCGTGCTCGTCGTCATCCTCATCTTCGTCGACTTCGTCGAGCTGTGCCAGCGCCGCGTGCCCGTGCAGTACACCCGCCGCATGATCGGCCGCAGGATGTACGGCGGCTCTTCGACCTACCTGCCGCTCAAGATCAACATGTCCGGCGTGATCCCCCCGATCTTCGCCTCCTCGATCCTCGCCATCCCGACCCTGATCGCCCAGTTCGGCAAGTCCGACCAGTCCTGGGTCAAGTGGATCAACGCCAACCTGGCGAACACCAC